>Ga0265294_10003330_pt1 | contig 20604 bp, 23 predicted proteins | sample MunlanPumphouse3_FD_192504 | JGI IMG/M metagenome (GOLD analysis project Ga0265294, IMG submission 192504) | Groundwater microbial communities from a municipal landfill in Southern Ontario, Canada - Pumphouse #3 | ecosystem: Environmental > Aquatic > Deep subsurface > Groundwater | place...
AACATGTATCCCTTTATCATAATTAGCCTCTTTGTCTTCTAAACCAAGTTCATATAGAGCACAAATCATACCAACTGATTCAACCCCACGAATAGTAGCTTTCTTTATTTCGAAGTCGCCTGGTAATATAGCACCTACTTTAGCAACAATAACTTTTTGACCTTTATCAGCATTAGAGGCCCCACATACAATTTGTAATACCTCAGTACCTATATTTACTGTGCATACATTTAAATGGTCAGAATTAGGATGATCTGTGCGATTCTCAACATAACCTATTACCAAATTTTTTATGTTAGTTCCTTTAATTCCCTCAACATTTACACCAGCTTTAGTTATTTTTTCAGCTACTTCTACTGCATTTTCATCTTTAACATCAACATAATCATTAAGCCAATTTAAACTAATCCTCATTTTATTCACCACCCTTTTTATCAAACTGCACAATACTACGTAAATCATTATTATAAAATGTCCTTATATCAGTAATACCATATTTAAGCATTGCAATACGTTCAACACCCATTCCAAAAGCAAATCCAGTATATAATTCAGGATCATAGCCACTCATTTTTAAAACATTAGGATGAACAACTCCAGCTCCACCTATCGTAATCCAACCTGTTCCTTTACAAATATTACATCCCTTACCACCACAATTAAAACATGATGTGTCAAGTTCAACTGAAGGCTCCGTGAATGGATAGAAAGATGGTCTAAAACGAGTTTCTCTACTTTTACCAAATAAATGTTTAGCTAGGACATCAAAAGTCCCCTTTAAATCAGCTAAAGAGATGTTTTTATCAACAACTAATCCCTCAATTTGAGTAAATTGATGAGAATGAGTTGCGTCATCACTATCACGGCGGAATGTTTTACCAGGACATAAAATCCTAATAGGTTCTTTTTTATCATTAGCGAGCATCGTTCTTACTTGAACAGGAGAAGTTTGACTACGAAGTAGCATCTCTTCTGTTATATAAAAACTATCCTGAGCATCCCTTGCAGGATGACCCTTAGGTAAATTAAGCATTTCAAAATTATATAAATCTTGTTCTACTTCAGGTCCTTCAACAATGTCATATCCCATTGAAATGAATAATTGTTCAATATCCTCAATCGTTCTTTCAAGTGGATGTGCACTACCAATTGTTATATTTGTACTTGGCAAAGTAACATCAATAGCGTCACTCTCTAATTTAGAATTAATAACATCCAACTCCATCTTAACCCTTAAAGAATCAATTGAATCATTAATGTAATTTCTTAATTCATTTAGTGAAGCTCCCATTTCTTTTCGTTCAGCCTCATCAAAAGAACCAAGAGATTTACTAAGTTCTGTAATTTCACTTTTCTTCCCCAGATAAGTTATTTTCAAATCATTTAATTCTTTTAAATCAGTAATTTCATTTAATACCGAATCAAAACTTAACCTCAATTTTTTTATTTTTTCTTCTTTTTCCATTTTATCCTCCTATAAAAAAAGCCCTTATATAATATAAGGACGAATTATCGCGGTACCACCTTAGTTCACAACATAAATGTTATGCTCTCATTCTCTTAACGCGAGTAACGTTATACTTTTGGGCATAAAGCTAAAAAGTGAATTCATAAATATTTATTCCTGGTTTGCACCAACCACCAGTTCTCTTTAAATAAATCTATTTATTACTACTCTTTTATTACCGCTATATACAAGTTATTTAAATTATAACACATATCTTTAATTTTAGTATACTTATTTTATACACATCAATAATAAAAAGAGCCAGAATAGCTCTTTAATGTTTATAATTTTCTTTAAAAGCATCTTCCATAATTCCTGTGATATAGCTTCTATTTGGATAAACATCAATTAATTCATCTTTAAAAGATGCCGCTACAAGCGAAGTCCTAAAATACTCAAGATTATTTATTAATAAGTTATAATCCAAAACAAGAGAGTCTGACGAACAATATTGATAAATAAAAGCTATTAAAGACCTAGTATTGCAATCTCTAAATGGGTGAATATGCCACAAATTAATTATTATTGTTACAATCTGATCAAGTTTTTCATCCATAGATAAATCTCTCAATCTAATATCTTTCATATATCTAAAAACACTTTTAACACTACAATCAATCTTTTTATAAGTTTCATATTGCAAACTTAAACCTTTTAAAGTAAGTTCTGATCTTTCAATGTCAATAAGACGATATTTTCCAGCCCAAGTATATAATGGATTATATAGAACATTATGAACATGACACATATATTCTGGTTCGGCACTAAAATCATTTTTCCTTTGTAATTCTTTAAAGCCTGCTTCAAAATAATAACGCTCTGCAGCTTTACTTTCCTCACAATCAATAATATTAAGTTTGTTTTTTAATACTCCGTGTTTATTATCAAAATAAAAATCGATCATAATATCACCTGCAGTTATGTATTATATACCTCTATTTTGAATAATGCAACTTATAACCTCCTTTGCCATCATCAAAGCCTATTACACCATTTATTATTAACATAAAAGCCGAAATATAAATAATTGTTTTTAAATCAAAGCCTATCAAGACAAAAATAAAAGTAATTATGATACGGCTTATATTTTGTAGACCCTCAATTGCAACAGTATATCCTAATCCCTCATATTGATGTCCTAAGGCATACAAATTACGATGAAAGGCAACATCATACATTTTATCAATAAGCCCTTCTGCTAAACCAACAAGCAACATTATTCCTACATCTGTAACATTTGCCTTAAATAAGTATACAACAGCACCTAAAATTCCTGATACAATTAAATAATCTTTCTTATCCCGATCCATTCGCCTGGCAAAGAAATAAACAAAGAACATACTTGCAACACCAACCGATATATTAAATATACCGATATATTCATAATCCTGTTTAATATATATAAATAAAAATAAAGGAAATAAATATCTGCTTACCATTCTAAATTGGGCTAATATCATAAACCAAAAACTTCTAATTGGCATAGAAGTAAGTACCTTAATACTACTTTCAATGACTCCTAAATTAACATACCTCTTACGCTCTTTAATATAAAAAAGAGGTATAACACTTATCGCATAAAGAAAAACAATAATTATAAGAACTAATTCCATACTCAGATTATTCATAAACCAACCACCAGCATACGAAACAGGTATAATCGCTAAAGTACTAAAGATGATAATATTCCCCACTTCATCAGCCAATTCTTTCTTAGGTAATACCTCTAAAGCATAATAATGTCTAGATAACCAATACACATGCGTACTAACTGCATGAAATAATGCAAAGAGAAACAAACTAATAATATTTAAATTAGCAATCAATAAAAAATAATAAGCAATCCCTATCGAAAAAGAGGTTACAATCATTGTCCATTTAAAAGTTATCTTTTTACCAATATGGCCAAGTGGTGCATTGAGTAAAAAGCATAAAGAATAATTTAACAACAAAAAAATTATAATATATTTAACTTCTAATCCCCTATTGTATAAAATAATAGGAATAAAACAATCAATTAACGATCTAGCTAAAGTTGATAAGAAAACAAATATATTAAATATTTTTTCTCGATTCATTTAATCACCTACTTTTTTAGTATGGCAAAAAATGATATACTTATGTCAGGTGATCAGATGAATCCTTTTATATATTCGAATGACAATAAACGATATCACACATTAAATTATTATTATAAAAAGCTTTTTAATACAAGAGTATCTAAGATAAGTTTAGATGCTCATTTTACATGTCCTAACTTAGATGGAAAAGTAGGATTTGGAGGTTGTATATATTGTAAACAATCCCCTAATCCAAATAATTTAATTGAACAATTTGAGATACAAAAAAGAATAATAGACCATAAATGGCCCAACAGTAAATATATTGGTTATTTTCAATCAAACACTAACACTTATGCTACTTTAAATATTCTAAAAGATAAGTACGAGTCCGTCTTAAATCTTCCTAATATAATTGGTCTAAACATTTCAACAAGACCTGATTCTATTAACGATGACGTTTTAGAATATTTAGAAGAATTAAACAAAAAGACGTATTTAACAATCGAATTAGGCCTTCAAACAATTCATGAGAAGACTGCTAAATTAATCAATCGCTGCCATACTTTAGAATGTTTCACCGAAATGGTTACTAAATTAAGAGAAAAAAATATAAACATTGTTGTTCATATTATTAATGGTTTGCCCTATGAAACAGAAGATATGATGTTGGAAACAGTTAAATTTTTAAGTAAATTAGATATCCAAGGAATAAAAATTCACATGCTACATATCGTATCTAATACACCATTAGAGCATCTTTATAATAAGCAAAAATTTCACATTCTAACATTAGAAGAATATATAAGTATTGTTTGTAATCAACTAGAACTTTTACCTGCTAATATAGTTATTCATAGATTAACAGGCGATCCAATTAAAGAGGATTTGATTCAACCACAATGGGTTATAAAAAAAGTAAATGTCTTAAACGGAATTGACAAAGAATTAGCAAAGAGAAATACTTATCAAGGCATTTTTGCAAAGGGAAAACAAAAAGTTCAATAATTTGAACTTTTATTTTTTTGTTTTATCCATCATTTCAACTGCTGAAGTTACAAACGTTGCCATATTTTGTAATTCTGCAGGAATGATTATTTTAGTTGATTGACCATCTGCTACTTTAGCAAAAGTTTCAAAACTCTTTAATGCTAAAACTGCTTGATCAGCCTTGGCATCTTTTAATAGTGTTAATCCTTGTGCCGTTGCTTCTTGAACCTTAACAATTGCTTCAGCTTCACCCTCAGCTTCCCTTATTTGTACTTCTTTATTAGCCTCCGCTACTAAAATAGCACTTTCTTTTTCACCTTCAGCTCTAAGTATTGCAGCTCTTTTTTCACCTTCAGCTCTAATAATCGCTTCACGTCTTTCACGTTCAGCACGCATTTGCTTCTCCATAGCTTCTTGAATATCGTGTGGAGGAAGAATGTTTTTAACTTCTACACGATTCACTTTAATTCCCCATGGATCAGTTGCTTCATCTAAGATTAATCTCATTTTAGTATTTATAACATCTCTAGATGTTAAAGTTTGATCTAATTCTAAATCACCAATAATATTACGTAGCGTTGTTGCTGTTAGGTTTTCAATAGCATTTATTGGATTTTCTACACCATAAGTATATAATTTAGGATCAGTTATTTGAAAATAAACAACTGTATCAATTTGCATCGTAACATTATCTTTCGTAATAACTGGTTGCGGTGCAAAGTCACGAACTTTTTCTTTTAATGAAACAGTATTAGCTATCTTTTCAATAAAAGGTATTTTTATATGTACTCCTGTTTGCCACGTTTCATTATAACGACCCAATCTTTCAATTACATAAGCTCTAGCTTGAGATACTATCCTTATGTTTGCTATAACAAGTATAGCAATAATAATTACAAACCATATCAATCCATCCATATTATTTACCCTCTTTCTTTCTAACGATTAATTTTACTCCCTCAATAGCGAGTATTTCAACCTGACTACCAGGTTCTATAGTTTCTTCGCTCTTAGCTGACCAGTCCTTACCAAGCACTGTAACACGTCCTAATGAATGAGGTGTTATTTTTGCATCTACAATACCAGAACGGCCAATCACTGAGTCTAAATTAGTTTTCACATGATCTCTACCCCTCGTTATTTTTTTAACAAAAGGTCTTGTTAAAAGCAACGATAATATAGTAACAATTGTAAAAACTATAAATTGTAGCATCACATCAGAGGTGAAATATGTTGAAAAAAATGCACCCATAGCACCAATGCCAAACCATATTGTAACAAAATTCGAAGTTAAGATTTCAACAATAATAAAAATAATAAATATGACTAACCATGTCAACTCCATAACATCACTCCTACTCCATTATATTTCAATTATACTATATTCATTAAAAAGAAAAAAGAGTTATCACTCTTTTTCGACATTATTGTTATTTTGATTTGTACGGGTCTTATTTTTTTCCATTGTTCCCCTAATTTCTATATAAGTTTCATTATTAGGAGTATTTTTTATTTCGTTTTTTATTTCAGTAGCTTTTTCTTTAAGCTCCTCTTTTTTCTCTTTCAAAACATCACTTGTAGCATTTCTTTTCTGTTCCTCTGTCATTGTAGCTGTATCAAATCCCGCCTCATCTAAAAGGTTGTTTTCCAATTCTCTTACTCTAGTTTTATAAGTTTTCCTTAAAACTTCTTTTTCTTCTTGCAATTTAGTTTTTAATTCTTCTTTTGATAGAGTTGAAGCCTCATGTCTAGCTGTAACAACATCTTTTATTTCTTGTTGAATTTCTTTAACTGATAAAGTTACTAATTCGTCTTTAGTTAAAGATGTATCAAGCAAAACAGCACGATTAATTATTAGCGTTTTACCAATACTAATGTCATATTTAGCAGCTTCAGCCTTAATTTCATCGCTAGCTCCAGTTATAACAACAGGAAATATTTCTTTATTTTCAAAACGTTTATTTATCGTTTCCATAACTCTTTCTTCAATTCTTTGACGAACTTGCTCATTATCATCTGCAGCAGTAACTACAATAATATTTTCATAGCTATATTCATCAATATAACCAGTCTCAATAGCAGCATCAATTATCGTTTCACTAGCTTCATCAATATTCATACCAACTAATTCTAAATCAGAAACAATTATATCAGCTTCTTCATTTATTGGAATTACTTCTTCTACGATATTGTTATTATTAATAGCTAGTTCTACACTAGGATTGATACTAATATTTACATAACTTAACGATTTGCTAAAATAATTAAAAATAAGATAACATACTATTGCTGCAACTAAAATTATAATAGTTACAATTAAAATATTTTTTTTATTCATAAAATACCTCTTTCTTTTTTAAAATTAATATTGCAAAAAAATTCTTATTACACCTCCAAACTTTATGCTTGTCCATTTTAATATACACATCTTGTATTATAAATATATTATAGCATAATCATCTAAAAAGTCCATAGGAAGATAAGCTGTATTTCACACCATCATATTGTTTTAAAAATGATCCCAAAATTTTATTGTTTACTTTCATTTTTAACATTCTTATTCTAACAACATTAACAAGTGTTTTATCAATCTCTTCTGTCAAACGATATTTATCAAGTTCCTCCATATAAACTTTATATACATTAGCTATCCCTTCATTAAAAGTATCACCATCATAAATAATTTTAGTTATCCCATTCAACGTGTCTTGATATATTGGATTTAAATAAGGATAAACCTCTATTATTTTACAATCATAGTCATCAAAATAAGATAAAACTTCAGCAAAATTTTTACTATCTAATTTATAAGAGTCAAAAAGCAAATAAAAATCATTAATATCTTGAGGGTTTTCTTCTATTTCATCACCCATATATTTAATAACATTATAAGCATCAGGTTTTTCCTCTATAATTTGGGGATTATAGTCGATATTTAAGACCGCAAGTACAAATGTTAAAAAGATAAGGATATTCATATTTTTTTTCATGTCAATCACCTATTTATATATTTGACAATTTTCGTGTTTTTAACCTAAAAATAAACATCTATCTTTTTAAAAATCATTTAAATATAGGCTTTACATTTTCCTTAATCAAAATACGACAAAAAATTGACTAAAAGATATTTTCGTTCTATATTATAATTAGGAGGAAACTATGAGAAAGAGTATTCAATTTATTCTAATTGCAATTATTGTGGCTGTAAGTGGTCATATCTTTGTAAGCAATGTCGAGCATGTGATATATTTAAACACAAAAACCTATAATTATAATTTTGAAGGCACTTCTAGTATAGAAACAATTAAAAGCTCTATTCAAAACATTGAAAACAATATTATAAAGATAGAGAAATTAGAGAGTAGTTATTTATCGGAGAAAGAACTAAACGAGATAAAGGATTTTCTAAAACAGAATTTAGAAATCGCTAAGGAACTTCCATTTACAACGTATGATTCTATTGATATAACACTAAGTGAAAAAGATTTCTATAAAGACATAAAAGCATCGACCAATTTGGGTATCTCAGGCTTAGTACGTTCATATTCAACACTCGCTAAATATAATGAGGATCTAGATGTAAATAACTTTACCCAAAATTCTCTTATGCAATTATTATATGTAGATTTTATAGGAAAAGAGATTAGAGAAAATTATAAATATCCCACAAGTATTGACTATAACATGTCTGTTAATATGAAACCTTTAGCATTAGTTAATTCAGTTGTTGTAAAGCTAAACACAATTGAATATATCAGCGAATTAGTATTAGAAAGTGGTGATATATATGAATAAAAAATTATTCATTGCTAGAAACAGCATACTTTTAATAAATTTTGGCCTATTTATCTTTTGTTGGTTTAACTATTTATATAGCGTAATGAATTCAAATCTATTATGGTTAACAGTCTTATCACTATTTATAATTTTTATAATCTCAATAATAGACATCATTAAAAAGAAAGATTATTCTAATTTAGATAATAAATACAATATTATTTTTATAATCTCACATTTAGCTTTAATGTTTATTATGCTAAGAGGAATATTTGATCCACTTATTCTAACAAATAGTTATCACACACTTTGGGAAGACATTCAAGAATCAAGAATGTTGTTTGTTGGAAATAACTTAATCTATTTTGTTATTATAAATATTAGTCTTATTCTATACAGAATTACAATTAAAGAAGAAAAACAAAAGCTATCAAAATGATAGCTTTATTTATTTTCTATTTCTAACAATTTATTTTTAATATCTAAACCACCTGCATAGCCTACTAACTTACCACTTTTTCCAATTACTCTATGACAGGGAACTATAATAGGAATAGGATTCTTATTATTAGCTATTCCTACTGCTCTGGCATAGTTTTTATTAGCCACTCTTAAAGCTAATTCTTGATAATTTATACATTCACCATGTTTTATCTTAATAAGTTCATTCCATACTTTAATCTGGAAATCAGTACCTATCAATTTAATTGGTATATCAAACTCTTTTCTACTACCAGCAGAATATCCATCTATCTGCTTTTTTTATTTTCTTTATCAGAGGGGGTTCTTCCACTAATCCTATTTTTTCTTTACCAAATATTATCTCAATTAAGAAATCATCCTCAGTAACAATAGTAATCTCTCGAAACACAGTATTATAATTATAAGAATGTTTCATGGAACACCCCCTATTACATTAAATCTATTTATTTTTTTGTTTTTCATATTCGTATAGATGATTATAGTCATTAAAATCTATCTTTTCACAACGAATTGGTGCTAATTTATTATACGACTTAAATTGTAATGAACCAGCTGGTTCGTTTTTAAAAGTACCGTCATTTGCAAAAACATAGATATAACCCTCTAAATCATTACTTATTAACACATTCTTCATTTGCATAATGGGTAATCTTTCAGATGAACTTACTATAAAATCCCAATCTAAATGACTACTGTCTTTCTTAATATTATCTTTAAAGGCATATGCAGACGCGATTGACCAAGAAGATGTTACAAAGACAGCTTTATCTGTATTTGCTTTATTCTCATCAGAATTACTAGATTGCATCAAATCTATCTCATTTAACATCAAAGGTGATCCATGAAATAACCAATTCGGATTCAAAGGATCATTATTATAAAATTCATCATTAAAATATTTCTTATTATAATAACAAATTGCTTTTATTATCAAATTGTGACTAATATCGGTTAATTTTTCTTTATCACCAATAACATCCAAAAACTTTTCATGTCCTAATGTTTCTATTAAATAACTTATCATCAAATAAGCATAATCATAACTGTCATATTCATGATTTCCAAACTCTAATTCCAGCTCTTTCATACTAGGAATATTTGTTTTATGTATATATTGTTCTAATAAATACTTTATTCCTTTTTCATATGTACCATCAAAGTATTTAGCAACACCTTCAGTAAGCCACTCTGGTTGGCTTCCATATATACTAAATTGTAGAGCATGAATTAACTCGTGAAAAATAACCTTTTCATATTCTTCTTTTGACCATTCATCACCCTCTGGATCGTTTTTAGGTTCAAAAAAATTAATAGAATTATCTTCATCTTTTTGACAAGCACACATATAACTAGGCATTCCATCAAATCCTCTATCTTTCAGACCCTTTGACAAAAGTTCAATTGTATCATATACATATATATTAAAATTCAAGTCAGTAGTTTTATCCACTCCAAAAAACGAGAATATTTCACCTTTTCTTTCCTGAATAATTCGCTCAATAACATCTTTATAATCTTTGTTTCTGTTAAAGCAATAGTATTTATTCATGATTATCACTTCCTTTTTTAATTATACCATAAAATTATTATAGACTTTGAAGATTCAAAAGACAGAAAAACACCTCCTATAAGAAAGTGTTCTTCAAAATGATAGTTTTATTTATTTTTCAATGTAACCATCTATACCTTCGGTGTACATATCTTCAGTAACAGGTTTATATCTATCACCTTTATAATCATCAACAAAGCCATTATATGCTTTGTAAATCTCGTTTGTTTCAGTATCATAAACTCTTTCATATCCTAATGTTGCATCACTTTGTTTTTGACTAATAATATCGCCTGATTTATTGCGGTTTTCCCAACTAGCCATTATAGAATCTGATGTTTCATTATATACTTTGCTATTTGCTTTTATAGTAGATAATAGATTATTTTGTTCATTTGCTAAGCCACTTGTGAAAGTACTACTATACTCAAGTGAAGATAACATATTATTTAAAGCCTCTTGATAATCAGACAATTCATTTATAGGTGCACTAATAAACATTGTGCAATAAACAGAAAGTGGATATGTATCAACTTTTTTACTATATAAATCAAACATATTAGAATTTACATAATAACTTCCTGGATCCGCTACAGTTGCAGTAAACAATCCTTCAAATCCACCACCATTAGCATCAGTATAAGTAGCTCTTAATAAATCTCCACCATAAATAGTCGGCCCAAAGTTTTCTACAACGGAGAAATTGTTGAGTTGAGGAAACGTAAAACTACTAGTATTATTAAATTCACCTATATAGTTAAATATATTGTAAAAAGCTTCTGTTGTTTGAGGTGATAAAACTGGCATTTTCGCCTGAGATGATGTTCCGTAATAAGTTTCAAAAACTTTTTTCGAATCATAAGATTTGTGATAACCCTCACTTTTTAAATTAACAAATATTTGATATTTATTGTCAGGATCATTAATTAAAAAAGTATAATGGGAATAATCTCCAGCGGTGTTTACTTTCCAATTCTTTGGTATATCTAATTTAATCAACCCATTATCATATGTTTCATATTCAAAAGATTTTGCTTCAGCTTTTACTATTTTAACCTCTGATTCAAAAATATTTATTTTACCTTTATCAAAATAATTTGCAACAAGAAAAATTATTAAAACCAATACTATTAAAATGATTATTAACCCTTTTCTATTATTCTTATCACTAATTCTTTTAACAAATTCTTCCATAATATCTCCTTTTAATTCATTATTATTACATAGTTTCTAATAATATATAATTTTTCCTTCAACCAATGCCATTTTACTACCCTGTTAACTAATATAATAGCACATCTAATAATGCTATACAATATATTTTTTATCAACACTTTTAAAATAAAGAACAATTGATATTTAAATTTAAAAAAGATAGCAATTTTATAAACCGTTATCTTTTTGTTACTTTTTAAATTATGCACGAATAGAAGTGTTGGATTTTTTAAGAGTTTTTACTAACCTATTCTGAAGTTCTTTTCTAGCAAACGTTTCTTCAAAACTCAATATACTGTTTTTGTATCTATTATAAGCAAATTTGTAATCACCATTTTTTATTGCCTCTACACACACATTAATTACATTTTCATATATATAATCATATATAGCTTCACTATTTGGATTATCATCAATTGCTAATACTATAACCGGTGCAGTTTGATAATAATGTGCAATATCCTCTTGTGATACAAAGTTATCTCTAAACCATCTAAGAATTGTAAGTTCCTGACAATTATCATCAAATGTATCTTTAAAGTGTTTCATACATGCTGTTGTTAAAAAGCAGGTTATATCCGTTGTTTCTTTTTCTCCACTAGTTGTATCTACTATAGAGCCTTTACCAGATTCTGTATCATAATTAATATGTGTTGATTTGTGATCGGAATCTGATGGATTTTTATCATATATAGAATAAGATACTTTATCATCTTTTCCCGTCATTTTTGAATAATGTCCATCATCGTGTTTGTATCCATATTTATCTTTTCCCATAACTATATCTCCTTCTTTCTCAATTCTTCTTGCAAAAGAAACTCGAAAGCATATAATTCATTGCTAATATGGTCTGTTATTTTAGAAAACGTATTATTATAATTTAAGTCATAAACCATATCAGATAAAATTTTGACTTTATCTAATTCAATTAATAAGATATCTTCCGAGTCTTCCAAATGCTTAATAAATTCAGTTACAACATTTCTAATCTTTTCTAAATCAAATTTATTATATTTGTAATTCTCATCCTTAAATAATAAATCTAGATCTATTAAGATATTATTTAGATGTTCTTTCATAAAAACGTTTCCTTTCTTTTTTATTATACCGCGTTATAAATTGTATGTAAACTATTCTATAATATTAGTTTCTTCTAAATTTTTTTATAAATGTTGATATGTTTTCATAATTACCAATAAACAATTTCAATATAATTAAAAAAAGTGGAGTCCTCTTTCGAGAACTCCTTCAGGGGGCTGACAATATCCTATTTACGATTTGCCTCTACCCTTTATTTACTTGATAAATTGTTTATCGGTTACCTCTAGTGTTTACCACTGTTTATCAAAAATCTGATTTTTTGTCGCCTAAAATGTCGCCTAGAAGTTTGTTTTTATTGTAGTAATTCAATACATTCCGCAAATGCTTGAGGTGGATTACTTAAATCAACATCTCCACCATATCCAACTTTAACTTTTTGTCCTATTTTAACCTCTGCATTTGAATTATGATAGAACACTATATCATCTTCTGAGTCAGTCCCACCAATTATATTAACTATAATAGTTCCTTTTAAGTTTAAGTTTTTTCTTTTATAATTTGGATTATTGATTTCTTTTATTTTCCCTGTTATTATTTGTAATCCATCAGAATTACATTTGTCAAATGTATAATATGGTTCGCCCTGAACAAATTTAATATATTTAGAATATTTAGAATCAATTTTGGCATTTTTCAAAAAACTTTCTTGTTTGTCTTTACTATTATCAATTAATTCAACTACTACTACATTATTTGCTGTATCAAGACGATTAGAAGCTAAATTGTTACGGTCTGCATTCTCATCTCCAAAATACTCGCCTATTTTATTATAAACATCATTTAATGCTGTATCATCATTTGTTTTTACACAACCGACTATTCCAATCACAATAAAGCAACAAAACAGTACCATCGAAATTTTTTTCACAAAACTTTTCACTTCCTTTATTCACATGTTAAATCGTTATGGTGATAGGCAATAATTTCATCTCTTGTATATTTTAATAATTCTTTAGTTCTTATAGGCAAATATTTATCAATATCATTATTTGACATTTTAGGTATAGTGCAAGATATTATTGTTTCATACGCTTCTTCACTTATTTTCTTTCCCATTCCAGCACAACCGGGAATGCTCCTATAAAATTCCCTAATCTCTGCATCAGCAGTTTCTACATTTTCAATAGAAGAAATAGGCCTTATTAAGGTTGCAATAACTTTCGTTAATTTACCTTCAAAAAAAGTATAATCATAATTATCTTTATCGTTTGCATTATATGATACCGTAGAATCATCATTTAAAACCAATGTGCCTTTTTTATTTGCTGTACAAGTTAGACTAGTATAACAAGGTTCTGTTTTCTTATAACCGAGTTGGAAAGTATATTTTCCCGTGTTATTATCACAAGTTGAAACAGTATATCCTATGCCATAATATGTTGCACCTTCTTTGCTAGGTAAAGCAGTATCTTCAAGACCAGCCATTTGAACATCAAAAGTCGAAACATTTACTGTATGATAAATAAATATAGGCTTTTTACCACTTGTTGCTCTAAAATAATCCACAATTCCAAATATAGTACACAATGCTAATATTGATACAATAATTGTTGAAATTATAAATAAGATTTTTAAAATAAATTTCTTTTTTTCTCTTTTACAATATCCTTCATTACAACATCACTCCTATTATAATTATAGCACATTCAGGCGACAAAATTTTCAATAAAAAAAGTACTTTCATAAACGGTGATAAACTATTATAATCATTTATCAACACAATTAAACTCATATAAACAAAAATGGAGCCTTCTCTCGAAAGCTCCTTCAGGGGGTTTTGGTTGTCCACACCTCACACTTAAAATCGTAAGAGTGGACGGTGTGAAATATTACTTTCACACTATATACATGATAATATTTATTAGACTAAAAGTCAAACAAAATATGCTATTTTTTATTATTTTATTTTTTATCGAATCGTGTAATAAATTGACACCTTTTACATAAAGGCTCCGTTAGCTTTCTGTTTAAAAAGCCAGTCCTCATCTCTTTACATCTTTGACTGTTTAATATTACGCCAAGATCTTCTTTAAATATATTTCCAAGATTAATTACACCATCGGTATCTAAACAACAAGGAACAACTGTGCCATCTACTAAAATACCAATATGGGTGCGTAGTCCATAACAGGTGCCTGTATAATTTATGTCCTCATCTTCTATATCCGGCCATTTAAACTGATTATCGAAATCAAGAAAGACTTTATCCTTCAGTTTGTAATTGTTCTCAGTTGGAGTTATTTCTACATCATAATGCTGATTTAGTAAGTCTATTATTTTATCATTATTGTTTGATACACCCTTATTCCAAAGTCTAAGAGATATATAACAATCAATCTTAATTTTATCAATTGTATCTAAAAGATTAGATATCTCTTCAATGTCATTAAAACTATGAAGGGATATGTTTATTTGTCTAATACTTTTAGAATTGTTAATAATATTAAGTTTTTTTTCAAGAAGACGACCATTAGTAGTTATATTTACTTTTATATTATAATCAGCAGCTAGTTTTAGAATCTTTTCAAGTTCTGGGTGCATCAAAGGCTCCCCTAGAAGATGAAGATATATATAATTTGTATAGTCTTTTATTTTATTTAATACCTCTTCAAATGATTTACTATTCATGAACTCTTTTTTCCTACTGCTCCCTTTACAAAAAGAACAAGTTAAATTACAAACATTAGTTATTTCAATATATATACTTTTAAACATCTAATCTAAATTCACACTCTCTTCTAATAATTTTTTAATATGGGGATAATCATCTATTAAATCATTTTTAATAAATATTTCAGCATCCTTACGAGCTTGCATTAATATTTTAAAGTCTTTCTTTAAATCCACTATTTTAAATGTCATATCACCACTCTGTCTAACTCCAAATAAATCCCCTTGTCCTCTAAGCTTAAAGTCCTGCTCACTAATTTCAAAACCATCATTTGTTTCTGTCATTATTTTAAGACGTTCTTTTTCTTTATCACTTATCAAAATACAATAGGATTGTAAATCACTTCTTCCAACTCTTCCTCTTAGTTGATGAAGCGTTGATAAACCAAAACGTTTAGCATCGAAAATCACCATCATAGTAGCATTCTTAACATCAATACCTACTTCAATAACGGTTGTACTTATTAAAATGTTAATTTTGTTGTTAGAAAACTCCTCCATTATCTTTTCTTTCTCTTTAGGTGACATTTTACCATGTAACATTCCTATTTTGTACACAGATCCAAAAGCTAGTTCAAACTGTCTTTTCAATTTATTAACATTTTCTAAATCGTTATTCTCGTTCTCTTCTATTAAAGGTGCTACAACATAAATTTGATGTTTAAGTTCTAACTCCTTTTTTATCATTGTTAATACTTCTTTAATTTCATCAGGCTTTTTTAAATAAGTAATAATCTCCTTACGATTTTTAGGCATTGTTCTTATGTTGGAAATATCCATATCCCCATAAATTGTCAATGCATAAGTTCTAGGTATAGGAGTAGCACTCATATATAAGATATCTGCTCTAACAGCTTTGTTTTTTAAATTACTTCTTTGATTTACACCAAAACGATGTTGCTCATCTGTTATAACTAATCCTAAATTATTATAAGCTACAACACTCTGCATAATAGCGTGAGTACCAATAATCAAATCTATTTTCCCGTTTGCTAAATCATTATAAATAGATTCCTTTTCTGCTTTAGGAGTATTACCAATTAATAATTTAATATTAATATCAATATTATCAAATAATTTTATAATATTATCATAATGTTGTTGAGCTAAAATTTCGGTTGGAACCATCAAAGCTGACTGATAATGATTTAAGAACATCACATATATCGCTACAACAGCTACAATGGTTTTACCACTACCAACATCCCCTTGTAATAGACGATTCATAACTCTATCACTTATTATATCATCAATTATTTCATCAACAGCTTTTAATTGATCATCTGTTAATTTAAATGGTAGATTATCAATAAATATTTTAACTGCCTTAGAATCAGCAACCTTAGAATGACCTTCTATTTTATGCTGGTTATTTATTTTTAAAATGTTTATCTTCAACATGAAGATAAATAATTCTTCATATTTAAGACGCAAAAGAGCTCTTTTAAGGGTGGTTGCATCACTAGGATGATGAATAACATCAATTGCACTTTTTTTGTCTAAGAAGCTATATTTAGATACTATTGGTTCAGGTATATAATCAATTATATTAGTTGTCATTTTTAATGCTTCATCAATATAATAACTTAAATTTTTTCTATTTAAATTACTAGTTGTATGGTAGATTGGTTCAACTTTTATATCATCCCCTAGACCTTCTAGTTTAATACCAGTCGCGACAATAGTGTTTTTAAGTAAATCCCATTTACCAATAACTGTAATTTCTTTATTTAATGACAAATTATTCTTTAAAAAACCACGGTTAAAAATAACAACATTTATTATAGCTGTACTAGTCCTTAAACGAAAACTCATCTTATTCATATTACCTCTAAAGCGAAATAAATTAGGCACTGAATCAACAAACCCATCAATTATAATCTTATCATCTTGATTTAAGTTAAATATATCACTTCGTTTTAAGATCTCATAACGAAAAGGATAATGATTAATTAAATCATTAATATTATAAATATTAAGTTTCTCTAAATAGCCTTTTGTTTTAGGTCCTATTCCTTTTATTAAACTTAAATCTTTCATCATATTACCTCTCTATAATTGTACCATATCTGGATTATTTAAAAATGCTAGAGTTAACAAAAGAATATTTCTTAAATGAAATATCCTTTTTTATTTTTTCTCTTACCTCTATCTTTGCCAACTTGATTCTCAATACTAAGCATTGGGTCTTCCGGCAAACACGCAGGGAATGCCCTTTCACTAATAACAGGATTTGTTGTCATCAATGAAACAGCAACTACTGCTGCAAGTAACTTTCTTCTTTTTGTTTTCACCATTTACCTCCTTACTAACTTCATTATAGCACATTTTTATTTACCCTAAAAATGGAAGCGTTTAACAAACTCATTTTTTGCTTTTCTATCTCCAAACATAAACATACCAATAATCACAATAAACGATATAAAAGCTGTTATAATACTAGGCTTTTCTACGGTAACAATATTAGCCCATAAAAGTATTAATAATGTTAAACCAAATGACGCAATAATAAGCATATATATAAAATAAACTAAGAGATCTGTTTTATTGATACAAATAAATATTACTAAGGCCACAATGCCTGCTAAAATCAATATTGGAATAAGATAATTAATTGACCATCTGGAAAAGCCTAAAATTACATCTAATATAAATCCTATAATTGATAACATATAAACATTTATTAAAACAATTGTCCCTATATTTTTATAAGATTTAATAGCTGTTTTCAAAAGTAAAAAAGCATAGAATAAAATTACAATAGTATATGGTGCCCAAATAAAAGTAAAATCAAAAGCAACATTTAAAACAATATTAGCACCTATTACGACAATAAAAATAAAAAGTAAAATACGCATTATTATTCTTGTTGTATCTTCCGAAATTGCCTTTTGAATAAGAAAATCTACTTCGGCAACTTTATTTGTTTTTAAAGTCTTTTGTTCACACAAAGGACAATTAGATAAATCATTTTCAATAGTTACTTTACATCTATTACAATATTTCATTTTAATTATCCCCTATCTCAAATTCGTTTATGCTTGCTGCTAGTTTAACATCTATTCCTTCATTCACTAAATAAGTAAAGAATCCTCTTTCTATCCCTGTATCTGTAATATTCTTAGAAAACGAAATAGATAATTTATTATCAAAAGAACATAATCCAATTTTCATTGGTAATTTAGAATCGGTATAAGCTATCATATCAACTTTATCAATATATTCTTTAACTTCATCATTAACACTAATAGCACCTAAATTAGATAGTGTCGTTGTAGAACCTCGTTCACTAACAATATCACTTATTCCTCTTAATAATAAGTCCTTTAAAATAAGAGGAATAAAGCGTAAAATTATATTTTGTTGCAAGCCTACAAAATATTTAAATTTCTCTAGTAAAACAGATTCGTTTAATTCGTTTTGCATTTTAGTAGAAACATTATTAAGTATTTCCTCAAAGCTAAATTCTTTCTTTGTCGGTTTAACGTTAACCATAATAGTTGAGAAGAAGTTGTTCATACTATACGAAGGAAAATATTTTCGTAAATTTACTGGTATGCATATTACAATAGGATCTTTGCTTCTTGTATATTTATAATTTTCATTATATATAGAATAAATCAATACAGCTGTTAAGAAAGCAGTAATTGTTACATTCTTTTCTTTTGTAATTGTCTTAAGTTGTTTAATTGATATTGTTCCAATTAAAACATTAGTATTATCCTTATTTGTCTTTATGCCACGTAATGCATACGATTTACCAGTACGCTCTTTAAAGATCTTTTTATCATTTGTTTTAATCCTAGAATATTTTAAAAAACTATCGGCGCTCATTTCGTTTGAGGATAATAATTCGGGTTCTACAACAATATCTTTTTTTACTTTCTTAGGATGTTTAATTTTCATATAATTAGTTACTAAAGTTTCTAAAAAATGGGAAGCTCCTGTACCGTCCGTAAGAATATGCGAGAAATCAATATTAATTCTTTTTTCAAAATATGTTACTCTAAATAAAAAATAATTATTATCATAGTTATTTATCGCCATAAAAGGAAAGTTTTGATCCTCAGTAATAATTGGGATAGATTCGTTTCGTTCTAAATAATACCAGAAAAAGCCCCTTCTTAATTTTACCTTAAAAGATGGTATTGCTAGAAGGGTATCACTAAGAGCACTTTCAAGAACACCTTTTTTAACTTTTTCTTTCAGTTTCACTGATAGACGATATATATTTGGGTTGTATGCTGTCGTAGTAGACGCATAATATGTTCCAACATTATCAAGTTTTTCCCAATAAAAATCATAATATTTTTTCACACATTCACTTCCTCTATGCTTGCCATTAATATTATCTTGCTTATAATTATTTTAATACAATTTAAAAATGTTATAACAATATAATTATTATAACATTTTATGGTAATTTTTTACAAAAAGGTTTGTCTAAATTATTTTTATGGAGAATAATATGGTTCAACCCCACCAAATGCATTTGTACCAATTGACACTGCACCCTCAACATTATTAATAGTAACAGATGTCAAAGTAGTATTATCAGCAAATGCATATGAACCAATACTTGTTACGCTATTTGGAATATAAACTGAAATCAATTGATTATACTCAAAAGCTCTAGATCCAATAATTGTTGCATTTTCTGATATTGTTACTCCTGTTAGACCCGATTTATAAAATGATTCTCGACCTATACTTACAATACTGCTTGGCACCGTAAATTCAGTTACACCTAAAGTTGCACTCTTCAAAATATAACTTGGTATTTTTGTTACACTAGCACCGAAAGTTAAAGACTGAACATACGAACCATCAAAGGCTGTGCCATATTCATTACCCACTGAATCTATATTTGCATTCCATATTACTCCTCCTGTAAGTTGATTATAGGCAAATGCTCTTGTACCAACACTTGTCACATTATCTGGCACTGTTACCTTCGTTAGACCAGATTTATAAAATGATTCTCCACCTATACTTACAATACTGCTTGGCACCGTAAATTCAGTTACACCTAAAGTTGCACTCTTCAAAATATAACTTGGTATTCTGCTTACATTCGTACCTAAAGTAAAGGATTGAACTGTTGAATCTTGGAAAATTGGTGCAAATTCATTACCCACTGAATCTATATTTGCATTCCATATTACTCCTCCTGTAAGTTGATTATAGGCAAATGCTCTTGTACCAACACTTGTCACATTATCTGGCACTGTTACCTTCGTTAGACCAGATTT
>Ga0265294_10003331_pt1 | contig 20603 bp, 20 predicted proteins | sample MunlanPumphouse3_FD_192504 | JGI IMG/M metagenome (GOLD analysis project Ga0265294, IMG submission 192504) | Groundwater microbial communities from a municipal landfill in Southern Ontario, Canada - Pumphouse #3 | ecosystem: Environmental > Aquatic > Deep subsurface > Groundwater | place...
GAGAACTTATTGAAAGTTTATCTAAAACATTCGATTCTATGCAAGCAAACAGAACTAATGAAATTATGAAAATCCTCACTTTCTTCTCTTCTGTGCTTTTACCACTGACATTTATTACCGGCGTGTATGGAATGAATATTAAATTACCTTTAAGCGATTTTAATGACGCTTTTATTGTTATAGTTGCTTTTATGGCAATTATCGTTATTACAATGTTAATATATTTTCGTAAAAAACATTGGCTATAAAACACTATGCAGGATTATCCCAAATTAAATATCTCAACTTTTGCTTCATGGAGTCCATCAGGTGATAATCCGCTGATTATTGCAGGTCCTTGTGCAGCTGAATCTAAGGAACAAGTAAATAATACAGCCCGAAGATTGGTCGAAAATGGCGGCGTTCATATTTTTAGAGCCGGCTTATGGAAGCCGCGTACAAGCCCAAATTCTTTTACCGGAGTCGGCAGAGTTGGTCTGAAATGGCTTAAATCAGTAAAAAAAACTTATTCTATTCCAATAGCAACGGAAGTGATGAGCGCAAAACAACTTCTCCTTGCCGTCGATAGTGACATTGATTATGTGTGGATAGGAGCTCGAACCTCTGTTAATCCTTATTCTATGGATGAAATAGCAGCAGCTATGGGAAATATTGATATACCCGTGTTTATCAAAAACCCTTTAACTCCCGATTTGTCTGCGTGGATTGGTGCCATCGAAAGAATTAATAACGCAGGCATTAACAAAATAGCTGTTGTCCATCGTGGCTTCCAATCTGTATATTCAGCCCCTTTACGCAATGAACCTATCTGGAACATCCCAATAAAGTTGAAATGTTTATATCCTTCTATGCCAATTATTTGCGACCCAAGCCACATAACGGGAAATACTAAGTTTATTGCTAATATCGTAAATAAAGCTATATCTTTAGATGTCTCAGGATTTATGATTGAAGTACATGAAAACCCATCGGCGGCTTTGACAGACGAAAAACAGCAATTAACCCCTACAGAATTATCTGTGCTATTAAAAAAAATTGATGGCTTTGTCTCAAATTCGTTGTCATTACACGCTCAAATATCTAATGATGAAGAATATACGCAAATCGACCACCTGCGGGCTTTAATAGATTCTTTCGATGAAAATATAATTAAAACATTATCTCAACGTTTCGAAGCTACTAAAGAAATAGGAGAGATAAAAAAGAAACTAAATATCTCGGCTTTACAAGTTACAAGATGGCAAGAAGTAATGAAAAACAGACTGGAAGAAGGCAAAAAACTTGGCTTATCAGAGCAGTTTACTACAAATCTAATGGAATTAATCCATGATGAAGCTCTGAAATCACAAGAATAAATACTGAATTACATTCAATTTGTACTTTTTATGTTTGATATTGCTATTTAAAAATTGTGATAGAATAAATATTCAAAAAAAATCGTATATCTTTGCAGATTAACTAAAAAATATTGTGATAAAAATTATGACTTATAATATAAAAAATCCTGTTGCTTTAATTTTTTTCATCCTTGTCCTGTGTAAATTATATAGTCAGGACACTTTAATAAACTCAGAATCTTATACAGACGGTTTATTGTTTGAAGCTACTTTTAGCGAAGATTCTATCATATCTTCTTATGTTTTCGAAGAAGATTCATTGCAAATCGGTATTCGAGTAGATTCTATTTTAAGCAGAGCCGATGATTCTATAGCTGAATCGTTATATATGTGTTTCTTGATGGACAACTTATGTAGCGAATTAGTGAAAGCTCGCATAGAATTTACCACAGATACTACAGCATTGAATAAATATGGGTATTCTCCTGATTCCATTCCCGTGTGGTCGGACTCCGTATATGAAGCACGCATTCATGAATTGGATATGCAAACTCCGATAGATTTATTTTTCAATAAAGATATAAAGCAATATATAAATGTTTATGCGGTCAAACGGCGAGAATTAACAAGTAAGGTATTAGGATTGGCGGAAATTTATTTTCCTATTTTTGAAGAAACCTTAGACAAATATAATATGCCATACGAATTAAAATATTTGCCGATAGTTGAGTCTGCACTTAATCCGACAGCCGGCTCGCGTGCAGGAGCAAAAGGACTCTGGCAATTTATGTATGGCACCGGTAAACTTTATGGTTTACATCAAACTTCTTATGTCGACGACCGCTTTGACCCTTATAAGTCGACAGAAGCTGCTTGCCTGCATCTTAAAGATTTATATAATATTTATGACGACTGGCTGTTGGCATTAGCAGCTTATAATTCAGGAACAGGTAATGTCAATAAAGCTATCAGACGCGCAGGAGGTAAAAAAAATTATTGGTTGGTCTGGCCTTATCTGCCACGAGAAACAAGAGGTTATGTTCCCGCTTTCTCCGCAATAATCTATATAATGAATTATGCCGCAGAACATAATATATATCCGATGGAGCCTTTACTGCTCGCTCATGAAACAGATACTGTCGTAGTGCATGAAGTAGTGTCCTTTGAACAAATCAACGAAGTTATCGGTACCGATATGGAATTGATAAAATTTTTAAATCCTGCTTATAAATTAGGTGTTATACCTGCAACAGAAAAAAATCCTTATGTAATTAAATTGCCGACACAAGATATTTTGAAATTCGTTTCCGACCCGCAAAAGGTTTTTTGTTATAAAACAAAATCAGGTATTACACGCGAAAAAATGCTGCAAGACATAAAAAAAGCCAGCGAAGCACAGATACATGTTGTCAAAAAAGGTGAAACACTCGGTTATATAGCTAAAACATATAATACAACAGTAAGCAAATTAATGACTTGGAACAATATGAAAAATACAAGCCTGAAAATAGGACAAAAAATTATAGTGTATCCGGGTAATAAATAATTTTAATCATGAATAAATCTAACGCAACAAAAAATATAGCACTCGTTTTGGGAGGCTTTTCCGGTGAACATGATATATCCGTTAAAAGTGGAATGGAAGTTATGAGAAATATAGATAAAAAATATAATGTATATCCAATAACTATTTCGAAAAACGGCTGGTATTATATTGATAATGAGGATAATAAATACGAAGTGGATAAAAGTGATTTTTCAATTCGTATCGAAGACAAAAAAATTACTTTTGACTTGGCTTTTCCAATCGTTCATGGAACTCCCGGTGAAGATGGGAAATTACAAGGATATTTCGATCTGTTGGATATTCCGTATACCGGCTGTAATATGTTCGCCTCAGCGGTAACTTTTAATAAGTATTACTGTAAATCAATTGTCTCTACTTTGGGAGTACCTGTCGCTAAATCCGTAATTATTAATAATTTTTGTTATGATATTGATGTAATAGCTCAAAAAATCGGCTTCCCATGCTTTGTTAAACCTAATAAAAACGGCTCAAGCATAGGTATCTCAAAAGTTCGAGATATTGAGGAGTTGCCAAAAGCTATAGAAAACGCTTTTCAACAAGATGATGAAGTTCTTGTTGAAGAGTTTATCCCCGGACGTGAACTTACTTGCGGTGTCTTTAGAAAAAATGGAGTTATAATAGTTTTACCTGTAACGGAAGTAATTCCTAAAAAAGAATTTTTTGATTATGAAGCAAAATACGATTCATCAAAATCTGATGAGATTACACCTGCCAATATGAATGCTTATTTGTCAATGGCTATTCCGGCATACACTAATCTTATTTATGAAGCGTTGAATTGTAGCGGAGTTATAAGAGTTGATTATATCGTAAATGATACAGATATTTATTTCCTTGAAGTAAATTCTGCTCCGGGTATGTCTGATAAGAGTATTGTTCCACAACAAGTTAGATGTTATGGTATGACTATAACGGAATTTTTAAATATTATAATTGACGAAACTTTTGCAAAATACGAAAGTAAAAGACAACAATAAAATATGAGTAACAATAAAATTAAAGCCTTTATTCCAAATGTTGTAACATTGCTAAATCTCATTTCGGGCAGTGTAGGTATAATTTTGTTGTTGACTACTCACAATGTGCTTTATGCGTGTTTTTGTATGTTTGCATCAGCTATCTTTGATTTCTGTGACGGCACTGTGGCACGTTTGTTAAAAGTGCAATCAAATATAGGAAAAGAGTTAGATTCTTTATCAGACATAATATCTTTCGGACTTCTGCCGGGAATTATAATGTATAATTTGATGACTTTACTTCCGCTACCATACGGAGTATTTTCAAAAATATTTCCTTTTTTAAGTCTGCTTATTCCGGCTTTCGCTGCAATTCGTTTGGCGCGGTTTAATGTCAGCAAACAAAATTTAGTTGTGTTTTATGGTTTATCAAGTCCCGGTGCTGCGTTTTTAATAGCTTCTTTAGCAATAAATTCTTATATCGTTAATTTTTTAACAACCAGAAATGTAATTTTAAGCGCAATTATCATCATCGTTATTATATTGATAGTATGTGCGCTAATGGTTTCAAATATAAAATTTCTTACGTTAAAGTTTAAAGGACTATCTTTTAAATATAATTATATAAACTACTGTTTATTAGTTGTTTCTGCAATTTTATTAATTTTATTGGAGCTGAATGCTCTTATTATCATCTTTGCTTTGTATGTCATTCTTTCTTTAATATTTTCAAAACAAAAAACACAGTGAAAAAGAAGTATTATTATTTAATCGGGCTATTAATCATTGTAGCTGTAATCATTTGGTTGATTAACAAAGATAACGGTTCCTCTTCTGAAAATTTTATGATAACAGTTGACACAGGAACATTTTATATTGATGTAGTGACAACTGGTGAATTAGAGGCAAAGAACTCTGAAAAAATTATCGGTCCGTCTGATGCAAGAAATTTCAGGTTATGGAATCTTACCATAGAAAACATGGTTGCTGATGGGACATTAGTAGATTCCGGACAATGGGTTGCCTCTTTAAGCAAATCGGAAATCACCAATTCTTTGAAAGATTTGGAAGATGAGTATGAACAAAATCTGACTTCATATACCAAAACAGAGTTAGACACTTCTATGACACTGCGAACAGCGAGAGATGAGTTGCTAAATTTAAGATTTACGGTTGAAGAAGCAAAAATTAAATTGGAGCAATCACAATATGAGCCGCCGGCAACAATCAGGCAATACGAAATTGACCTTGAAAAAGCCGAACGCTCATTAGACCAGTCTATTAAAAATTATCAATTGAAATATCAGACAGCTTTAGCAGATATGCAGGAAGTGTCAAATGCAAAAAATAAAACGGAAAGAAAATTAGAACAACTGAGAAAATTAATAGGACAATTCACTATTTATGCACCAAAATCAGGAATGCTGATATACAGAAAAGATTGGGACGGGTCTAAAATAGGTATTGGATCACAGATAAGTACTTGGGATCCGGTAGTTGCCGAATTGCCCGATTTAACAGTGATGATAAGCAAAACTTATGTAAATGAGGTAGATGTCAGTAAAGTGAAATCTGGACAAAAAGTCAGAATTTCTGTAGAAGCCTTCCCTGATAAAAATTTTACAGGCGTTGTCGAATCGGTTGCGAATATAGGCGAACAAGTTTCCGGCTCCAATGCTAAAGTGTTTGAGGTTGTAATTAATGTTAACGAATTTGATTCTATCTTGCGACCGGCTATGACTACCGTCAATAATATAAATACTGACATAATTACTGATGTAATGTTTGTTCCTATTGAAAGTGTGTATACCGAAGACAATAAAACTTTTGTATACACAGCACATGGTACAAAACAAGAAGTTGAGTTAGGGAAAAGTAATGATAATCAGGTTGTTGTGAACAGAGGGCTGAAAGCGAACGATAAAATATTGTTAGTGCCGCCGGAAAATGCAAATAAGTTGTCGTTAAAAACTCTTGATTAAGATGAACACTCAAAGGCTTTTATATAACTTATCCATGGCTGTTGATGCAGTTACAGACAATAAATTTCGTTCTTTTTTGACGGCATTGGGCATAATTTTTGGCGTGGGTGCTGTAATTGCCATGCTTGCCATAGGAAAGGGCGCAAAGAAAGAAATTATTGACCAAATGAAATACGTTGGAGTTAATAATATAATAATAACTCCTAAAAGCGATATTGATGCTAACCAAACTGAAGGAAGTAAAACGGCAAAAAAGAAATTTTCCAAAGGTCTGACTATCGCTGATGCTCAGTCTTTTGTGGATTTTATACCTACAATAGCAATGGTCAGTCCCGAAGTTGTCTACGATGTTCCGGTGGTGTCAAATGGTAAATCATCGAATTTGCAAATGACCGGAGTGAAAAGTGATTTTTTTAATATCTTTAATATAAATATTGCTGAAGGTAATTTTTTTACAGAAGAGCAAGCAAAGAACGGTGCGCAGGTATGTATTATAGGCTCTAATGTTAAAGCAAAATTTTTTATTGATAGTTCTCCTATCGGGCAATATATAAAATGCGGCAATGTTAATCTTAAAATTATCGGTATTATAGAAAAAATGGCAATGTCTGCTTCCACCGGACAAGATTTGGGCGTTTCTGATTATAATGATGGTATCTATGCACCAATACAAACCATAATGCTCAGATACAAAGATAGATCAGTGGTGACTACTGCCAATTTATCAGATAATTCTTCTACAACCGTAGTTGGCGGCGGCGGTAATTATGCCGTAGTCTCTTCAAGCAATAAAGATGAATCTATAAGCTATAATCAATTAGACAAGATAGTTGTCCATGTTAAAAATACAGAAGATGTTACACAGACTACTGACTTGATATTCAAAATGTTGAAGAGACGGCACAGCAATATGGAGGACTTCAACATTATTGTTCCAGAAGTGTTGTTAAAGCAAGAACAACGCACTAAAGATATTTTTAATATAGTATTAGGCGCAATTGCCAGCATATCTTTGATAGTTGGCGGTATCGGCATTATGAATATCATGCTTGCTTCAGTAATAGAGCGAACAAAAGAAATCGGTACACGACTTGCAATAGGTGCTACAAAAAAAGATATCATTTTCCAATTCTTAGCCGAAGCAACAATAATAAGTCTTATCGGCGGTATCTTGGGTATTATATTAGGCGTTGTTATCTCTAAATCAATAACTTCAATAACTCATATTCTTACAATTGTATCATTCGGTTCTGTTGTTATCTCTTTTGGAGTTTCGGCTACCATCGGTATTTGTTTTGGATATATGCCTGCAAAAAAAGCTGCAAACCAGAATCCTGTTGAATCTTTACGCTATGAATAAACCGGAAAATTCTTAATTATGAAACGTATTTTTTTTATAATATTCCTAATTGTCACTCCTGCAGTTTTGTTTTCTCAAGAAACTGTTAATAAAATTGTCAATCTTTCTTTAGAAGATGTAATATTAATTGCACAGCAAAAATCGCCGTCAGCGATGTCTGCAAAGCACAGATTAAGAAGTAGTTATTGGCAATATAGATATTATAAGGCAGATTATATGCCTCAGGTTTCATTATATGGAAACCCTGTCCAATTTCAAAATCAAAGCAAACTTATAGAAACCACAGAAGGTTCTTTATATTCTCAATATAACCAATTGTACTCTGATATTACGCTTGGAGCAAATCAAAAAATAGGTTTTACAGGTGGAAGTCTATCTGTATTTTCAAATTTAGGCTATAGCATGAATTTTATTGATGACACCATGTTCTTTTCGTCATCGCCGATAAACATAAGTTTTACTCAACCTATTTTCGGCTATAATTCTTATAAATGGGAGAAAAAAATTGAGCCGTTAAAATATAAAGAAGCTTTACAAAATTATCTGGAAACGATGGAAGATGTGTCGATTACGGCGGCTAACTATTTTTTTAGCTGCCTTTTGGCGCAAATAAACAAAGAAATTCAAGAAACTAATCTTGCAAATAATGACACTCTTTATCAAATAGCAAAAGGACGTTACAATATGGGAACTATTGCAGAAAATGAAGTGCTGAATATGGAACTGAATTATCTCAATTCTTTATCACAACTTGAAACGGCAAAACTCGAATTGGAAATGCAAATATTCGACTTAAAGTCGTTTCTTAGAATACAAAATGATATGGATATTGGGCTGATAGCTCCCATAGATATTCCTGATTTAGAGGTTGATGCTCAATTGGCGGTGGTAGAAGCCAACGAAAACCGCGCTGATATTATCTCTTTCAAACGTCAATTGCTTGAAGCCGACCAAAGTCTTGACAATGCTAAAAAGGAAAATCGTTTTTCTATGGACTTGTCACTCACTTACGGTCTCGACCGTACCGCAGGCACATTCTATGAATCTTATAAAGACCCACAGGATAAGGAGGTTGTCATGCTGAGTGTCAGCATACCTATCCTCGATTGGGGACGTGCAAAAGGTCAAATTAAAATGGCAGAATCTCAAAAAGAACTTATAAAAACAACAGTTGAACAAGATTTAATTGATTTTAATCAGGAAATTTATATAAAAGCAAGACAATTTAATATGCAATACAACCAGTTGCTTATAGCAGCCAAAAGTGATACCGTGGCTCAAAAACGTTATGATTTTACTAAAGCACGCTATCTTATTGGTACAATTGACATCACTGAGTTAAATAGCTCGCTTTCCGATAAAGACAGTAACCGTAAGGGATATATTTCAGCTTTACAAAGTTTTTGGATTAATTATTTTGAAGTCCGAAAACTTACGCTTTACGATTTTATCAAGAAAGAAAAAATAGGTGCGGAATTCAATTTATTAATAGACTGATTTGTACGTTTGCATAAAATATATTAATAAAACATCTTCATTAACAGGTACTTATGTGAGAAATTAAAAAAATAAATATGTCAAAAGGGAAAATATTAATTATTGATGATGAAGCGAGTATCAGAAGGACGATAAAAGAGATTCTTGAATTTGAAGAGTATAGTGCAGATACAGCCGACAATGGATTAACAGCTCTTGAAATAATTAGAAGTACTCATTATGATTTAATTTTCTGTGATGTTAAAATGCCAGGCATTGATGGAATAGAGTTCCTTCGGGAAGCGGTTACGATTACAGATGCGCCAATTGTGATGATTTCGGGACATGGTACGATAGAAACTGCCGTTGAAGCTATAAAAGACGGAGCCTACGACTATATCGCAAAGCCATTGGATTTAAACAGGTTGCTAATCACTGTAAAAAATGCCCTTGACAAAACATCTTTAGTTGCTGAAACTAAAGTGTTAAAGCAAAAAATATTCTCAAAACATGAAATTATAGGAGAATCTGAAGAAATAATAAAAGTAATTCAACTTATTGATAAAGTGGCTGTTACAGATGCACGTGTCTTGATTACCGGCGAAAATGGCACAGGTAAAGAGTTGGTAGCTCATCAAATACACGAAAAAAGCCAACGTAACAAACACTCTCTTATAGAAGTAAATTGTGCAGCTATACCATCAGAATTAATTGAAAGTCAACTATTTGGACATGAAAAAGGCTCTTTTACTTCAGCAATAAAACAGCGTAAGGGTGACTTTGAATTAGCTAACGGAGGAACTTTATTTTTAGATGAAATCGGAGATATGAGTTTATCGGCACAAGCTAAGGTGTTGCGAGCTTTACAAGAAAATAAAATAATGAGAGTCGGCGGCGAAAAAGAAATAAACGTGGACGTAAGAGTTATCGCAGCTACCAATAAAAATTTGAAACAAGAAATAGAAAAAGGCAATTTTAGAGAAGATTTATACCATCGTCTGTCCGTTATCGTCATCAATGTTCCACCATTACGCAACCGAAAAAGTGATATTCCGCTGTTAGCAAATCATTTTTTGTTGGATTTGTGCAGCAAGATGGGCAAACAACCCATAACTTTTACTGAAGAAGCTCTGCAAAAACTGACGAATATTGAATGGCGCGGAAACGTCAGAGAACTGCATAATGTGGTAGAACGTTTAATTATACTTTGTGATAAATCAATTACAGCAAAAGACGTAGATAATTTCGCAAATCCTTTTATATAAAACATTAATCTTATTGACATGAACCATAATAAAAACATACCGAAATACTATTCTTTCAGGATATTTTTGTGTGCGGCAATATTATATTTTATGTTTATCACACCGTTTTTGGTGGTTGTGGTTATGCAGCAGCTGCCTGATATGATAAACAAAGATGAAGGTTTGTTTTCAAGTTTGAATGAGATAGTGCAAAACGATACTGTTACCACAGTTGTTACATTTTCTGTCGGCGGAGCAGAGCAAAAAAGTAATCAAGATACTGTAAACATACAAAATGAACAGGATAATGCAAATAATATTGATATAAAATTCAATGATGCAGCCGTATTTAACATTACAAATACAGCTTTTGTTTCATTATTTATATTTACGGTTGTTTGCGTACTTTCAGGTTTACCATACAAAATTTATTTTCGCCGACTGCGGCGTAAAAAACCAATAGGTGAAAAATTAAAAAAATTCTGCAAGAAAACAATTTTATATACTCCATATATTCATGCCGGTTTAATATTAATAAGTTGCGTGATATTGCTGATATTTGCAATAGTTTATTACAAAGATGCCACTTTTTCGAACTCGTTATCGCGTGAGTTGTATATGAAATATTCAATAGTTTCAATATTTTCATTGCTGATTATTTCTTTATTTGTTTTTTCATGGTGTAAATTTAGAGTTCAGAACAGATATTTTGAACATATATTTTCCGGTGAAGAACTGCATAAGACACAATATTCCATTCTAAGAGGAAGCATAAAAAACAATTTTTCGTTAGCTATAGCTGTATCTTCCATAACTCCGGTTGCAATTGTAATTCTTTATATAATGTTAACCACAAGTTCTATTGCAGAAATAGGAGATATAACGAGAGAGCAGGCTATAGCATTATTAGGTAAATATCGCGACTTCGGATCCAACATAATAGATAACATTCTTGATGGGTCTACAAAAATAAATAAATATATTAACCTTATTGATTTCTATTTGCTGAAAATCGCCTCTGTATCAAGTCTTTGTGTTGTATTGATTTTTATTGTGTCATATATAAGATGGACAGCGAATACAATAAGCAAGCCGTTGGATGAGCTTAAATACAAAATTAAAGCTATCGGCAAAGGCAATTTTTCTGAAAGATGTATAGTTAGAAGTAATGATGAGATAGGAACATTAGCCGAAGGATACAATATAATGACCGATGACTTGGAAAAGTTTATTAACAAGAATGTGCAACTAACTAAGGCAAGCGCAAGTTTTGTTCCAAGCCAATTTTTTGATATACTTGAGAATGTAACTATTTCAGATGTGAAACTTGGAAATCAGGTGAAGAAAAATATGGCGTTTTTATTTTCGGATATAAGAAATTTTACATCTTTATCCGAGAAAATGGCTCCTGAAGATAACTTTAACTTTATCAACTGCTTTTTGGGATATATGGAGCCGGTGATAAGTAATCAAAATGGCTTCATCGATAAATATATTGGCGATGCTATAATGGCTTTATTTGAAAATCCGAATGATGCGGTAGAAGCCGGTATAAAAATGATTAAAACTTTAGAAACATTCAACATTGAAATAAAAGAAAAATATGGATTTACTATAAATATAGGTATAGGTATTCATTATGGAGATACCATGCTTGGCATTGTTGGTACTTCTAACAGAATGTCTACAACTGTCATTTCGGATGCGGTAAACCTTGCTTCCCGCCTCGAAAATTTAACCAAAAAATATGCCGTACCATTAATAGTAAGCAAAATTGTGGTTGAAAATACTGATAACAAATTATTTAAATATACTTATTTAGATAATGTACTCGTTAAAGGGAAGACAATACCCGTAGATATATTTCAAGTTGTATTGTAATAAAAATTATTAAAAATATGAAACTCTTACCCAATATATCATTATTAGAAGAATATATAGATGATTATTACAGCAAAAATTGGTCTGAGAAACTCACATATCACAATTTAGAACATGTAAAAGACGTGTTTAATGCCTCTATGCTTTATGCTAAAATTGCAAGATTTTCAGATACTGATATTAAAATTATTGGAGCAAGTGCTTTGTTTCATGATATAGATATGTGTAATCATTACTATGGTCATGAATTATATTCTGCAAATTATGCGGCACAGATACTTCCGCGTTTCGGATTTTCGGAACAACATATATTGAATGTAAAAAGAACTATTTTATCTACTTGTCCTTCTGCTGTACCATGTAATAATATGGAAAAGTTAATTCGAGATTGTGATTTGGATTATATAGGGACAGATAAATATATTCGCAGATGTTTAGATTTAAAGACAGAGTGGGAGAATTTCGGCTTGTTCACATTTACGAATATTGGTTGGTACGAGTACCAACTTTGTTTTATTTCCAAATTAAAATTTAATACATTTTATGTAAAAAATGTGAGGAGAAAGAAAATCGTGCAAAATATAGATACTCTTTATGCTCTTATAGATAAAGAAAGAGCTTTATTATCTCAATCCTCCAATTAGCTCATGAACATCTTTAACGCCATGAGCATCCATAAACTCCTGTAGTTCCTGTATTAATTGGAAAGAGATTTTCGGATTAATAAAATTGGCTGTTCCTATTTGCACTGCGGTTGCACCGGCGAGAAGAAACTCAACTACATCAGTAACACTCATGATGCCGCCTAAGCCAACTATAGGTATGCGGACTGCTTTATATACCTGCCACACCATTCTTAGAGCAATGGGTTTTATTGCGGGACCTGACAGCCCGCCGGTAACAGTTGAAAGTACCGGTTTCCTTTTTTCTACGTCAATAGCCATAGCTAAAAAAGTGTTTACTAAAGAGATTGCATCGGCACCGGCAGATTCTACAGCCATAGCTATCTCTGCTATATCTGTAACATTAGGCGACAACTTGACGAGCAGTGTTTTGTTGCACGCATTCCGAACGGAAGCAGTTATGCGGTAAGCTTCTCTTACGCTCGTTCCGAAAGCCATTCCGCCTTCTTTTACGTTAGGACATGATATGTTTAACTCTATAGCTGCAATCTTGTCAAGCTCATTCATCCGTCTTGCTACCTCAACACATGCCTCTACTGTTGAACCGGAAACGTTGGCTATAATATTTGTATCTATATTCTTGATTTTATTATATATGTCTGATACAAAGTAATTTATGCCTTTATTTTGTAAACCGACTGCATTAATCATTCCCATTGGAGTTTCTGCTATGCGAGGATACGGATTGCCCTCACGCGGCTCTGCAGTAGTAGCTTTAACGATAATGCCGCCAAGCTGCGATATGTCGAAAAAATCACTATATTCATACCCATAACCGAAAGTGCCGGAAGCTGTCAGAATAGGATTCTTTAACTTCAAATCTTTTATGTTTACTCCAATGTTTACCATTTCAAATCTTTTATATTAAAGACAGGTCCTTGTGAACAAACACATTCATTGCCGTGAATGGTTTCTGTTACGCAGCACAAGCATACACCTATACCGCAAGCCATGTGATTCTCTAATGATACTTCACAAAAAATATCTCTTTCTTTTGCGTGTTTTGCAACAGCCTTTAGCATGTTCTCAGGTCCGCAGCAATAAATACGCTTATAATCAATATTGTTGTCAATCAAACAATTATGATTTGTGACGTAACCTTTTGTGCCTTCAGAACCATCTTCTGTCGTGCAGTAAAGATGAGATAAACCGGATAATTCTTTGTAACATAATAAATCATGACAACTGCGACCACCAATAAGAATGTCAAAATCGGCATTCATGCTTTTAAGTTTTTTTGCCAAAAAGAAAATCGGAGCAATTCCACAACCGCCACCGATAATCAAAGCCTTACCGGATTTATTGAGATTAAAACCGTTACCCAACGGTAAAATTACATCAATTTGTTGATTAACAGATAGCTTAGACAAAGAACATGTCCCTTTGCCAACAATCTTAATTAAAAATGAAACTTCATTAGTTTCAGGACAATAATCATGAATAGAAAATGGTCGTCTAAGAAAAACATTAGGATTATTTTCAACTTTTATAGAAGCAAATTGTCCCGGAAACATTTCCGGCAACGCCTCAGCAGAAAAACATTTAAGTATAAAATAATTATCTTCTACATTAATTTTATCTGCTATTGTTAATTTCCTAATCGATTTCATTATCCTTATTCATTACTTTTGTCTTCAACACTTTTATCTTCGGGAACCGACTCGGAATTAGTGTCTTCAGCATTATCAAGGTTTTCATCGAGCATATTATTCGCAAGTAACTCATTATACCATTGAACAACTTTCTTCATGTGTGAAGTGTAAAATCTATCTTCATCATATTCAGGGAAGAAAGCGGTGAATAACTTCTTCAATTCTTCAGGCTTACTAATCACGTCTATGTCCACCGGTTTATGCTCCATGTATTTATATAATTTCACAAAAACTTCTTTTAATGAAACTTCATCTTCATTTGTGAAAATGCTGATTTCATCAAGAGCACTTATTCTATCTCTCATAAATGCAGGGCTTCTCTTTTTGTCTTTTAAACATTCGACAATAAAACCATTTTTGTTGTTAGCAACAAGTTTATACAGACCGGACTTACCGGAAATCGTTAAAATATCTTTTAAACTCATGATGTCTTATATTTTAGGTCTGCAAAGATACACCATTTTTTTAAAAAATATATTTAGCATTAAATTTTTGTTTGTAGGTGATTTCAATCACAAATTCCGTTGTTGTAGATTTTAAAAAATAATCGCATAATCAAAAAAATAATATATCTTTGCCAACTTATAAGGTTTATAAAATTAACAAATTAAGTTTTGCAAATTATGAAAAAATCAATTTTAATCGGCTTGTTATTAGTTATTTACGTAACAGTTGCCACGTCATGTACAAAAATAAAAAAAGAAAAAGAAACATTACAACTTCAAAAGGATAGCTTAGAGACGGTTGTTTCAGCTAAAGACTCTATAATCAGTCATCAAGGACAGGAGATAGACGAATATATTGGTCTCATACTTGAAATTCAGCAAACCTTAGAACAAATTAAGATTAAAAATGGAGAATTGACAGCAGAAAGTATGGAACATAATGGCGTAATTAATGCGGCATCGAAGGAACAACTGAAAAATGAAATTAACAATATTTACTCTATGCTGAACAAAAGTAAAGAGCAGGTTAATTCGTTACGTTCGCAACTTAACAAGTCAAATGTAGAAGTGAAAAATCTTCAAGCATTGATTTCTAATTTAGAAGAACAAATTACAGCAAAAGACACAGAAATTTCAGAACTCAGAACTACTATAGAAAAACAAGTCGGTCAGATAGCTGGTCTTGAAGAAAATATAAAAAGTTTAGAAAGTACAATTTCGACAAGGAATGAAACTATTGGCAATTTAGAAAACAATTTGAACACAGCGTGGTATATAGTTGCGAACAGGCAAACGCTTCGTGAGCAGGGTGTTACCGACCGTAAGGGTAGAGTGTTGGAAGGTAAAAACGAAAATTTTACCAAAATAGACATTACCAAATTTAATGAAATAGATTTGAATACCGGTAAAATAACAATATTAAGCGCTCACCCTGCAAGTTCTTATCAAATTGAAACTGAAGGTAAAATAGTAAAAAAACTTGTAATTACCGACCCGCAATCTTTCTGGAGCCTTGAAAGACGCCTTGTTATTCAAGTTAAATAAAATATTAATAAAATATTATGCTGACAATTGTCGCCGGAGTTATAGGCACACAGGAGATTCTATTTATAGCCGTAGTCGTACTCATTTTGTTCGGAGGGAAAAAAATACCCGAACTGATGAAAGGATTAGGAAAAGGTATGAAAGAATACAAGAAAGCAGTCAATGGAATTAAAGAACAAATTAATGACATAGAGAAAGATATTAATTCCGATTTAACTGCCGGCGAAGAACAACCTAAGCATACAGAAGAAAAGCACAGACAAGAAACCGAAAACGTTATAAACGAAGATAAAAATTGATAATGCCAATCTTTAAAATATAAATGAAAGAAACGACATTCTGGAATCATTTAGAAGAATTACGCTGGGCTATTATACGTTCGTTAGGAGTTATAGCTGTCTTAACTATCGTAATATTTTGCTTTAAAGATTTTGTTTTTAATTCAATAATATTGGCACCATGTAAAGAATCATTTGTAACTTACAGATTATTATGTAAATTAGCCGATTTTTTTCATTCTCCGGGTTTATGTCCTGAAATAGGCAGTCTTAATTTGATAAATATAAATTTAGCGGCGCAACTCTTTGTTCATCTTTCGGTTTCTTTTTCCATCGCGCTTACGTTAGCGGTTCCATACGTTATAACCGAGGTGTGGCTTTATGTGGCTCCGGCTTTGTATACCAATGAAAAAAAACCGGCGTTAAAAGGCATTATCGCTTTTGTTGTGCTTTTCTTTTTAGGAATTTTACTTGCATATTATGTTATTTTTCCGCTGACTCTAAACTTCTTAGGCTCATATCAAGTTAGCGAAGTAGTACCTAATCAAATATCTTTAAATTCATATATATCTTCCTTTTTATCATTGTTATTTATGATAGGTATTGCTTTTGAATTGCCTGTGGTAGCGTATTTTTTTGCTTCTATAGGCATTTTAAAACATTCTTTTTTAAAGAAATACAGAAAAATATCTATTGTTATAGTGCTTACTCTTGCGGCTATGATAACGCCAAGCACCGACATATTTACCATGATGTTAGTGGCTGTTCCGTTACAGCTTCTTTACGAATTAAGCATAATAACCGTGAAAAATGTGGAGAAAAGAAAGGGGAATAAAGAATAATTATTTGTTATATCTATTGCCAAATATCACATTCAGATAAAACGAGAAGAAAAGATTTTTAGGGTCGTTATAAGCCATAATAGGCACAGCAAGCGGAAATATGTCAAGGTTAACGCCTAATTCAATTGCTTTTGCAAGATTATTATATTCCCCATATTCAAAGACAACCCCGACTTTGCCGTATACGCCCGGATAAACTTTGGTTTCTAACAAGCCTGACCATATTTTGCCTTTTCCTAATATATTCACATAGGTATGTTCATCAGGGTCATATCTTTCAAGAGCTTCAACGTATGAATTTGTGTGAAGAGAATCCGGAACAAGAATATAAACATAAATCGGCTTGGCAAAGCATAGCGACAAGCCGCAAGAATAGTTGAGTTGTATTTCTACTCCGCCCCAATAAGGTTTACGGGAAACAAGATATTGAGAGCCAAAACCGGCTCTAAGTATAAGAATATCATTAAGTTTTCCGTATTTATAACTTTTATAACCACTATAATAAGAAGACATCATCTGCTCTTTGTCGTCTCTATAGGTGGTAAATCCTATTTCAAAGAAATTGGAAGTAAAAGCATTTTTTATCTTTGTTTGTCTGTATGCAGCACCGAACCCATGCGAGTTAATATTAAGTATCCCGAGGCTTTCGTTTGAGTAGATTATATTACTGTCTTCACCTGTATTTCTGTATTGCGCAAATGAGGTAACAAACATACAACAACATAATAAAGAAACAAATATGATACGACATTTCGTCATAAGCAGTTTATTTTGTTTGAAACTTATAAGCTTCGCCGTAAGCCGAACATTTTTCGGAAGATTTGCAAGAAATAAAACAAACAGCTAATAATAAGATAATTAGAGCTAACCAAATTTTTTTCATCTGCCAGAATTTATTAAATATCATTGCTTTATTTATGGTATATAATTAAAAATAAACATCGAAGCAATTACTCTGTTTATTATTCAAAAAACTATTTGCAAAAATAATATTAATTATTAAATATAGAAAAATTTATACTACTTTTGTATTTATTTCTATTCAGAATGATTGCAGTTAATCCTAAAATAGAGGCTTCGTGGCTTGATGTTTTAAAAGAGGAGTTTCAGTCGCCGTACTTTCTTGAGCTAAAACAATTTTTAATTCAAGAAAAATCGAAGTACAGAATATTTCCCCCCGGCGGCAAAATATTTGCAGCATACGACCAAACGCCGTTTTACGAAGTGAAAGCAGTAATAATAGGACAAGACCCTTATCATGGGTATGGGCAGGCTAACGGATTGTGTTTTTCTGTTAATCAGGGTGTAGAAATGCCGCCGTCATTGATAAACATCTTCAAAGAATTACATGATGATATTGGATGTAATGTTCCTCAAAGCGGAGATTTAAGCAAGTGGGCACAACAAGGAGTTCTGATGTTAAACGCTGTTATGACTGTACGTGAAAACTGCGCCGGCTCTCATCGTAATAAGGGCTGGGAGAAAATCACGGATGCAAGCATAAAAGCATTATCAGACAAAAGAGAACATCTCGTATTTATATTGTGGGGAAATTATGCCAAAGAAAAAATATCATTAATTGACTCTGCAAAACACTGCATACTGACAGCCGTTCACCCGTCTCCACTTTCTGCGAACAGAGGAGGCTTTTTCGGGTGCAAACACTTCTCTAAAACTAATAAATATCTGACAGACAATAATATAACACCTATTAATTGGGAACTCAATTAACAAAATAATGGAAAATACATCATCAAAAGATAATATTGTATACGGCATACACCCTATTATGGAAGCAATTGAAGCCGGTAAAGAAATAGAAAAAATTTTCATCAAAAAAGATATGCGTGGCGCACAATATATGGAATTGTTTTCAATGATACGCCAAAACAATATCAACTATCAATTTGTGCCGTTGGAGAGATTAAACAGGATTACGAGAAAAAATCATCAAGGAATTATTGCATATATGTCCGCTGTTGAGTATAGTAATCTTGAGATGATAATACCGACAATTTACGAGAGAGGCGAAACTCCGCTATTGCTGATATTAGACGGAATTACCGATGTACGTAATTTTGGTGCAATATGCAGGACGGCAGAATGTGCCGGCGTTCATGCAATAATATTGCCTGACAAAGGAAGTGTTTTAATCAATTCTGATGCCGTTAAAACTTCTGCCGGCGCATTACAACATATACCGATTTGTAAAGTTAAAAGTTTATCCAAAACAATAAAATATATTTCGCAATGTGGTATTAATATTGTTGCTTGTACGGAAAAAGCCCGCGAATTTTATACCAATATCAGCTATACCAAGCCAACAGCAATAATCATGGGTGCGGAAGGAGTCGGTATTGCTCCCGAAATTTTTATCTTATCACAATCCGAAGCTAAAATTCCACTTTTAGGTAAAATAGAATCTTTAAATGTTTCATGTGCAACTGCAGTAATTTTATATGAAGTTGTAAGGCAAAGACAATCAATGAAATAAATATATAAAATATAATACGAAAATCGTGAAAAAAATATTTTCCAACATATTATTAATAGTAACATTTTGCTTGATTATTGTGCTTACTAATGCTTGCACGAAAGTTGAGAGATATTATTATCCTGATGGCAAATTAAGCAGCGAAATATCGAAGAAACATGGGGTGCCGAATGGTTGTTCCCGTTTTTATTTCCATAACGGTATATCTGTAAAAATGGAGAGCAATTACAAAGAAGGTAAGTTAGATGGTTATACAACACGATGGTATTTTAATGGATATAAAGAAGCTGAAGAATATTATGTTGATGCTTTATTAGAAGGTAAAAGACGGCTTTGGGATGAAGCAGGGCAGTTGATAGTTGAAGATGAGTATTCCGGAGGAGTATTAAATGGATATTCACGCAAATGGTACCCAAATGGTCAACTACAAATAGATGCTTATTATGTAAATGGCAAAGCTGACGGCGATTGGAAATATTATGATGGCAATGGTATTGAGGTCGGCTATGCACATTTTAATATGGGTAATGGAGAGCAAATGATTTTAGATAAAGATGGTAAAGTGCAGAAAATCATAAAGTTCCAAGATGGGGTTGAAGTTAATTATCAAGGTATTTCCGAATAATATTTTTGATAAAAAATTTAATAAAAAATAAACTCTAAAATCTTTGAAAATTGAAAAATAAGAGCCACCTTTGCAAAAGATAAAAAACAAATAAAATAAATAAAAGTTCAAGTGTAAAAACTTAACAAACAATGAATTAAAAAAATTTTGTATTATGAACGTAGAAAAAATCATGCAAGATTTGACAGCTAAACATCCTGGTGAAAAGGAGTTTTTGCAAGCTGCTCAAGAAGTATTGGAATCAATTGAAGAAGTTTACAACAGTAACCCTCAATTTGAGAAAGCAAAAATCGTCGAAAGACTTATTGAACCTGATCGTATTTTTACATTCAAGGTTGTCTGGGTTGACGATAAAGGTGAAGTACAGACAAACATTGGTTATCGTGTACAATTCAATGGTGCTATAGGACCTTACAAAGGTGGCTTGCGTTTCCATCCAAATGTTAACCTTAGCATGTTAAAATTCTTAGGATTTGAACAAATCTTCAAAAACAGTTTAACATCATTACCTATGGGTGGTGGCAAAGGTGGTTCTGATTTTAACCCACAAGGAAAATCTGATGCAGAAATTATGCGTTTTTGCCAAGCATTTATGTTAGAATTATGGAGAGTTATCGGTCCTGATACTGATGTACCTGCAGGTGATGTTGGTGTTGGTGGAAGAGAAATCGGTTACTTATACGGTATGTACAAGAAATTAGCTCGTGAACACACT
>Ga0265294_10003332_pt1 | contig 20602 bp, 21 predicted proteins | sample MunlanPumphouse3_FD_192504 | JGI IMG/M metagenome (GOLD analysis project Ga0265294, IMG submission 192504) | Groundwater microbial communities from a municipal landfill in Southern Ontario, Canada - Pumphouse #3 | ecosystem: Environmental > Aquatic > Deep subsurface > Groundwater | place...
CAAACACAATATTCAAAGGCGGTTCTTCTAGGACTTTTAAAAGCGCATTTTGTGCCTCTTTTCTAAAAGTTGCTCCACAAAGAAGAATATATTTTACGCTGTTACTGGCAATATAGGCTTCTTTTATTGTGGCATTGGATTGAGCAATTTGAAATTCATCGTTGATACTTTGTTCATTGCGTACCATTCGTGTGGAGTGAAGCGGTAAGGCTTTGATTAATTCACTGATGGTGGTGCTAATATCGTTGACCACTAAAACACACGAAGTAGTAATATCATATTTTGGCATATCAGTTTTCAACATTTACTTGGGCAAAAAGTGTGGCGCTGAGGGTTTTATTGTACAATCGAAACATTTGTAAAAGTTTCATATCCAGCGCTTCATCATTGCTTCTAAGATTAAATGCATTTTGACGTTCCTCATCTAAAAGCCAAAGAAAAGAGTTTTTACTGATTTTAGGAATAGTCGCTCTTATATCTTGACTTCGTCCAATGTACCAAAAACAATAGCCATTGGGAAAAGAGATATTGAGCATATCTTTTATAAAGTTAATATCTTCTTCCGATTGTTTTGGGTTATCAATTTGACGATAAAAGGCTCGGAAATCGTAAAAAGGTAAAAAAGGACGGTTCAGTTTGGTGTGATTAATATTGGCAAGAATATACTCTAAAAACCACTCTCTGTCTTTATCGGTAATAATAATGACTGAGCGATTTTTATCCAAAATATTAATAACAGACTTTGCAACAAGAGGAGTCCACTCGTATTTTTTCTCCTCAAGCCAAGGCGAGATGAGTTTATCTTCTCGTATGGTGTCAATGGTCCAATTTAAAAACTCTTGCACTCTTATTTATCCAAGTCATACGCTTCATGAAGAGCTCGAACAGCCAATTCAGCATATTTTTCTTCAATAATCATAGAGATTTTAATTTCACTTGTTGAGATAATTCTAATATTAATATTTTCATTGGCTAAAGCAGTAAACGCTTTAGAAGCAACGCCAGTGTGTGATTTCATCCCCACACCTACAATAGAAACTTTACAGATTTTTTCATTGTAATCAATATTTTCAGATTGTTTTTCAAATTGAGTCATCACTTTTTTACAAATTTCCCAATCGGTTTTAGGAATAGTAAAATCTAAATCGGTTTTTCCATCAACACCAACGGTTTGCACTATCATATCTACATTGATATTCGCATCGGCTAAGGTTGTAAAAATATTTGCAGCAATTCCAGGCTTATCCATTACACCATACATTCCCACTCTGACTTGATTTTTGTCTAAAGCAATACCACTTACTAATGGTTTTTCCATAATATTCTCTTCCTTTGTTATTAATGTACCTTCAATTTCAGGTGTAAAACTACTTCTTGATACCAAATTGACATTGAGTTTTTTTGCCATTTCCACTGATCGGTTTTGTAAAACTTTTGCCCCCAATGAAGCCAATTCCAGCATCTCATCGTATGAAATTTTATCCAGTTTTTTAGCTTTGGGTTCAATTCTGGGATCCGTGGTATAAATACCATCGACATCGGTATAGATTTCACAAACATCTGCGTTGATTGCACCCGCAATCGCAACGGCGGTTAAATCACTTCCCCCACGTCCTAAGGTTGTGACTCGGTTTTGTTCTGTGACTCCTTGAAATCCAGCTACGATGATGATATTTCCTTCACTTAACGCTTTTTTCATATGGGTGGTATCAATGTGTTCAATTCGAGCTTTAGTAAAAGAGTCATCAGTAACAATTCCTGCTTCTCTTCCACTCATAGAGGTGGCTTTATAGCCAATTTCATTGAGTGCAATTGATAATAAAGCTGAAGTGACTCGTTCACCTGAACTTAATAACATATCCATTTCACTTAAAGAAGGTGTTTTAGAAAAACTTTCTGCATATTCAATAAGTTTATTGGTTTCTCCACTCATGGCTGAAACTACAGCAATGATATCATGCCCATCATCTTTTATTTTTTTGATGATTTGAGCAACATTTTTAATTCTATCAAGTGTGCCAACACTTGTACCACCAAATTTTAATACTTTTAGCATTTTAAATATAACCCTCGTTTTTAAAATATTTCAACACTTGTTTATATACTGTTCGTTTAAAAAAAGTAATATAATCATAAATATTACTTGTTGGGACAAATTTGTACTCACTGAATTCAGGAGTGTGGTGCGTATTGATATTCACTTTTGCACCTTGTCGTAACTTTACTAAATAATATTTCTGAATTTGACCATCATAAGGTTTCATTCTTTCGGCAATGGCAGGAGGAAACTCATAACTGACCCATTGGGGATATTCTGCTATGATTTCAACATCATTGGTTCCAATTTCTTCTTCTAATTCTCTAAAAAGTGCCTCTTTTACTGTTTCGCCTTCATCTATTCCCCCTTGTGGAAATTGCCAAGCATTTTCTACATCGGTTCTTGAAGCGATAAAAATTTCACACTTTAAAGGATATTTCGCTGATAATACAATTGCCGCAACATTAGGTCGGTAAGTTTTATTATTTTTTTGTGTTGGTATTTCGTCCATTTTATCAGCCATAAATCATTTTTCCCTTATAATTGAGGCTTGATTATATTAAATTTAGGATTAAAAATTGCTTTTATACCTCCACATCCCCTTTTGTGACAGTAAGTGCTTTTATTGTGCTTTTAACTCATACACCAATTTATTTCATCTGAAAAAAGCGTATATGAATGCGTTGAAAATACAGTTAAAACAAGAGTTAAAAACGATTAACAAAACCATACAAACCGTTTTTATAGGAGGAGGAACACCCAGTTGTATCAATGCTTTGGAATATCAAGAAGTGTTTGAAATCATTTTCCCTTATTTACAAAAAAATGCTGAAATAACCATCGAAGCCAATCCCAACAGTGCAACACAAGTCTGGTTGGAACAGATGTTTGCTTATGGTGTCAATCGTATAAGTTTTGGGGTTCAAAGTTTTGATGATAAAAAGTTGCAATTTTTAGGGCGAGCGCATAATGCACAAAAAGCCAAAGAAGCGATACTTTTAGCCAAAAAAGTAGGATTTGAAAAGATTAATTGTGATTTAATTTATGGCGTATTTAATGATACCCTTGATTCTTTAAAAAAAGATATTGATATCATAAAAAGTTTGCCCGTTGACCACATAAGTGCCTACAGTTTAACGCTCGAAGAAGGAACTCAGTTTTTTCAAAAGAAGAGTGTAAAAATTGACGATGAAGAGTTAAGTTATCAATTGTTTGAATATTTAGAACAGCTGGGATTTCATCAATATGAAATATCCAATTTTGCCTCAAAAAAGGATTCTCAAAGTGTGCATAACATTGGCTATTGGCAACACCAAGAGTATTTAGGGATTGGCGCAGGTGCAGTGGGATATGGCAATGGTAAAAGAGTGTATGCCGCTAAAGAAATTGAGCGTTATATTCAAAATCCTTTTGAGTGTGAAGAAGAACTGTTGTCGCAAGAAGATATTAAAATGGAAAAAGTATTGTTGGGATTTCGTTGTTGCATTGGAGTTGCATGTGATTTATTGAATGAAAATGAGTTACAAAAAGTTGAAGAGTTGGTTCAAAACAGCCAATTATATCTCAAAAACAACAGAATTTTTACGAAAAGCTTTTTACTCGCCGATGAACTGGCGTTATATATTTTAGATTAATTATAACTTTTAAAAGTTATAATTAATCCCTGCCAGTACAATATCAATCCCTTCATTGGGGCTTTGTATTCCAGCATTGGAGTAGTGCATATATCGAATATAAAAATCCCAAGCATCTTTGCTTATTCCTACTGAAATCCTGTCTTCAAATAAAAATGCGGAAGAGAGGTTTCGATTATCAATTTTTGTATCAGAGACCAAAGCAACCCCAATACCAAAATCAATATAAGGTTGATACTCATTGGCTTGAAATGAATTAAAAAGCAGTTTAAAAATGGGTGAATACGAAATAGCATGCACATTATTTCTTTCTCCTACCCAATAATTTAAACCCACTTCATGAAAACCATGAAGCGTAACACTTTCAAAATCATACACCGAAGCGTTAAAAGGTTTTTGAATCCCAATACGATAAATATCAATATGATTGCTTCTTCCCCCATTAACACTTATACCATAGTCGTTATCACTTGCATGTAAGCTTGAAAACGATACAACAAAAACAGCCACTAAAGACAAAAACTTTTTCATTGAACTCCCTGTGTAAATTACTGAATGTACATCCGAACTGAACTGAGGAAAATTGTATCAAAAAAATATTGAAAATAATTTAAAAAGGGGAATAAATAGTGTGGTACCCGTGGACGGACTCGAACCGTCAAGCCGAAGCACCGGATTTTGAATCCGGCGTGTTTACCAATTTCACCACACGGGCATAAAATGAGAATTAAAAAACCCACCTTATAAATAAGATGGGCATTTTAATCAAAATAAACTTAGTAGTTACTTAGCTACAGCGTCTTTTAAAGCTTTTCCAACTTTAAATTTAGCTACAGTTGTTGCAGCAACGTTAACTGTTCTATCAGTTCCTGGAACTTTTGCAGTTCTAGCAGCTCTAGCAGCAGTAGAAAATGTACCAAAACCAATAAAGCTAACAGCGTCACCTTTAACTAGTGCCTCTGTAATTGTTTCTAATGCAGCATCAACTGCACCTTTTGCATCTTTTTTAGATAATCCAGCTTTTGCAGCAACTGCATCGATAAATTCAGCCTTGTTCATAGAAGAACTCCTTGTTAGTAAAATAAAACTTCCGGTACTTTATAGTATCTAAGCTTTAAAAAAGCTAAAATAGTACCTATTGTATGGCATTTTACCGACATTTTTTTGTAATTTTCTAAATAAAGGAAGATTTTAAACTCATAAGTCGACAACTATTTTCTAAAATGGCCACTTTTTTAACCAGTTCATTAATGTCTCTGTCATACACATATGTACCAATTCCTTTGATAACCATAACGTGAGAATTACTCTCTTTTAAATATTTGGTAATCTCTAAAGCATTTCTGTCATACCAAGTTGAATAATGACCAGGATCAATAATGGGCAGTTCTCCAAACATGGTTTGCCCAAAATAATCATTAAAGACAATTTTATCGTGATCAAATGTATATGCGGTTGCATAAATGGGTACTCCAAAAGCAATGTATTTGGCTTCATGAATGTGCGTGTAAATTGAAGCATGAATGGCGGATTCAATACTGGCAATTTTCCAGCGATAATCTTTTTGATACATATTGAGTTCACAAAAGTATTTTTCATTCATTTCATCAAAAATAGCATCGGCGGTATTGATTAAAAAACTATTGTGATCGAGTTTGGCAGAAATAGCCCCATGATAGATTCCAAAAAAGTTTTTACGAAACATGGTCAACGACAAATCACTTAATAATTTTACTGTTTTTTTATCTACCATTTTAAATGCCTTAAATTATTTTTTGGATATTATACAGAAAATAAACTAAGGACGCTTTAAATGCAAATTCCACATATTCCTGTACTCTTTAATGAAGTCTTAAAAGCCTTTGAATCTGTCAACGAAGGTTTCATTATTGATTGTACTTTAGGATATGCAGGACACAGTGAAGGGCTGTTGCAACACAACAATACCATTAAACTTATTGGCAATGACCAAGATGAAGAGGCGCTTAATTTTTCAAAAAACCGTTTAAAACCGTTTGAAAGTAGGGTGATTTTCAACAAAGGCAACTTTGAAAATGTACTTAATAGTTTTAAAGAGTATCCTATTAAAGGGATTTTAGCGGATATTGGCGTTTCTTCTTTGCAGTTAGATAAACAAGAACGTGGGTTTGGTTTTGAAAGTCCAACGCTTGATATGCGAATGAATCAAGAACAAACACTGAATGCCGCTTATGTGGTTAATCACTATTCGCAAGAGCAATTAGAACAGGTATTAAAAGAGTATGGAGAGGTGAAAGAGTATAAAAAAGCGGCTTCTTTGATTATAAAAAACAGACCTTTTAGCAGTGCTAAAGAGTTGTCTGCTTTATTGGCTTCTAAAATGCACAAAGGTAAAATTCATCCAGCAACGCTTATTTTTCAAGGTATTCGTATTGAAGTGAACGATGAATTAGGCGTATTAGAGCGCTTATTTGACTCGATTGAAGCCATTAAACCCAAAGATTGTATCGTTGCTATTATCTCTTTTCACTCACTTGAAGACAGAATTGTGAAAAATTACTTTAAAAAATGGAGTAAATCTTGTATTTGCCCCGAAGGTGTTTTTCGTTGTTTATGTGGTAATAATAATGCTTTAGGAAAGATTATTACAAAAAAGCCTATCATTCCAACAGCGCATGAGATAAAAACAAATCCACGAAGTCGAAGTTCAAAATTAAGGATTTTTAAATTTGATTAAATTAAACCCAAAAAGTGCACTTTTAACGGTATTTGGACTTATGCTTTTAATACTTACGTTGTATTTACCTAAAATTTATTTACGAAATAATATCTATTATGTAAGTCGTGACATTAATAAATTGCATGACAATTATATTTCACTAAAAGAAGAGAACCGTTTTTTAGCACAACAATTAGAAGATATGAAGTTTAAAAATCAAATTATGGATTCCTTAATTATTAATAACATAGAAAATCAATGATACGAAATTTAATAGAATTTTCTCTCAAAAAACCCATCTTAAACCACTTCTTACTCTTTTTCTTATTGGTTCTTGCCATTTTTGCCTATTCTAAAATTCCTAAAGAGATTTTTCCTCCTTCGGTTTTAGACGCAGTAAGCATCACAGGAAGTTACACCGGTGCCAGCAGTGATATTCTTGATAAAATGGCGGTGGAAGAGATTGAAGATGAATTACTCTCTTTAAGTGAAGCCAACAAAATAAGTACGACCATTAAAAGTGGTTATTTTAATATCAATGTTGAACTCAAAGATGGTTTTAAAACTTCAGATGTGATTGACGATATTAAAGATATTGTCTCAAAGATAAAAAGTGATTTACCTTCTGATATGGATGAACCTACCGTTAAAGCGGTTAAACATACGTTCCCTTTAATTACCGTTGCAGTTTATGGCGACAAAGACAAAGCCCAACTGCTTGAAATTGCAAAAAGCCTTAAAACAGAGTTTATGAAGTTTAAAGATTTAAGTGATATTACTATTTTTAGCGACAGCGATAAAGAGTTGCTGATCTCCTTTGATGAAAACAAAATCGATGCCTTTGGTTTGGATAAACTCTCCGTGATTGACGCGGTTAAATCCATCAGTACGATTTTTCCCGTAGGAATTATAAAAGATGACACCAAACACTACTATTTAAGTACCTTTAATGGTGAAAAAGATATTGAAAAAATCAAAAAGACGATTATCAAAATAGGGGAAACCAAAATATATTTAAGTGATATTGCCAATATTCGCTACACCCTTGCGGATGTGAATACCATTTCACATTTTAATGGGGAACCCAATATCTCTATTGGAGTGAACAAAAGTAAATCGGGCGATGCGATTTTATTGGTGAATCAAATCAAAGAGATTCTTTTAAAACAAGAAACTCTTTACCCCAATTTAAAATTTAAAACTTATACCGATACCTCTGTTTGGATAAAAAATAGGCTCAATACCGTTGTTTCCAATATTTTATTTGGTCTTATTTTATTGTTTGCTGCGTTATTTTATTTTATTAATTCTCGAATTGCAATCGTGGTTGCCATTGGAATTCCCACTTCTTTTTTGATTGGGCTTATTTTTGCCGAATATTTTGGTTACAGCTTAAATATGCTCTCTTTATTGGGCGCATTAATTGCATTAGGGATGATTGTCGATGAAGCCATTGTGGTGGGGGAAAATATCTATCGCCATATGGAGATGGGAAAAGATAGGCTTCAATCAGCCATAGATGGAGCTATCGAAGTTTTTCCAGCGGTATTAACTGCAACTGCCACAACGGTTTTTGCATTTTTACCCATTTTATTAATGAGTGGTGAAATTGGTGTTTTTATGCAGGTTTTACCGGTTATGATTACCATTTTATTGGTCAGTTCACTCTTTGAAGCCTTTTTCTTTTTGCCTTTACATGCCAAAGAGATTTATAAAGTGAATAAAGAAGAAAAACGCTCTGAACGTATTTGGGAATACAATAAAAAAATCTATTATGCGATTTTAAATTACATTTTACATCGAAAATATAAAAGTTTGGTGCTTTTAGTTTTGGGTATTTTTTTACTCACTTTTGCATTTGTTAAAAACTCAAAATTTCAGTTTATGCCAACATTTGATACCACACAAGTCTATGTTTCTGGTTCTGTTGGAGTGGGAAATGCCATTGAACAAACCGAGCAGAAAGTCTATGCCATAGAAAAATTATTGCTTGAAAAAATTGATTTTAAAACCGATATTAGCTCTATTAGTTCCGTTATTGGTATGAAACTCGATGGTAAAAATCAACCGCAAAATGAAGAGTTCTATTTCCAAATTTTTGTTGATTTGCATGAACGAGCCCCTCAAAATTTATTTGATAAATTTATCAATCCTTATTTGTCACTGGAGTACGATGACCAATTTATGATTCGTCAAAAAAGCGCTCAAGAGGTTGAAGAAGAGATAAAAGTGGTATTAAAAGAGTTATTAGAGAGTAATGCCTATGATGAACTGAATGTCTTTTCTCTCAAAGCTGGAATTGTCAAAAATGATATTGAAATAGCCATTTTTGCATCCAACGATGAAAAAACAAAAAAAGCGATTGATCTGCTTCAAAATGGATTGGAAAGCATAGAAGGCGTTTCTAATATTGCCAATGATTTACTTGAAGGAAATAGCGAATTAAAATTTAAAGTCAATGCCTATGGGCAAAACTTGGGAATGAATGAAGAGTATATTATTTCCAGTTTACGTCCCTATTATTTTAAAGGAGCATACTCTAAAATGTTTGATGACAAAGGCATTGTAGAAGTTATTTTTCAAAGTAAAAATAAAGATGTTCTGGAGAGTTTAAATAATCACAAAATCGCCGTTCCCAATAGCCAAACACATGTTTTACTTAAAGAAGTGGTTTTGTTTGTTCATCAACCAGCCTATTCACAAATTTTTAAAGAAGACAATCAACGAATACGAACAGTTACTGCCAGTATTCGTAACACTACATCAGCAGAAGTCTACGAACAGTTGCAACCTACGCTTGAAGCGTTAAAAAAAGAGGTTACAGTTGTCATAAAAGGGGAAGAAGAGGAGAATAAAAAAGTTCAAAAAGAGATGACCGAAGCCTTTATTATTGCGCTTATTTTAATCTTTATTGCACTGATTTGGATGTTTGATTCAGTTGTGAAATCGCTGATTATTTTATCTACGATTCCATTGAGTGTTTTGGGTGTTTTAGTGGGGCATTTTTTGTTGGGAATCAATCTGACCATGCCAAGTTTGATTGGAATTGTAGGACTGGCGGGAGTTGTTGTCAATGATGGCATTATTATGATGGATTTTATCAAAAAAGCAAACGACATTGAAGAGGTGAAAACTTTTGCATTATTGCGGCTTCGACCAATTTTATTAACCTCTATTACCACGGTTTTAGGGCTATTTACTTTGATGTTTTTTGCATCCGGACAAGCTTTGATTTTGCAACCCATGGCAGTGTCGCTTGGTTTTGGAGTGATGTGGGCAACGGTATTGAACTTGTATTATGTTCCTTTATTGTATGCCATTGTCTACAAACGATAAACTCATTTATTGTAAGAAATTTTCAATATCCCAAGCTATTTCATCGATGGCATCGGTGGCTTTTTTGAATAAGGCTTTGGTATAAAGTGTTTCATCTAAGGCATCACTTTTTTCCAAGTTATTTAAAATAGAGAGCTTAATATCGGGGTTTAAAAACATATCGGTGTTAATAACATATCCACTTGTGCCAATGACTACCAACATTTCGCAATCATCAAATGCTTTAAAAAAAGGTTGGTACATGGGTGCTTCTTCTCCAAAAAAAACAATATTGGGCCGCAGTTGTGCACTGCATTTTGGACATTTGGCTTGTTTGTTTTGAGCTTCGTAGTTGATATTCTCTAAATAATCACACTCTTTATTTTGACATTTTATCTCTTTTAAAAATCCATGTAAATGAAGAACATCGGGGCAGTTGGCTTTTTCAAACATATCGTCCACATTTTGGGTAATGACGGCAATCTTATCGGGATATTTTTGTTTTAACAGGGCAATGGTTTTATGCGCATGATTGGGCTGTTTATTGTGAAGTTCCATGCGTCTTTTATCGTAAAAATCCAGTGTTGCCTTGTAGTTCTTTTCCAAACAACCTGCGGTACATATATCTTCAATAGAGTGTTCTTCCCACAGACCATCGGTGTCTCTAAAGGTGCGAATACCCGATTGGGCACTGATACCCGCTCCACTTAAAATAATTACTTTTGCCATGGTTTCTTACTGAATAAGTACAATTCCATTAATTTTACTCAAAATAGAACTGCTTGCATCGTACAAATCCAACTCTTTTCCTATGTCAAGTTCTGATATAACTGCTTTTCCTACGACATTTCGCCCTTCGTTGCCCCAAGAATCTTTGGTTTTAATGCCCCAAAGATTATGAAAAGCTAAAGGTTCATTCTCTTTAGAACTTCCCACATACAACATAATGTGTCCTTTTAAATAAATAAGTGTAAAAAAAGGTTTCCCCTCTTTAAGTATAAACGCTTTTTTCTCTTCATTACTCAACGCTTTTAAAGAAATATATTGACCATTTTTAGTTTGTTGGTTTGAGTTTCGGTTTAAATTCACCCCAAAAACAGCAAAATAATCTTTGGTTAACGCCGAACAATCTCGGTTTAAAAATGCTTCACCCCAACCATAGGGTTCATCAAGCAGTTCATGAATAACGTGCGTTATATTTTGGGGTGTTATTTTTAAGGCATTGTGCACCAACGCATCTTCTGGCACACTAATGGTTTGTAAATAGCCTTCTAAATTATGGTGTTGATTGACAACAAAAAAGTTTCCGTATTTACTTTTAGGAAAAACAGTGCCTAATTTGATGGTTTCCTTATATCTTCCATTTTTATACACCGAAAAATTGTCTTTGATGGCAACATAATAGGTACTTTGCTTAAAGGCTTGTATTATCTCTTCATTGACAATGGCTAAACTCGAAGTAGGAATAAATCCACTGGCAAAATTGGATTCAACATACGCCCACGCTTTGTCTTTGGTAAAGTGAGAAATAAGAATAGGGGTGTTTATTTTTATCCCACTGTTTTGGTTGTAGTCAAAAGGAAATCCCTCTCCTGCGGTTAATGGGTTGTAAAAAAGGGGCAGAGCAGTAGGAAAGATTCGTAAATTGGTATTGGCAATGGTAATGGCTTTGAGATTTTGTGTGGCAAATTCATCAAAATTGGCATTGGTCAGTTGCTCTTCAAACCATGAAGCATCAAGTCGTTGGTGATTGACGCCATACATCTTTTTTTTAGCATACATAGTTCCCCACGAAGCATCTTTTTTCTTTAAGCTAATCTTTTTTTGTTTCCAGGGTGCAAAATGGCGTTGATAAAGATTTTGTTTAAGATTTTGAGGCAGGGTTTCAAAGTTGTGTGTGTAAAGTTCTATATTTTGATTGGGTAATTGCACGGTATGTTGTTCTTGTTTGATACTACAGCCTGTAAAAATAAAAAGAGAACAAGTCAAAAAAAATGTTAAAAGATGGGTTTGGGTAAAAAGTTTTGTCATAGTACAACCTTTGAATTGTTTCAAAGATTGTACCATAAGGGGAATTTATACCTATTTAGAAATCGAATTTTTGTTTCAATTTAAAAAAGTAAATCACCGTTTTGTATTGGATAAAGATAAAAGGGAGCATTAAAATAAAATATGCCAAAGAGTATTTTTCTATTACCCCATTAAAGGTGAGTCCAAAGTTAATAAAAAACATTCCAAATACCATAAAGGCAACTCCCGGACAAATCAGAGCAAAAGAAACCGGTGAACGATTTTTTCCTTCGACAAACTCTTCAAAATAGTTGAGTTGTTTCATTACTTTGTATCCTAATATTCCAAAAACAATTTGAATGGAAATCACTAAGGTCGTGAAAGTAAAGAGTGAAGAATTAGCCAATGGAGCATGAAAATGATGGTCTAAACCAAAAGAGATTCGCACAAAAGCAATTCCAAGTAGGGTTAAAATGGGAATAATAATCCACAATGAAGGTGAAGCTTCTACTGAAATGCCTTTTTCAAACATATTGGTAAAACCAATGGTAATTTTAATCAATAACAGTAAAACAGCAATGGCTGCGAAGAAAATTGACCCCATAATTCCAATGGCATTGATGGTAATATAGTGACTCATTGCCCCTGGTGCTGCAAATCCTACTGAAACCATCGCAAAGGCAAAAATAGAAATCATTTGCGAAAGGTTGTTGTTGCTGGTAAAATCAAAACTGGCAGTTGTTAAAATACGTGTAAAATAGTTAAAAAATATTTTTAAAGCAAAATATCCCATTACCATAAAAGCCGTCAATGCAAAAGGAAACAAAAACTCGACAATGTTCCAAAGTCCTGGTACAAAAACTGCACCCAAAACAAAACAGACATTGATGGTCATAGAGTACGTTAAAGGAATGGTCATTAAACTGACTTCAGCATTAGAATTTTTAAGCGCTTCATATTGGGCTGTTTTTTTAAACAAATTAAATTGTTGTGTATTCCAAAAAAGAAATTTGAAATGTAAAAATGCAAACAGCACAATAAATATTAACGAAAGTGCGGTAACAACAGAGAGCCAATCTCCTTTTAATAGTGCTGGGAATACAAAATCAAAGGTTGCCATTGGCACACCTTGATGGGGCACTAAAAACATCAAGTACATAAAAAATGAAACAGATAAACCGCCTGCACCTAAGGCACTTAGAAAACACATGGGTGTAAATTTTTCTCTTAATTGCATATAAGTCCTTCTTATAATTTTAGATTAAATAATATGTAATATTACAGTAAAAAACTTTAGACAATATTAAGTCATATTATTAATAAAACTTATATAATTATATTCTTATTATTTGGCTTTACCTTTATATAATCGTAGATATAATACACTATTTTAAAAATTATAAGGTTTCTTAATTAATGTTACAAATTCTTGTACCAAAAGATTTATTTGAAGATATTGTGAGCACTAAAACAAAAATCATAGAAAAGAAAGTGAGTAACTATTGGAAAAAAGAGTTACTCGATATTGCTATAATCAATGACACCATACAGTATGAAATAAAAACAATAAAGAAACTGAAAATTGCCAATGAATTTGGTGAGGAAAAACCCAATATTGTGGTGGAATGCCAAAAAGTTGATTACAACGTCAAAAAAAATATCTTTGAGTTTTATTTGGGAAAAATTATAGAACAACGCAATGTTGCCATTCAAGATGACTACAAAGATACGCTGATTCAACAGCTTTTAAAAGAGAAAGAAGCCATGCAAGAGAGTATGAATAAAGACCATTTAACACAACTTTATAACAGACGAAAACTCGATGAAGATTTAATCACTTTTACTGCTCAAAACAACGCCAAATATTTGAGTGCAGTTTTCATAGATGCGGATCGATTTAAAGCCATTAACGACAACTTTGGACACGATACAGGCGATCGCGTTTTAAAGGTTATTGCCAATAAAATCAAAACCCATGCCAACAGGCTCAATGGAGAAGTGTATCGATATGGAGGAGAAGAGTTTGTCATGTTGTGTTTTTTACCTCACGAACAACTGTTGCAAGGTTTACACTATTTAAAAGAGGATATTAAATCCCATAAGATTTTACATCCACAAAAAGAGATCAGCGTAACAGTAAGTATGGGAGTGGCATTTTGGAAAAATTATACGAATGTTGAAGCGTTTTTAAAAGAAGCAGACAATGGCGTATTTAAAGCCAAACACAATGGAAGAGATACGATTGAAGTGTGTTTATAGCCAGAGTTTTCTGGCTATAAACAAAAATTATTTTGCGATTTTTCCTGCGATTTCTTGAATATCGGCATCTGTTAAAGTACTTACTTGCCCTTTCATTAAACCTTTAAGTGCTCCACCGTAGCTTCCATCTTTATATCCATTCATTGCAGCTACAAATTCAGCTTTTGTCATATCTTTAATCACTTTAGATTTTCCCATTGCAGCAGTTTCTCCGCTTGCACCATGACATGATGCACATTTTGTCGCATAAACATCTGCAAATGATACACACGCCAATGCAAAAATTGAAAGTAAAATTTTTTTCATTAAGTTCTCCTGTTTTTTTTGTTTTTGTTATATAAACGAGTAGATTTTAATATATTTAAACTTTGAGTTTAATTTGAAGTAGAAATTCTGTATATAAATGCGAAGAAATAATAACCAGAAGAGGAGGAGGTTCTTCTGGTTATAAAAAGTTATTTTCCAATAAAATTAGCAATAGCCTCAATGTCTGCATCACTTAAAGGTGCTGCTTGTCCTTTCATTAACCCTTTCATAGGTCCACCATATGTTCCATCTTTGTAGCCTTTCATCGCTGCAACGATTTCTGCTTTTGACATATCTTTGATGATTTTTGATTTACCTAACGCTACTTTTTCACCGTTTGCTCCATGACAACCTGCACATTTTTGATAGGCTTCAGTTGCAAAAAGTGAACATGCGAGTAAAGTACTTAAAATAACTATTCTTTTCATTGTCTATTCCTTTTTTTATTGATAAGTAAATTGTAATGTAAAAAAAAGAAGATGTATTTGATTTATGTCAATAAAAAGTATTAATGAAGAATAATTAATACTTTTTATTTTTAAAGAAAAATTAATTTAAAGCAAGAAGCTCTTTTTTTAAATCATCTTTATTGATTTTATTTTTATTAGAAGAGATTAAAGGCAACGATTTTTTGTAAATAATCTTTTCTGGAATCATATAACTCGCCAAATGTTTTTTAAGCTCAAATAAAATTTCATTTTTGGCTAATTCACTGCGTGCTGAGTAAAATAAAATAATCTCTTCTTCAATCTCATCGTTTGGAATGGATATAACCGCACATTGAGTCACTTCTTTGATGTTATCGTAGACAACCGATTCAATTTCTACCGGAGAGACCCTAAAGCCTTTTGTTTTAATCATATCATCGTGTCGTGAAACAAAATAAAAATACCCTTCTTCATCTTTATACACATAATCCCCGCTGGCAACTACAATTTCATCGTTAAGTTGTCCTTCTAGGTTGATGACATTCTTTAATATTTGAATCGATTTAAACCGCTCTTGTGTCTCTTGAGGAGCATTCCAAAACCCTTTATAAATGTAAGAACCTCTGTGAATAAGCTCACCAATTTCTCTTGGAGCACACTCATATCCCTCTTTATTAATCACATACAACTCCACATCGGGAATAGCTTTTCCAATAGAGTTGGGTCGAATTTTTAATTGAGTGGGTTCTAAATAAGTGCTTCTAAATGCTTCTGTCAATCCATGCATGGAGTAAAATTGGGCACTTTGGAAATATTTTTCAATGTCTGCAATCATTTTAGGCGTAACTTTTCCCCCTGAAGAGGTAATGATTCGTACATTATCAAGTAATTTAGAGTTGGGCAATCGATGTTCATCTTCATCAAACATTTGCGTAATGTTAATGGGCATTAAAGGAATCACACTCACTTTGTCTTTAATGATATGATTGAAAAAATCGCCTGCTAAGACAAAACGATGTAAAGCTAACGTGGCTCGTTTGTACAAAGAACAAAAGATTTGATTTAAACCATAATCCAAGTTAAAAATTAAAATCCCCGAAATAACATCGTCTGGGGTTAAGTGTAAATACTGAGAAACGACTCTGGCGCTATCAATTAAATTTCGATGAGAAATGACAATACCTTTAGGAAAGCCGGAACTGCCAAAACTATATGTAATAACAGCACTGTCATGCCCATTGATATTGCACGTGTACTCTTTGTTGTAGTATTTGAAAATCTCTTCAAATGAGGCTATCTCTTTAGAGGTGGTTTCATACGAAATAATGTGTCCGTCAAATTTAATCTCTTCAATGGATTCAAGTTTGAGTTTATCGGTGATAATACATTTAATATCGCAATCTTTAATGATGTATTCGACTTGTTCAGGTTTTAAGAGTTTCGTTAAGGGAACCAGCACATAGGAAGTTGAAAGTATCGCTAAAATGGCAACAACTTGGTCAATGCCTTTGTTGGAATAGACCCCAATTCGGCTCCCTTTTGGAAGATTTAATTCCCGTAAGTAATATGCAATTTGATTGACTTTGGAATACAATTGCGCGTAACTAAGAGTTTTATCATCTAAAATTAAAGCCGTTTTCGTAGGATTTGAAACATTGGCATCTTCAATGAGGGTTCTGATACAATTTATAGACATAAGGGCTCCTTTAGTTACGTACTGCCATCGTCCAAATATCGTAATTGCTGTCCATTACAATACTTGGATTATGGCTTGAGTTTAATATCTTTTTATAAAAAAAAGAGACAATATTTTGAATATCTTCTTGGTGCAATACTTTGGTAATGCCACCTGTAAATATCAAAGAGTTTAACGCATTTAACTTCAATGTAATATAGGCTTTATTATAGCTAGAAACTTTACACAATACTAAGAAAATTGCCAGTTGCATAAGTACTTTGAGTGCTTTTGGGCTTTGTTCTTCAAAAATATTTTCAGTCACTTTTAAATACGCCAACAACTCATAGACAAATTCATTGTTTTTAGCACTAAAAATCAATGACTCTTTGGATTTAAATACACCCAGTTTTTTAAAAACCAATCGGTCATACTCATTTTCATTTAAAATATTGTCCATGATTAAATCTTTAGAGTAGTGAATATCCGTTGTTGCTCCACCAATATCAATGAGAATATAGGGATCAACGACTTTAAACTTACCATCAAGCAGATTCAATGTTTTATTGACAATATAAGGCGTTGGGTAAATTTGATTTGACGTGATGTCATAAAGGTGTTTAATATCCTCTTTTCCTACAATATCCGCTTGGTACAAATTGGTTAAATACTCTTTGAGTTCTTCTTCATGAATGTGCAGTTTATGGTCAATAATATTGGGAAGAACAACGGCATTGCTAATATGCTGTTGTAAAAAATTGGCATCGTCTTTATTGCCAACATAAACAATATTCGAATAGTTGATTTTTCCCAAATAATCGAGTAACTCTTGACCAAAAACACCGTTTACGCCATCAATGGCACCCACGACAATCACAACATCAATTAAATCGCTGGGAATTGAGCTTTCTTGAATATGAGAATACAACACTGTATCGATAATATTAATTCCAGAGTTGTACGCAATGTTGGTGGCATATTTGAGTGAAAAAGATTTGGAAAGTCCAATAATAAGCGTACTTAAACCTCCGTTTGCAGAAGAACAAATAAAGATTTCCTCTTTTTTGTACTTAGAAATCGTCTCTTCACATTTACTTTTTAAATCATCATAAATGTCTTTGTTGAAATCTCTGAAATGTTGTTCGACACATCCATTGGCACTGAGTTTAAAATAGGTGCTTCCTATGTCAATTAAAAGTTTGTTGTGATTCATTGCATAATTCCTATATCGTGGATAATATCATTGACAATTGATGTGGTATCTTTGGTTAAATCGCACTTTGATTTCTCATATTCAAAACATCTGTCTGAAATAGGCACTTTTCCTCGTTTGATAATACGAATATTTTTTTGAGCATCTCGAATGGTTATCATCTCATTGTTATTAATAATATGAGGAGAAAAAGGGACATCAATAATGCCATTTTTAATGCTGTTAAACGCTTTTCGCCACAAGGTATCTGCTGGGTCATTTAAAACCGCACTCATAATATCCATGACTTCTTGCGTTAAAATCTCTTCCTCTTCTTCGTCGACAATCTTGGGAAGTCCATTTAAAATTCGCAACGTATATTGTGTGTTGGCAACTGTTTTAGCGTTGGCTTCTTTGGTGGGAATTCCACTGGCTTCTTCTCTGGTTTTCGTAATAATTTTATCCGCACCCACCATAGAAGCAATCACCGTACTCATATTAATGAGTTGTTCAGCATAGTCTTTATTGGTGGGGAATGCACCCATCCATTGGTGATAGACTAAATTGATTTGGGCATCTTCACAATTAAAAAGTTTTGCATAGTGTTTTGAGAGTTTTTTAATCACATTTCCCATGACAATATCTTGATTCATAGAACCCGTTTGAGAAAAGGACACGGAAAAAGATTTCACGCCTTCTTCAAGTGATAGTAACATTTCAATAATTTGAATGACAATCGTAATCGCAGGCGGTACAAGTGTTGCGGTGAGTGGCCCAAACGATTCACGGTTAATGGGTTCATTTAAACCTGAATACTTCGCACACACTTTTTCTACATATTTCCAGTATAAAAAGGCTTTATCCAAAGGAAAGTTTTTTGAATAAGGAAGTAAATAGGTAATGGGACCGCCTTCAATTTCAAAAATTCCTGAAGCCAACGCCGTTTCAATAAGCAACCTTGCATCGGGAGTTCCATGTCGCAATGAAATGGGTTTATTAAAATGGGTCATCATTTTTCGTGAAGTTCGATATCCGTGTGTTACAAGCGGATAACCATTGAGCATGTCGACTTCATTTTCTTCACTTAAGCGTAGCATTTTTTGAGCTGTTGCGTAGTCATTAAGCCGTGTATTGGAATCAATCGTACAAGGCAGTACGTCAACATTGGCATCGACGAAAAATTCGTACAGGGCAAACATTTTTTTATAAGTAGGAAAACCTCCACGAGGTTGTACCAGCATTTTCTTTTTATTTTTAAAGTGATGAGAAATAAAAAGCTCTTTGTTGGCATTTTTAATAAAATCTTCTACTTCAGCAAAGTCAAAATTATCAACAAACTCATTGCTTAAAATGATGTTTCTCTCTTCTTGTAATAAACTGCTCATTTTCTCTCACTCATAAATTTTTCTAACTCATCAAGTCCTGTGTTTAAGTCCACTTGGTGAAAAACCAAATCAAAACCATAGTTTTTAAACTTAGGCACAATATTTGAAGCATCGCCTGTTCCCACAACTAGATTTCCCCCAATCATAAAAACTACATTGTCTAAAAGTTTTCCATATTTGGCTTTTAAAAAATTGACTTCTCGACACCAACCCTCAGCTTCACCATTGAGAGATGAAATGAGTAAAATGTCAGCATTGGTTTCAACTACTGCATCAAAAAACTCTTCTAAATAGGTATTAACACCCAAATTAAAGACTTCAAACCCTCTGGCTTGTAAAGACAAATCAATTAGTCTGTTTGCGACCACGTGAATATCATTACCAACAACACCTGTGACTACTTTCATATGTTTACCTAATGTAATAAATTATTCTCATAAAAGGCGACATTCTAGCTAAGTTTGAGTAAATTTTAGTTAAAATGAACCACTTTCAATTATTAAGGGGAAAAAATGAGTTTTTTCACAGCAGATTTGTGCGATGAATTTTTTGATAAGGTCAGAGTACTAGACCCCTCATTTAAATCATACGGTGGAAAAGAGAAGATTTGTGGAACCATTGTAACAATGAAATTAGACAAAAATAATCATGATTTAGCCATGATGCTAAAAAATGAAGAGGGTCAAAATAAGATTGTTGTTGTGGATGTGGCACAAGAGTATTATGCCGTTGTGGGTGAAAATTTGATGCGTTTTGCTTTAGATAATAATTGGGCAGGAATTATTGTGAATGGTTACGTTCGAGATACCGAACAAACCAAAAAATTTCCCGTAGGACTTTTTGCTCTTGGAAAATGTCCACGAAAATATATTCCTCAAACACAAGGTCAAAGAGGCATAGAATTGAGTTTTGAAGGAGTGGTTTTTCAAGATGGAGATTATGTTTATGCCGATAAAGACGGAATTATTTTAAGTAAAGAAAAACTAAAATAACATAAAAGTGATATTTGGCTTGAAATTTGATATCATATCAAATGGAAAAGTCAAATATCAAACTGCTTTATGGCAATAAAGAATGGATACTCTTTTTATCTTTTTTAACTTTAATTTTGTTGATTAATCTTAAAAATTACTACCATTCATTTACTGCATTTACCCATAATGAACTTTTTCATACCTACGGTACAGTTCTTAATATTTACCCAAAAGAAACATTTAATGTTCTTAAACTTCAAACACCTCAGTTTGATTTTTTTACTTCAGTTTCATTATCAGAATCATTTTCCCAATTTGATGAAGTTTCAGTAATGGTTGTCAGTAATAAAATCGATTTTTTAGACTATTTAAAAGGGTTTTATGCACCCAGTATGAATATGTATAAAATAAGTCGCGCAAATAACAGTAAAACCATTTTGGCAAATTATGTTTCAAATCAACACCAAAACCCTCTTTTTAAAGAGTTGTATAATGCACTTTTTTTTGCGATTCCTATTTCTAAAGAGTTACGTGATATTTGTGCCAATTTTGGAATTTCTCATCTGATTGCTATTTCTGGATTTCACTTAGGTGTCATTGCTTTTGTGGTCTATTGGCTTTGTTACTATCCTTATTCATATTTTCATACGCGCTATTTTTCCTATCGCCATAAGAAATACGATATTTT
>Ga0265294_10003333_pt1 | contig 20597 bp, 18 predicted proteins | sample MunlanPumphouse3_FD_192504 | JGI IMG/M metagenome (GOLD analysis project Ga0265294, IMG submission 192504) | Groundwater microbial communities from a municipal landfill in Southern Ontario, Canada - Pumphouse #3 | ecosystem: Environmental > Aquatic > Deep subsurface > Groundwater | place...
AAATATTTAAAATATGGTGTTCATAATTTTAAATTTGACAAAGATCTTTTAACTAATAATTTTGAAAAATAATATGATTAATTACTATTATTGGATGATCAACAGACACACTTTATTGAACGGTACCGAATATTATATATAGTTGAAAAGCTTGTAGTTACGTTTTTTTTCAGTGAGGTTAATTTAGCTAATAACAACTAATTTTCCAAAGAAAATGATAATGAACTATTTATAAAAGAAAAAGCAGATTTTTTACTTGACATATTAAGAATACATTGCAAAATTAAAATAATCCATTCTCAAAATGATAGTAATTTTTTTAGTAATCAAGTTAATTCTGTTACCAAAATGGATCTTAATAATAAGTTGATTTTAAAAAAAAGGGACTGAGGATGTAAGGAGTTTAATATGAAGCATAGCATTAATTATTATCTGGGACAAGCTAATAATCTAAGATTCAAGATGTTAGCGATAGTAGGAAATAATGAAAACAAGAAGATCGAAATTATAGATTATCTCAAGAAAAAAGATTGGACTTTAATTGATGTAGAAAGTGAATTATTAAAAATCAGAGATCTTCTAAATAAAAAAGACCAATCAGACGAAGTGCTTATCTCTGAAACATTAAAGAAATGGTTTGAAACAAAACCCAATAAAGTAATATTAACTAATGCTGACATCTTGTATCATGACTATTTCCAAAAAATATCTCCGATAGCTGCCTTTAAATATAGAACTAGGAATAAACAGACAGTAATCTTCTTAGATAATGAAAAACTCTTAGGTAATAGAATTATCAAGGATAAGGCTGTGGGGGAATATCACACCGATCAATTAACGGCTCTCTCCAAAGTAGAGTGGGAAATGTGATAAATAATTAAAAAAGGAATTTCATCCTTCTGTTTTTATTTTTGGGAAATCAACTTCTATCTAATCCCGAAGGGCTGTCATTTAATAGGCAGGGTTCGTTAGACCCTGTATATATGAACCCAAGATTTATCTTAGCCCTGGCTTGTGATGGCATAGATTAAACGAAGCCTCAAAGGGTGGCAGTGTTATTGATTTTGCAGATGTTGACATCCACTTTTAGACAAAACCAAACCCATGAGCTATATTATGCCCACTCTACTTGAGAGAGAGCCTTTTTTTTCATTTGCTTGGTTCTGTAGGTAATAGTACATTAACAAGTGTCCTGGGGAAATATCAAACTGCTATGAATATTAAAAAACATTTGTTTCAAGATTTAGGTACAAAGAAAGTTCATTTCATTATTGCCTCAATGTCCCCGGTATTCTTATTATATAAATGTCTTTCTTTAGTGGACTTGAATAACCCAAATTTCTTTGACATTGATTATGCTATTAATGCTAAAAAAATTACCTTCACCAATCTTTATAAGTGGAAACAATTATACTAATTTATTTATATCTTTTTATATCTATGTTTCTACTCTTACAGAAATTATAGAAAGTTGTCGGTGCAACATCAAGTAATTTACAGATAGAGGACACAGAGATATTCTTAGCAAGGTAGCTATTAATTTCAGCTTCTCTACCATCTAATTTACTCTTAGAAGTACTTCCTTTAGGTCTACCTAGTTTATACCCATCAGCTTTTTTCTTTTCCAGGGCTTCTTTTGTCCTGCTAGAGATCAATTCTCTTTCAATCTCGGCTGATAGGCTAAAGGCAAAGGCTAAGACCTTAGATTGGATGTTTTGTCCTAATTCCATATTATTTTTTACAACTAAGATCTTTACTTCAATTAGCATTAGTTGGTTTAGTATTTCCATAACTTCCAGAAGACTTCTACCAAATCTACTTAGCTCTGTTATTATTATAGTATCACTTTTTTGTAGTATCTTTATAAGGTTACCAAGTTTTCTATCCTTATAGGACTTTGTCCCACTGACGGTCTCTTCTATAAATTCACCGATAGCTAGCTGGTTACTTTGAGCAAATTTAAGAAGCTCATATCTCTGATTATCTACATCTTGTTTCTTTGTACTGACTCTAATATATCCGTAAATCATACCACTTCCTAAATAAATGTATTTTATATATTAAATAATATAAATATCTACTAAAAAAATGTCAAGATAAATAGTAAATAATCAAACAAATAAACGTTGGTTTATATAAAAAGCTCGTAGTATCTTACTTTTATATAAAACTACGAGCTTTAATAGATTATATTCTATCATTTAATGATAAATAGTATATGTTTCATCTCTATTTTTTATCTTCTCCTTTAGTTCTGATCTATCAATATATGTTATTTTTTTAAGAATATTCTTCAACTTATCAATAGGTTTTTTAAGGCATCTGTTACATTACCATCAATTTGTTTTTGGGATGAACTTTTCGGGATTAGAATACACTTCACCTAATGCTTCATAAACTAACATCGAATAGTTATTTGTTCTATTACCATCTAGTTCATTTTCACTATCGATTTCTTCCCATTTTTTTACAAATTCATCATAATCTAAGCCTTTAGCTTCAACTAAGTTCTTTTCGTAATTAAGGACTAAGTCTGAATTATTTATTTGCTTCAGTATCTTAAGGAATGAATCATTTTTATCATTACCATGCCGATCATAATATTTCAAACACTCTTTGGCTACAAATTCTTTGAAATCATCAGAGCGGAAATAACTACTTACCTCAGACTCAATATTATTTACTTTATTTGCAGTTACACCACAACCAAATAAAGTAACCACTACCACTAGTAACATTAATAACTTTTTCATTTTAACTCCTTTCTTAGTAGTTGTTTGATTAGATAATTTTCTCATACATTATTAATATGCAATATATGAAATAGTTCAATATTACCTTTATTATTCAAATTTCTTTAGAATCTCAGCAAGCTTTTCTTGAAGTTCTTCTATTTCTTTTAAGGCATCAATATAGTTCTCATCAATCTTTTTTTCTAAGCCTGTTATATACTTCTTGAATGTTTTAACCTTTTTATAAGCTACTTTACCTGCTTCAGGTTTCTCCTGTGGTTCCCTTTTCTTTTTGTTTTCTTTTCTTACATCTTCTGCTTTAAAATCAAAGTTAATCACCTTATCAATAGCACTAGCCATCTCTTCTTCTGTCTTTAATCGAGCTATTTCGATAAGGGTTCTTTTGGGAATGTGCTTGCGTGCACATTCCTCTTTTAGGTTTTTAGGGATCTTGTTTAGGCTTAAGCTCTTAGTGATAGATGTCCTATTTTTCCCCACTACTTTAGCGAGATTCTCTTGAGTGTAGTTATACTCTTCAATCATGGTTTGCAGGGCATCAGCTTCTTCAAAGGGAGTTAGGTCTTCACGGACCAAATTCTCAATAAGGGATATTTCTAAAGCTTGCCCTTTTGTCTGTATTATAGCAGGAATTTTCTCTAGTTCTGCTAATTTAGAAGCTCTTAAACGCCTTTCACCAGCGACTAATACTATCTTATTATCTTCTTCTCTAACAACAATAGGTTGAATAACCCCATGTATTTTTATTGATTCTGCTAATTCTTTTAAGCTTTCTTCATCGAATTCCTTTCGAGGCTGATAAGGGTTGTCTTCAATCTCATCTAAAGGGATAGAATATATGTTGCTATCTTCTCTTGATGAATCTATATATTTTGATAATTCTACTGTTTTAGGAGCTGTTCTTTTTTTGGCTGACTTTTTTATCATTTCTTTTTTATTATTCATCTTGTACTCTCTTTAAAAATTCATTTAACAAGTTAGTGAATTCTTTTGCTTGCTTACTTTTGGGATCGTATTCAATAACAGATTCGTTATTCACAGGACTTTCTTCAACCACAACTCCTCTATGGATTACTGTGTCAAAAACTTTAGTCTGATAGTCTTCTCTTAACACTTCTTCAATTTCTGTACCCATTACGGTTTTTCTACCTTCAACTAAGTTAAGTAGAATTCCTACGATTCTTAGATTATTATTAAACCTTCGTTTAGTCTTTTCTACAGACTCAAATAGATCTCTCAAGCCTTCTAATGCGAATGGAGCAGGTTTAGTTGGGATAAGAACTAAGTTAGAGGCGTTTAATGAAGCTTGATTTAGGTAGCCAAATGAAGGTAAGCAGTCAATAATAATAAAGTCATAATCTTTTTTAATTGGTTCTAAGCCTTCTTTTAGCATAAAAATTACGTCTAGATCTCCATCTGATATTTTAGACAAACGAATATTGGCTCCAATGAGATGCAGGTTCTTACTAATTATCTGGGGAACAGGGGTGTTAGAATCTCCATCATAAAAGTCTTTTACGTCAGCTGTCATGCTAGTTGGATCTTCTAGGAAAGCACTTGTCAGGTTCCCTTGAGGGTCATTGTCTATTGCTAAGACTTTAAACCCCTTATGTGCTAACCCTTTCGCCAGGTTAAATGCTATAGTTGTTTTGCCAACCCCACCTTTTTGGTTAATTACTGATATTATTTTACTCATTGTTTTCCCTTTATGAATAATATTAAACCCATATTACATTTATTCTAATTTATAGCAAGGAATTTATATTATAGTTATTGAATTTATAACAAAAAAAGTTTACAATAAATAAAATTAAAAGTGTTACTTATTGAATATCAGTAATTTATGGTTTTGGTTGTTGCATGTTGCACGCGTGCAACATTTATGATGAGATGTTTGTCTTATGGCTCTTTCTGTTCCATGGTGGTGCTTATATCAATATTTAGGAAGCCTTGTTTGTAATTATTAAGGGAGATATGAGAAGTAGACGTTATTGCTAAGCATGTATTCAGAGGGGATGGAGAGGGGGAGTTGCCCCCCCTCTTTTCTTTAATAGATAGCATTAATTTTCTAACGCCTGATCTATAAGTATCTCCCTGGTAGGCGTAATGGGAGATGTTGCAGGACATCTTCGAGAAGTACGATTATTGCGTTCTGAAAATTCAACAAGAGATTTCCCGTTTGAAGCCCTATGGTGGGCCCTCCAACCTTTTGCCACTGCAAAAAAATCTAGGTATTGCTTGAACATGATACTTGACATGTTGGAATTAACAGGGAAGTTATTTTTGAATCTACTGAATTCATCAGCTTTATTATATACTTTATCTAGCTCAAGGGTATCACAGAAATCAATGAAAGATTTGCTGGTATTACTTAACATATAAGTATAGTAGGAAGATTGGTTTGTTGTAACAAGGCCATTCTTTAGATATTCTTGAATGCAGTGTATCATTAAGCTAAAATACTTATTCCAACTATCGCTGTTCCAATCAGTAAAAAAAGTCTCATTAAAATCTTGACCAGGCTGGTAAAGTGCGTCGTAATAGTGAGAGAATTCGACCTGATATTTCCTTCTCACGCTAGAAGCATCATCTCTAGAAATCACCCTGTTGGTGGATATAAGAAGTTTTGGCGAATCCTCAAAAGGTATAGTGATCTTATCTTTATTCTTTCTCTCGGTCTTGAAGTTCTCAGTAATAAGCACATACAAATTTTCGAAATCATATCCCTTGCTTAGATCATTTAAGATTACCATTTTCATTCCCAATGTTACATCTTGGAAAACGAAGCGATCACTGTTCTTTAGACTTTTCCCAGAAATAGAGGTGTGATAAAGCATGTGTCCTAAGGCAACGCCCATTAAGGATTTTCCAGTACCACCCTGGCTCTGAGAACCGAGAGAGTCTTTATCTTGTTCATCAATAAACACTACCGCTTTAGCGTTAGTAGGGTCTTTGTAATTATGCAGAAGGTATCCCAAAGAAGAAACCAAAGTTGCAAGGTTCTCATTATTTTCTACCCAATCTTCATTGTTTTTAGTACTCGTTATGTTGACCATGAATTGGTAAAAACTAAAGTTAGGGTCGAACTCACACTCTGTGAAATCTCTTTTAATAATCTGTGTTTCTAATATAAGGCTTTGGCACTCAGCTAAAGGTCTAATATTAATGCTGTCCTTAGTTAATTCTACCCAGCAATTTTGAAAAAACAAATTTGCTGTATCTTTAGTATCTTTAATAATATCTAATTCTAATTCTACCTCCTTGATGTAGTCCTTCTTCCCTGCTGCATAAAGAAAGGAGTCTGAAGAGATAATTTTTGATTCAATTTTATCTTTATCACCAGCACTAATATTTAATAATTTAACTTCTTCCAAGACTATATTTTTTAGGTCTTTTATGCTTATCTGTTTAATAATATTTCCAGTTATCTTTACTAGTTGCTTATTGTAATAATTTATGCCCAGGACTGGAAGAAATTCTTTGTAGAACTTGCCTTGATCAATGTAACATGCCCCTGAGTCGTCATCTATGCTATAAAAATAAGGATTACTGAAGCCATATTTCTTAGCGATAATCAGCACCCCATGAATACTAGGGGGATATGAAATAGGATCATAGTTATCCATCAAGCTATCAAACTTCTCGCTTGCATCATTCTCTGAATCATCATAGTGTTCGTTATTAACAGTTAGTTTAATAAAAAGCTCTTCACCATTAACAAGGGAACACAGATAGAACCCTATTTTTATCCATTCAGCGTAGGTTATCTTGTAAGCGACAAGGAAATTAATTACTCTTTCTATTAAGCTAGGCAACCTCTCGCCCCCCTTAGTTTTCTCTTTGCCTTTGCTAATCTTTCTTTCCGCAGGTTTACCACGTTGCCGTTTGGCAGGTTCATCGGGGAGGACCCCTCCCCTGCTAGTTCCCAGCCTCTCCCGTTTTAGTTTTGCTGATACTTCTGGCAAGCTAAACTTGCTGATGTCCAATAGCTTACAGTTTGGATTATGGTAAAGATCAGGATCCCAGGAGAAGTAGCATAATCTCAAAGAGTCGCTTGTGGTATCTGGCTCTAGACCATATGAGTCTTTTTTAATCTTCATGACTTCTTTATAGTAATTACTAAAGGTTTCTGAGTCAGTTATTGCTTCAGAGAGTCTGTAGGCGACTTTCAAACCGCCCGAAGGCGATTTGAAGGCTAGTACTACTTCAGGGTCTTTAATGATTTCTTCTAATTTTAAATTGACTTCATCAGGACTTTCAAAGTCATCAAAGTCTAGTAAAAAGAAATTAGAAGAGATAAACTTAGACTTTCTACGTATTAGACCTTCTGAGAGAGCAAGCGTAAAAGCATGCAAATTTTTCTTTAATTTACTTCTTTTAGCCTTATCATCTTCTTTTCTGATATCTAAAATTAAATCTTTAAACTCATCACTTTTGATCTTTTCGATAATATCTGTTATCGCAACACTTTTATCGAAGGTAGTTTGGTTCACACTATAGGTGACCATGGCTTCAAGTTTTTTACTTCTCATCAAGTTTCTCCTTCTCTTTTTGATTAGCATCAGAATATTCATCTGATTCCCTAATATACTTTTGGATGAATGGAGGGAATGTTTCAATCCATTCTTCATCGGCTTTGTCTTCATTAACATCAAAATCTACTATTTGTTCGTCCTGAAGTTCTACTTGCTCAGGGTACCTTTTAACATATGTAAAGGCTGGGAAAGAATATCCATTCTTTTCTACAATACTCTTTTCGACTGTTAGCTGAATGCCAAGCAAATCAGCAGTATCGAAATCAGGGTCGTCTGTCAGAACTTGGAACTTCTGAGTAATCTCATTACTCATAATATCTCCATAGTTTAATACATCATATTGTCTATATTGGTTTTGTTCTGCTAAATTAGCAGTTAATTCAAGAACCAGTCTTGAGTAACCTCTTAGGGTTCCACAATAAAAAATGCCTGTTATAATAACATCCATCTCATTTTTTACACTTATTCTCATATTTTCTTCTCCTTTAATGTTAATGTGTTTAGGTTTGTTTTTTTTCTCAATTTTTTAACTCTAGCAATGCTCCCATTGAGCATTGCATGGGCAACTTGGGTATTAAGAATTTTTTCTTTATTCACTAACACCTCCTTTATTTTTATCATGAGTGGATCACATATTAGCAATCTCTCATTTATTTTGCTTATATACTAAATACGTGTTTTGTGTCAAGAAAAAAAATAGCACTAAGTCGCTGTTATACATATAAATAAGCCTTCCTCCCCGACATTTCCTGGGAGAAGAGTTGTCGTCGTTTTTTGTCCCAATATTTGGGGGGTCAAAAAGAAGGTGCCGTTTTCGTACCCCAAAAGTCGGGAAGGAGAGTGTGCTAAAAAATGGAAAAAAAAGTAAAAAAAACAAAAAAATTTTCTTATTGATTTCAAAAAAACAATAAGATAGAAGATATAAATATGGAAAAAGCAAGAAATCCAGTATAGGCTCTTTATAGGTTACAATCAACTAATATAAGGAAATTTTTCTCTGTTGATGAAGAAAGACAGTTTTGAAAAAATGAGGTAAGGAAGGAGCCCAAATCTCTGCACGGAGAAAACTCCCCAGGGCAATCATCCCCGATAAATAGCGGGTTAAAAGAAAATAATTCTCATAAAATACTATTAACTATTTTACAGGTAAATATTTTTACAATAAAAATACATACACATCATAATCTTCTTGACATAAATAAATAATCTTAGATTATTGGTTTAGTTATTACTTTAGTGCTGAAATTAAATGTCACCACACTGCTATAGGCACTAAATAATAATGAATAATCAGTCATTCACTAAAAAGCATGGAGGATAGATATGAAAAGATTATTAATAATAGTTATTTTTGGAAACATTCTTATATCAAACTTATTAGCAACACAAATCGATCCTAGGATACCCTTATATCTGAGAGATAACAGTACAAAAAATTTAACCCAAGATATTAGGTTTGTATCTACATATAATTTTGCAATCGAACCAGTGTCTATAATCGAGAACTATTATGATTATTTTCCAGGATCTTATAACGGAAAACCAATGCAAAGAGTTCAAACTCCTACTTTGGACGGACACTGGTTAATGTTCCACACTAGAACTACTGCAAGTTCTAACCGTAGAATCTACAAAACATTTATTGATAACACAGGTAGTATCTTATCAAATACTGCTTTTGGTGCAGCTGATATCAGGGAAGGATATCCTGGTTTAGCAGTTTCTGAAGGTGGAAGACCTTTATTTGCTTATCATGTTGACCTTGATGATGAAGCTACAGCTCTTGAAGTTGGATTTGGTTACGATGCTGTTATTGGCGGAACTGCTCTAGGTATGCACTCTAGTCTTTATACAATTATCGACAACCCAATGGATATCGAAGTTAATGGAACTACTGTTTCTACTAACGAATTTATCTGGCCTTCTGTACAAGTTGGTCCTTCACCTACTCCAGGTTCACAACGTGTCTACATTATGGCTAAAAATGCAAGAGATAACGGTTCTGCTATTTCTGAAAATGTAGTTATGTACTACAAAGATTTCACTGAACAAGAAATTGAATTCCAAAGTTTAGATGGAACTGGTTGGTCCTACACTTCAATTCCTGAATTGAACCAATGGAACTCATCAACAGGTGAATGGAGAAGACCTTACATGTCTTTCATCGTTCATGAAGATAAAGCTTACTATATCGGTTACCATATTGCTTACTCTGAACCAGGAGTGGGCGGAACACCTATTGAAGAAGGGACCCTTACTGCTTTCGTATGTAATAACTATGGTGAAGGTGAGTGGCAACGTTACTCAACTTATGGTGATTTTGAAGTTATCAATCCACCTTTTATCGATCCTAACACTGGTGAGCCTTTATCTCCTGGTCAAAACTATTTCAATGATGTAACAGAGGGAGATTTAAAACTGAGCTCAGGACAGTCTGGTCATTTTAGTACATCGATAGATAATGAAGGAAGAATACATTTTCCTGTTTTCTTTACTGTCGGAACCAACGAAGGATCATATTATCCAGAACTTCATACTGTAAAAAATATCACTTTTGACACAAGTACTTTTGAATGGTCAATTGCTGAAGTTTATCCTAAAAAAAGGAATAATTCTGATCCATTTTATCCTAATGACCCAATAGATATTACTCAGTATAATTCAACCAACAAATACCCAAGTAATGCAATGTGGGAAGCATGGGATCAGGATGGAGATGGTATTGTAGATCAAGTCATGGATGATGGAAGCTGGGATGGAATTGATGATGGAATTACACCTGAGGATACTGATTATTGGGGCAAACCAATACTCTCTTCAATATGGCCATACATGTATTGGGATTCAGCTGCTGCTGATAATGCAATGATGTTCCATCTTCACACTGCACAAATTACCAATGCGAATGAGCATGGCATGATGGCAATGGTATGGCAAGATGCAGATAAAGCTCGCTTGTATAATACAAATCCAGAAGATTATCCTGAATTAGAATCTTATCAGAATATGTGTGAAATTGTTATTTCAGTCTCTGAAGATAACGGTAGACATTGGTCAGATCCAATTTTCTTGAATGGTGTTAACACATCTGAAATGCAGGGTGAAATACCAGAATTCCCTTATCTTGGAACTGAAGTTGACTACCTAGGAGAAAATAGCCAGGGAGATAAGATTGGTCGTGTCCATGTAATGTATCTAGATGATGATACTTATGGTTCATCAATTCAAGGGATAGGTCAGGCAACTGGTGGTACAATGAAATATATGGCTCTAGATATTGTTTTTGGTAATTATCAAATTCAGGATGGGGTAAATTCAATCTATGATATTCAATATACTACATCTGCTGGCTCTGATGGAACCTACCCTTCACCATTTGAAGGCCAAGAAGTAACAGTACAAGGTATTGTTACAGCTAATACTACTAATCAAGGGTCGGACCAATATGGTAAAATGTTCATTTCAGAAACTGAAGGTGGAGCTTGGAATAGTATTTTTATTAGTCATTTAGATAGTAACTTGGAGGTTGGTGATATGATTGAAGTTACTGGAACAGTTAATGAAATTTATGGTTGTACAGAGTTAGTTAACTGTGATGTAACAATCCTTAGTTCAAATAATCCAGTACCAAATCCAATCCTAATTGATACGGGTGAATTAGTGCCTGGACTTATAGCTGAATCTTATGAAAGTTGTAAGGTGAAAATAAGTAATGCTACAGTTAGTCAAGAGACAGATACTTCTGGAAAATGGGCTGTTAATGATGGATCAGGCTCATGTTTTATTGCTAACATGTTTCAAATAGATCATACACCAAGTTTAGGGACAATTTATGATTCAATTACAGGTTATGTAAATTATCATACAGGTACTTATTCTGTTAATCCAATAACTGGTAATGATTTAGTTATTAGCCAAAATTCACCTAACATTACAGGAAGAATATTAGCTCCTGATCTAGCAACTGGAATAGAAGCAAATATTGCATTGATAGGTTCACAAAACTATTTCTCAAATTCCATAGCTGAAGGATTCTTTAACATAGCAAATGTTGTCGAAGGAAGTTATGTATTAGTTGTTACCTCTCCTTGGTATGATAACTATAGCGAGCTTGTTGAAATAGTAGAAGATGAAGTTAACTATTTTGAAGTTATATTGAGTGAAAAACTTTTACCTGCTAGTAATGTTGTTGCTAACTTGATTGATATGCAATTCACGCAATATCCTGTAATTTTAACTTGGTCTGAACCAATTTTAAATAGGGAGATAGTTTCAAATAAACAGAAGAAAGTTAATCTCATAACGAAAGCAGAAGATTATTTTCCCTCTTCATATGAGCAAATTAGAGTAGTGCGTCCAGAAGTAAAATATAATATTTACTGTTTTAAAGAAGAGGATGCCAATATACCTACCAATTGGATAGAGTTAGCAACTAATGTTAATTCATTATCATACTTAGATGTCGTCTTTCCAGATTTGGAATTAGCTACTTATTATTGGGCAGTGGAGACAGTTTATTCTAATGATCGTGTTGCTCTTCCGGCTATATCTAATGAAATAGTTAAAGAAGCTATCATACAAGAAGGTTTACCTGATACTATTCAATTTGGTTCTATTCAATATGGTCATTCAAGTGAGGTGTATGATATCTTTATTGAAAATATTGGTAATGGTAACCTATTGATAAACGACATTAGTTGTGAAAATTCTAATTTCATCATAGATTATGATGTATTAGGATTATCAATTGAACCAAATTCTGAGTTGCTTATTCAAGTAGCATTTACTCCTCAAACTGCAGGTTATTTTGAGAGTAATTTGATAATAACTAATAATTCAAATAATTTACCAGTTCATTCAATTAGATTAGAAGGTTATGGAGGAGATACTCCGCTTGAACCATTAGGAACAAATGTATCAATAATAGAAAATGATGCTAATATTTACTGGAATGCTGTAACTGAGGATATCAACAACAACCCTATCACTCCTGATTTGTATATTGTTTATTATAATGGACGTAATACCCAAACAGAAGAAGATGATTTTTATTATCATGGTAACACTACAGGATTAACTTACACACATCATGATGTTGGCATCTTCAGTGAATTCATGTTCTACCGAGTTAAAGCCTATGTGGATGTAGATAATGCTGTCTTGAGTCATATAAATGATTTAGTAAGTCAAAAGAGAAAGGTAAGCTTAAAAGAGGTTGAAAGCTTAATAAGTAATAGAAAAGGTAAAGCTATTCTTAAAGATTAACATAAAAAAAACAAGAAAGAGGGTAACAAATATTACCCTCTTTCACTTTATTATTTAATCTTGCATTAAGCACTCTTTTCAAGCTTAGCAACATGGTCTCTGTAGTAGTTACAGTAGTTATTACACCTGCAATACTCTAAGCATCTAACAGGATCTGATTCTCTGTGTTCAATCTCTAATTCTGGTCTTTTAGCTTGTCGCAGATACTCTTGGGCTCCTGCTTTATCATCAAAGAGTTTGACAGCTCGTTTCCCTCCAGGCTTGACAACAGCCCACTTAATAGTCTGCCATCTTTCTTCAGGTAAACAAGGAGGAATATCATCATCAGGCATAGTTAGTGCCATTTCAAAGATTCTTATCCGATCCCTGATGAAGCTTTCAACTTCTTTATCTGACCATAAGGGAAGGTTAATAGTTTCTATCTGTTTAGGATAGTTCTTATCATACTTGGACTTTGATTTACTCCAATCTCTGAAGATCGCTATGATCTGAAGCTTTTCTACAGGGAAGCCAGCTTTACGGTATAAGTAACCGTAGATGTTCAGTTGCTCAGTCCATTCTTTATACCTGGATTTATAGATATAAGTCCAAATAGAAGTGAACTTGAAATCAGAGATGCTTTTATTCTCGTAGAGATCTATAGCACCTGATATAACTTTATCACCGAACTTAGCGAACAAGCGTTCTTCGTTGATAGAATCATCACATTCTGATTTCTCCAGGACAGCATGCATAGCAGACCCCATCAGGGACCATATCATATCACTGGCTTCTTCGGTAATCTGCTCAGAGTGTCTCTTCTCCAAAGCAAAGATCTTAGCAGGTTTCAGCAAGCCTGTTACACTTGCGAAATGGTCAACATTAGAACCAGAATACCAGCCCTTCTTAATTGATCTAAAGATAGGGTCAGGTATTCGGTTATTGTTAGTTATAATAGACATCTTTGAGTCCTAGATAGCTCTATTACTTGGATTTCTAAAGCTATAGTAGTCAGAAAGTATCTCTTTAATTATTGAAGCAAAAGAGACCTTATCATCACCTGCGTCTTCTCTTTCTTGCATATCTTCTAATACATTCTTGATCAAAGTGTTGGGTAAATAAACACCTTTAGTTGTCCCACCGATTTCAGGTAAGTTATCGATTTTCTTCTGAATATTAGCCATGGTTTCCTCCTAAGCGGCTTTTTGGTTTAAGTCTTCTTCTATTGTGGTTAGTTTGCTATTATTAGCTCTCATAATTGATCTATAGATATCAACTCTTTCTTCTTCAGTTACGTTACCGATACGGATTAAAGAGAAGAGTTTATCTATCAAAGTGAATTGTTTGTAGAAATATTTTAGGAGGCCAATACTGGCATCCACTTGATTAATTTTACTAAGATATTCTTTCCTTTTCTTCTCTGTCAGAGCCTTCTGAGCCATGAGAGAATTAACATAGTTGTTAAGAATAACTTGGAGTTCAACTCTGTCATTAGGCAATTCTTCTACACTAAGAAAGCAATTATCTTCGTGGCCACCACCAGGAATATCTTCATCGTAGTTGTCTTCTTGCCTTGGGTCTTGCTTATACTGCATCTGCTTAGCTGGGGCTTGCCTTTCTGTTTTTACTGCCCAGGTTGGCAAAGTAGGTTCTACCCAATAACCAGAAGCGTCTTTAGAATAATAGCTATGAATTCTTTTATCATCAACATTGTAGGGTCTCTCTCGATGTAAATCAACATAGTATTCTGGTAAATTATACAGATACCGTCCTATACCTAACTTTACTGCAGCTCGCTTTAAAGCATCTGCGAAACCTCCCTTTAGAGCCTCAATGTTAGTAAAAGGAGCAGTATCTTGCTTGCTTACCCATTCATCGTTAATTCTTACAGATAGCTTGCATACAACCCCGTTGGTAAGGACTTGATATATATCTGTCCAACCTTCTATACCGAAAATAGCGTCTAAACGGTCCATGACAGCTCTGGAAGTTATATACGCTAAGACCACAGCTCTTTGGTTATTCTTAAAGACTCTTGCTATTCTAAACTCAACATCTTCTTGAGCAAAAGGTTCTTTTAGTTTCTCTTCAATTTCTTTAGTAATCATAGTAACCTCATTTTTCTTTGTTCCCTCCAATAGAACTGTCCTAGGGTTTATCCTGGGATTAGCGGGGGAATTATTCTTGGTCAGTTTTTTTACCTCTGTGCCAATAGCTTCTAAGAACACACTTCAAAGCATTCCTTTCAGCCATAAAGCGTGATTGACCTCCATCATATTGCATGATACCTGCTCTTTCTATGAACTCTTCACACATAAGTAATTCTTCTTCTTCATTCTCTGCTAACACTTCTATTCTCTTAACTATGTCAGCTGGGATGTTTTTCTTAAGACTCTTTAGGTCGTTGCACATCTTTACCTCTCTTTTGATAGCATGACTTGCAAAGAAAGAGATCTTCTTCCTCTATGAAGGATACATCATTCTCAAATTCATAGTCTCCACATTGCTCACACTTGATGAACCACCCGTCAGCCAGGCAATCATTACAGATATAGCCTTGCTTAATTTTAGTAAAATCTTCAGGAGGTAAATCATTAATGAATGTTCCGCATATAATACATTGATCTTGCTGTGTTTCATCAGTCATCTTCTTCCTCCTGATTATCTTGATTTTCCTTTCTTTCTAAAAAATCTATATCAAGAATTTCTTCAGCTATGAGTATGGCTACCTTAGCCACTATGACTAATAGATATTTTTGCATGATATCCCCCTAGTATTCTTCAGGGAACAGTATCGTTCCGATATAAGACTCACCGTAATCATCAACCTTAAACCAAAGAGTCTTTGGCACTTGATAATCACACTTCTTTAAAATTGTTGTTTCATCTAATTTACCGTTGAAGTTTCTATATCCTGCAGCTCTTATCTGGGAAGAGTCTTCCTTGTTCTCTACGACATACATATCCATAGTATCATCCCTAAAAGCTTCTAATAAGGAAGCCATAAGCTTAGGGAGGGTCTTCTGTAACTCTTGGGCCACAGTACTGGTAGCAAACATTCTTAATGGTTTTGTAAGCATAAGTTCCGTCCTTGAATTGTTATTAGTTTGATCAATACACCCTTGTACCTCGCCTTGACGGGGGGGGGGTAGTGTTAATTAATACTATAAATATTATATATAGTTGAAAAGTTTGCATTTACGTTTTTGAGGAGGATAGAGTAGATCAGTGGCAAAGTGGAGATTATTTACACAAGTAGCCTGTGAGTATTTTTTGCATAAAATAACCTATAACTCTGTCTTTAAGCAACTTAGATATATTAAGATAAGAAATAGTAAAATATAGATAGAGCTAACCTATTGATTTATGCTAAGTTAAACATAATAAGCTATCCACTTAAGCACTTATCATTCTTCTTACCTGAAGTCTTATCACCTATAATCTTCTAACAATCAATAATTTAGAGAAGTCACTTACTAATTAAGAGATCTACTAATAGTCTTAACTAATGAGTATATAATAAGATAGCCGTATTTGTATATATTTTCCCCTTGTGCAAAATTTGCAAATAATCTCCACTTTGCCACTTTAAAAAGAGTTATACCTTAAGTTAAGGATATCTGAAAAACTTCTGAAACATCAAGCTTGCAGAGACAAAATATCAAATTTTATATTTTTATTGACTAAAAGCTAAGACATTATTTATATATCATTTAAATAAATATTATAAAAACAAGGATTATTATGGCAAACAATAATGATAGAGAAAGAGCAGAACTTCATAAGACGATTTGGAAGGTTGCTAATGATTTACGAGGTACCATTGATGGTTGGGATTTCAAGAATTATGTGCTGGGAATTCTCTTCTATCGCTTTATCTCAGAGAACTTAACTTCCTATATTAACAAGTTAGAATATGAAACTGGTAATGAAGATTTTGATTATGCTCAACTTAGTGATGACCAAGCAGAATTTGGCAGAGAAGAAACAGTTAAAGAAAAAGGCTTCTATATCTTACCTTCTCAACTATTTTCTAATATAAACAAGGGTGCTGATAAAGATCAAAACCTAAATGTTACCCTAACCAATATCTTTAAGAATATAGAAAGCTCTGCTGTGGGTACAGCTAGTGAAGACTCCTTTAAAGGTCTATTTGATGACCTTGATATTAATAGTAATAAACTAGGCTCAACTGTAGTTAAAAGAAACGAACAATTAGTAAAATTGCTCAAAGCTATTGGCCAATTACCCTTAAATAAGCAAGCTTCTTTCTCAGATAACAACATTGACCTCTTTGGTGATGCTTATGAATATCTAATGACGATGTATGCTTCATCTGCAGGTAAATCTGGTGGTGAATTCTTTACTCCCCAAGAAGTTTCTGAACTTTTAGCCCGTATCACTCTCGTAGGTAAGAAAGTAGTAAATAAAGTCTATGACCCTGCTTGTGGTTCAGGTTCTCTCCTTCTTAAATTCGCTAAAGTCTTAGGTAAAGAAAATGTCAGACAAGGTTTCTTCGGACAAGAAATTAACCTCATCACCTACAACCTCTGTCGTATTAATATGTTTCTCCATGATATCAACTATGAAAAATTTGATATTGCTCATGGTAACACCTTAACAGACCCTCATCACTGGGATGATGAACCCTTTGAGGCCATAGTCTCTAATCCTCCTTACTCTACTAAGTGGGATGGGAATGATAATCCTCTCTTAATTAATGACCCTCGCTTTGCTCCAGCAGGTATATTAGCACCTAAAAGTAAAGCTGACCTTGCCTTTACCATGCATATATTATCTTGGTTAGCTGTAAATGGTACTGCTGCTATAGTTGAATTCCCTGGTGTCTTATACCGTGGCGGTGCTGAACAGAAGATAAGAAAATATCTGATTGATAATAACTATGTTGATACAGTTATTCAACTTCCGGCAGACCTTTTCTTTGGAGTTACTATAGCTACTTGTATTATTGTCCTAAAAAAATCTAAGAGAGATAATGCTAGCCTCTTTATAGATGCTACTAATGAGTTCTCTCGAGTTGGTAATAAGAATAAGCTACTAGATGAGAATATTCAAAAGATATTAGATGCCTTCAAGACTAGAAAAGATTCAGAATACTTTGCTAAATTAGTTCATAATGAAAAGATAGCAAAGAATGACTATAATATAGCTGTTTCATCTTATGTTGAACAAAAAGACGACAGAGAAGAGATAGATATTACGGAGCTTAATGCTAAAATTGAAGAAATAGTAGCAAGACAGTCTGAACTTAGAAGTCAGATTGATGCTATTGTGAAAGAGCTTGAGAGTTGAGAAGTGAGAATGAAGAATTACTGGGAACGCTTGCATCTTGCAGGCAATAGAACGACTCACACGAAGACACGAAGACACGAAGGAATTGAGAAGGGAGAATGGCTAAAGTGAATTAGACAAATTCAACCTGTCGGAATTTCCGACAAGTTCGAATGAAAGATGAATCTAATTCCGCCACAAGCTGTGGCTAAATTAACTTGTTGCCAATTTACTAAAGATATAAGTGGCAAAAAATATATACATAATATTAGATAAACTTAAGAAACAAAGGTTAAACAATGACTAATATAACACTAAAAACTAATTTCATAGATAATATTAAAGGCATAATTACAAAAGCTCAAGAGAATGCTGTTAGATCAATAAATACTCAAAGAGTAATTATGTACTGGAATATTGGTAAAGCTATCCTCGAAGAAGAGCAAGAGGGCAAAGAACGTGCTGATTATGGTAGCTTTTTGATTAAGAACTTGGCTAAATTGCTAAAGCCAGAATATGGAACTAGCTTTTCAGTAAGACAATTGTACAGATGTCGTAAATTTTATAACGAATTTCCAAAAGTGACCGCACTGCGGTCACAATTGAGTTGGACCCACTACAGACTACTTCTAACAATAGAAAATAACAATAAAAGAGAATTCTATGAAGTTGAATCTGCTAAAAACAACTGGTCTTCAAGACAGCTTGAAAGACAGATTAACAGCCAGTTATATGAACGATTATTGCTCAGTAGTGATAAGGATAGAGTCCTTGCTGTAGCTAAAGGTCAAGTCACAGACATTAAGCCTACAGATGTAATAAAAGATCCAATGTATCTTGAGTTTCTTGGGCTAAAACCACAAGCTCAATATTATGAGAAAGATCTAGAGAATGCTATCATTACTCAATTACAAAACTTTATTTTAGAGCTGGGTAATGGCTTTACTTTTGTAGCACGACAGAAGAGAATACACCTCGAAGGGGATGATTTCTTTGTTGATTTAGTTTTCTATAACAGACTACTAAAATGCTTCGTTATACTTGAGATAAAGACTCATAAATTAAATCATGAAGATCTAGGACAACTACAACTTTATGTTAACTACTATGACCGTGTGGAAAGACTTGAGGATGAAAACCCTACTATAGGTATTTTGCTATGTACAGACAAAAATGATGCTGTTGTAAAATTCTCTTTACCTGAAGATAATAAAACCATTTTAGCCAGTAAATATGAACTAATACTTCCAAGTGAAGAGCTACTCATTGAAGAAGTGAAGAGAGAGATTGAAGAGTTTAAAGGTAGGGATAATGAATAAAATAGAAAAATTGATTGAGAAGCTTTGCCCTGAGGGGGTGGAGGTTAAGAAGTTAAAGCTAGTCGCTAATATATTGAATGGGTATTCATTTAAAAGCTCCAAGTACAGTAACAGTGGTATTCGAGTTATTAGAATTTCCGATGTTCAAAAAGGTAAAATATCGAACAAAGACATAAAATATTATCCTAAAGACACTGAGAAAGAACTAAAACGATATTTGCTAAAAAATAATGATTTAGTAATGTCATTAACTGGTAATGTTGGAAGAGTTGCCATGTTATCTAATTCAGATCTTCCTGCAGGACTAAATCAAAGAGTTGCCTGTATTAGAGCCAGAGATAATAAAATATTAACAAGATATTTATATCATTTTTTTGACCAAAATAGTTTTGAAAACGATGCTATGGCTAATGCTACAGGAGGAGGTCAAAAAAATATGAGTACTAATTGGTTAGGGAACATAATCATCCCCATCCCCCCTCTCCCCATCCAAGAAGAGATAGTGGCTATATTAGATAAATTTACTCAGCTAGAAACGGAGCTAGAAGCGGAGCTAGAAGCGGAGCTAGAAGCTCGTAAGACGCAGTATGAATACTATAGGGAAAAGTTGTTAACTTTTCCTGAATTGAGAATTGAGAATGGAGAATTGAGAATGGAGAAGGGAGAATTGAGAGTTGAGTGGAAGACGCTGGGGGAAGTTGGAAAAGTTTCCATGTGCAAAAGAATCTTCAAAAATGAAACATCAAAACATGAAGAAATACCATTTTTTAAAATTGGTACTTTCGGGAAAACTCCAGATACATTTATATCAAAAGAAAAATATACGACATACAAGAACAAGTTCTCATTTCCTAAAAAAGGTGATGTATTATTATCAGCATCAGGTACAATCGGAAGAAGAGTAATATATGATGGAAAGCCTGCATACTTTCAAGACTCTAATATAGTATGGATAGATAATGATGAGAAATTATTGCTAAATAGATTCTTATATTATTACTATTCAATAGTTGATTGGAAAACTGATGGTGGAACTATTAAAAGACTCTATAATTCGAACTTAAAGAAAATTAGAGTCCCTATTCCTCCACTCGAAGAGCAAGAGCGTATAGTTGCTATATTAGATAAATTTGATGTTTTGGTTAATGATATATCTGTTGGATTACCTGCTGAGATTGAGGCGAGGAGAAAGCAGTATGAGCACTATCGGGAAAAGTTGTTAACTTTTCAGGAATTGAGAATGGAGAAGTGAGAATGGAGAATGGAGAATGGAGAATGGAGAATGGAGAAGTGAGAATGGAAAATGGAGAATGGAGAATGGAGAGATGCGAGATAATATTGTAGCTGATAAGAGCAAGGCTTTTGCAATTAGAATAATTAAATTTTATAAGTACTTATGTACAGAGCAAAAAGAGTTTATCATTTCCAAGCAAATCTTACGAAGTGGAACAAGTATT
>Ga0265294_10003336_pt1 | contig 20567 bp, 15 predicted proteins | sample MunlanPumphouse3_FD_192504 | JGI IMG/M metagenome (GOLD analysis project Ga0265294, IMG submission 192504) | Groundwater microbial communities from a municipal landfill in Southern Ontario, Canada - Pumphouse #3 | ecosystem: Environmental > Aquatic > Deep subsurface > Groundwater | place...
CGCCGGCTGCCTCGCGGCCATCCAGACCCCCGGCACACATCGTTATCGATGCTGCCGGCAAGGCCGTCCCGCCTCTCCCTCACGCCAGCTCATGCCGCCGCAGAAACTCCCGGATCTGTCTCGACTCGATCCAGCCCCGGTCAAGTTCCCGGATGTAGCCGTTGATCCGCTCGACCTGCTCCTGGATCCTCTCCGTTGCCGTCCCTTCCTCAAGCAGTTCGGTCATGCCGAGGATAACCTGGAGCGGCTGGCGGATGTGGTCCCCGAGGATCGCGAACTGCTCGATGTTCCGCTCAATCTGCTCGAAGAGTTGCCGGCGAAGCTGCTCGTTCTGCTTGCGCTCGGTGATGTCCCTGCCGACCACGTGCACCCCGATCACTGAATGCTCACGGACGATCGGCGACTCGTTCAACTCAAGGTATGCCGTAGACCCGTCTTTGCGGTAAAACTCAATCTCGAGCCCCTCGACCGGCTCGCCCCGGGCAATCTTCGTCCGCCCCTCCTCCCAGGCGGGGAGCGACGAAGGAACGACGAGGTCCTGACACTTGCTGCCGATAAGTTCATCCGGGACATAGCCGAGGATCCTCATCACTGCAGGGGAGATGTAGGCGATCCCGCCCTCGTGATAGCAGGTGTAGATCATATCGAAACTCCGCTGCGTAATCTCCCGGAACTGCGATTCGCTCTTTTCGAGGTTTTCCCGCGCCTGAAAGAGCTCGATCGTCCGCCCGAGACGTCCGGCGACCCTGTCGATAAGTGCCTGCTCATCAGCGAGGAACGGCCCTTCGGCCTCTTCCGGCCTCTCACGGAGGTAGCAGACCTCCACCATCCCGACCGTCTCGGCGTGGACGACGATCGGCGACGCCTGCCGCCAGGGCGTCTCCCTGAACCCCTCTGTCCCGTACTCGCACCCGTATACCGTGATCCTGGCAACAGTATCCTCCGGGTACTCCCAGCCGGAAGGAAGGACCCGGGCGACGCCACGGAAGATCCCTTCAAGCGAGATCCCCGGCTGTTCAACGATGCGGGATACCGCGTAAAGGGTCGAGAGTTCTTTCACCCGTTCGTTCAGTTCATGCGTCCGCTTCCGCAGGGCGTCCTCCGCCCGCTGCATCTCGGTGACATCCCTCGCGGTCACCGCGATCCGGGTGACGGCGCCGTACGCATCCCTGACCGGGTAGAAGACGACATCATACAACTGTCCTTCCCGGCAGTCCTGGAACCGTACAGGCCTACCCGTCTCGGCAACCTCATGGAAGCGGGCCGCGTAGACCTCCTCCACATCCGGCGGGAAGAACCCCGGCATACTCGCGCCGATGAGGTCCTCCCGGCTCCGCCCGAACAGCCGGGCCGCCATCTCGTTGACGTCGATAACCCGGCCTTCCACATCCAGGAGAACGATCATCTCCTCAGGCGCGTCGAGGAGGGCGCGGGCCGTCGCCTCACTCTCCCGGAGTTCATACTCGGTGCGCTTCCGGTCGGTGATGTCGTAGAGCTGCTCGACGATGAAGGCCACCTCACCCTTCTCGTCGAGGATCGGGCTTGAGCGGCACTCCAGGTACCGCCCGAGTTCGGGCACGAACTTCTCCACGACCTCCCGCTTCTTGCTCGCGACCGCAGACCCCGTCGCGCAGACCGTGCAGGGCGCTGTCCTCCCGAGGAGGGCGTAGCACCTCCGTCCCTTCACCTCCTCCGGCGTCATCCCGAGCATCTCGTAGCCGGCACGGTTGTAGCGCAGGATCGTCCTGTCCGGAAGCTGGACGCCGACGATGTCGCCGAGGTTCTCAAACAGCCCCTCGAGCAGGGTGTTTGCCTCCTCCAGGTGACGCCGGGCCTTCTCTTCCCCGGTGACGTCCTGCCAGGTGACGACGGCGCCGGAGATCGTCTTCCCGGTTATGATGGGCGAGGCGGATACGGTTATGTAGATCTCCTCCTCTCCACGATCGGGGATGACGAACCGGCAGGACTCAAGCTCCTCTCCCCGGAGCGCCCGGTGCCCGGGGAGGTCTTCGGGCTGGACAGGTCTGCCGTCGGGATGGTGGAGCGGCGCATCCCGCGTCCCCGAGAGTGACCGGGCTATCCGGTTCTCGCCAGTGGGACCCGCCACGACCACCCTGCCGTCGGCGTCGTAGACTATCCCCTGCCTGCCGATAGCAGCGAAGAGCGCATCGCGCTCCAGCTCTATCCGGGCGTTCCGTGCATCGAGATCCCGATTCCTGGCAATCAGCGTTTCGATGCAGGCCCTTACCTGAGAGGCAAGAGCAGGGTCGGTATCCTGCAGCACCCGCAACAGAACTGCCGGGGACACATCAGACAGGCTCTTCATTATCATTCCAGTTCATGCAACATTTCATTCTCTCCTCTGTATCCTGCAAGGGGAGCCTTCCGAGGCAACGGGTCTGCATCCCGCAGAGGCGGCCGTCCAGGAGGCGCACATCGGCATCCCGATCGCCGGACAAACAACACCTCCCCGCCGCCTCAGCGGGAATGGAGGCACACGGCCTCGAGACAGCATTCGTCCCGGGGTGGTATTCAGGTAGAGATATACATGTGATAGGATAAAACAGGTTGGCCCCGGATTTGGCACTCCAGCATACCGGCCGGCCCGGCGCCCGTCACGACCAGAGTGGCATCACAACATATATACAGGATAAGCAGCATGTCCGCGATGCGGCGTATGGCCCGCACCTGGCGCAAGAATGCACCACCGAAAAACCTTCTTCCCGGCACTTCCCGGCAAAAAGTTGCTGCCGGCGGCAAACAGCCAGTTTGCGATCATCGCTCCGGAACTGGGGCTCATATTCCTCTTTATCGCACTGGTGTCATGCACCCCGTTCCTGGTCGGCCTCTGGTATGGCGAGGCCGGCCTCCTTCTCCCCATGGCCTCGGCGCCGGCGGGGTTCGGCATCATCGGGATCTGGCTTGCCGGCATCCCGAAGGTTGAGGGAGAGGCCCGCCTCTCCGCCGCGCTCTCAGCGGTCGCCCTGATCTGGCTCGCCGCCGCCCTGATAGGCGCGCTGCCATACACGTTCGGCCTCAACCTCTCCTACACCGACAGCGTGTTTGAAGCGATGTCGGGCTGGACGGGCACGGGGTTCTCCCTTCTCCCGTCGGTCGATACCACGCCGAGGATGATCCTCTTCTGGCGGTCGCTGACCCAGTGGATGGGGGGACTCGGGATCGTCGCGTTCACCGTCGCTCTCGCGGGGAGAACCGGCCTGACCCGGTTTCGGCTCTACCGTTCGGAAGGCCGTTCAGAGACGTTCATGCCGAGCGTCGTGGCCACGGCCATAGAGATGTGGCGGATCTACCTGGTGCTCACGGCCCTCGGGATCGGGCTCGTCCTCCTCTCGGGGATACCCCTCTGGGACGCCGTAAACATCGTCATGACCGCGATATCGACCGGCGGGTTTGCTGTGCATTCGGCCGGCATCCTCTACTACGAGAACCCGCTGCTCGAGATGCTCACCGTCCCGGTCATGATCGCCGGGGCCCTGCCGTTCAAGATCTACTTCCTCCTCTATTACAAAAGGAAGTTCGAGCTCCTGCGGGACCGGCAGGCAATCCTTCTCTTCACCCTCATCCTTGCCGGGTGCGCCGCCGTCACCCTCGACCTCATCTCCATCTCATTCCTGCCCCCCGCCGAAGCGCTCCGGGAGGGCATCTTCATGACCGTGAGCGGGATCACCTGCACCGGGTTCCAGAACGCCGACCCTAAAACCTGGTACGGCTCGACGGTGATGGTCCTTGCCGCGCTGATGCTCGTCGGCGGATCGGCGGGGAGCACCGCCGGCGGTATCAAACTCGGCCGGATCATCCTCGGCCTCGAGATGCTCAGGTGGTGGTTTAAGAGGCTGCATACCGGCTGGCGGGCGATCACCCCGCTCCGGCACGACGGGCGGCCGATCCTCGAGCACCTCCCGGAGTACGAGGTCTCAAAGAGCATGCTCGTCGCCATGCTCTTCGTCCTGCTGGTGGCGATCGGCACCCTTCTCCTGCTCCATCTCGCGCCGCCGGGGGGGTTCGACTCCGCAGACGTCATCTTCGAGGTCGTCTCCGCCGCGGCCAACGTCGGGATCAGCACCGGGTTCGTGAACCCCGGCATGAGTCCTGCAGCGAAATGGCTCTTCATCATCGTCATGTGGGTGGGAAGGCTGGAGATCGTGCCCGTCATCGCCCTGGTGGCCGGGGCGGCACGGAGGCTGTGAGAGCGGTCACGCGGCAACGTTGCAAAGAAAATCAGGCGAAATGGTCTGATAGCCACCGGGTATCCATACCCGGGAGTGGTCTTCATCCTCGCGGGTTTCGGCCCGGCGGGAGCGGTGGCGGCGCTGCTGCTCACCGAGATCGGGACACTCGCCTTCGTCGCGACGGCGAAACACCCCATGCCAACGGGGTGACCGGGGTCGTTACCGGCGGATGGCCCAGAAAGGACCGGAGAGGGTACGTGAACGCTTTACATGGGAGAAGAGCGCCGGGGTCTGCGACCGGGTCTTTCGCGAGGCCGCTCAACTGAAGAGAGACCGGTGTATGGAGCAGGAAAAAGAGGGAGTGATGAATTGGAGGCTCAGTTCTTCCTGGCCTTGTCCTGAACCTTCTCCGCCTTCTTATCCTGAGACTTCTTGTCCTTTGCCATGATTGACACACCTCCTTCCCGAGGAGGGATATATCTGATGTTATCCGGTCAGGATATAAATTTTATGGACATTCAGTCTTTTTTTCGATAATCGAAGCAAAAATATGTGGTTTTACCGCTCGCCGCCCATGGAGGTGTCCGGTGGCGCACCGGCGGGCCCCTACACGCCGCGCCTGAAGCCGGAGAGTGTATAGAGCATGATCAGCGAGAGCCCCCCGATCACCTCGACGCCTATCACGAGAGCCACGGCCGGGATCGCGCCGGCAATCCTCAGGCCTTCTGTTATCAGTCCGTGTTCGGCCGGTGTTCCCACAGGCGCTGACCCCGGTTCGGCGAGCCAGTCGCAGAAGAGCGCTGCGCCGACCGCAAGCATGACGACCGCCATGAAGGTGAAGATGATCAGCCCCAGGATCTCGGTCTTTTGCAGCGATCTTCCCGCAACGCGCAATGGCGCCATTTTTACACTCCTGCTCTCATGCATATCTCTCACCCCATGCACCTCGTCCAGAGAGGACGGCCGACCGCCTGGTGCTTGCCGGAAGCGACCGTCCCGGGAGGACGTACCGTAAACCCACGCTGCGGAGGGCGGCTGGTGGTCACGGTTTCAGGCAGGATCCCACGGCCGATAGCGATTACAGGTAAGCCTGATGCTGCACCTGCGGTCTTTGCGGCCAGGGGACGGGAGATCATGGAATCACTCGGTACATGTGGTAGTTCTCCTTCCACCGCCGTAGAATTGCCGGCATGCCATCGCTCCGGCAGCGGGTACAATTCTACATGATTGAACATGACAATACTATGAGGCAGAGGATATATTTAATACTACGCATCCCTCGCCCTGCTGCACCCGGAAAACCACGCCTCAGGGGAGCGGGATATGCGTCGCGGGTATCGTCCCCCACATCCCGGGAACGTCCGCCACAGGCAAAAATCGCCCCCTCGCCAGGAAAAACTCCTGTTTCGGGCAGAAAATTGCGAAAAAGATTAAGAATACACTAAGATTTTTATCCATTTCTCCCCAACGAATATAAGAATGCCCCGCATCTACCTCGGCAAGATCCTGCTTCGCTGGTGCGACTCATGTCACGCTCCCGTGCTCTCCAGAGCCTGTGCCTGCGGCGCCCCCACCCGTCCGGTAGCCGTCACGCCGCCGGGAGACGCCCGGCCCGCGTTCCCCGACGACGTCGAGCGGATAAACCGCATATTCAGCGAGCATTTCGGAGCCCCGCTGATACCACAGGGCCATATCGCGCTCTTGAACAAGGTTCCCGCCGAAGACCGCATGGACGAGATCGTCCTCGGCGGGGCGGTCGTGGGTGCGGTCCGCTACTTCCCGGACGAGCACCGCTGGGAGCCCCTCCCGCGCCCGGCTGCCGCGGCGTACCTGAAGCCAACGAAGCGCTACGTCGTCATCGACGACGGCGCAATCCCGTCCATCCGTGATGGGGGGGCAAGCGTCCTCGCACCCGGTCTCGTCTCGATCGACCCCGCCGTCGCCGAAGGCGACGAGGTCTTCATCCTGACGAGGGCAGGCGAGTGCATCGGTGTCGGGAGGGCGAAGGTCGATGCCGCCACCGCCGCGACGATGGAACGGGGGGTCGTCGTCAGGACGAGAAAGAACGTCCAGTCGGTCTGTGTTCCCGGCACGGCGACATGGGACGATGCCGTCAGGGCAAACGAACCGGTTCTCGCGGAGTACGAAGCCGCAAGCATCCGGTTCGTCCGCGAGGTCGCGGAGCAGAACCCCAGACAGCCCACGGTCTCCTACTCCGGCGGCAAGGACAGCCTCGCGACCCTGCTCGTCGTCCAAAAAGCGCTCGGCCCGGTGCCGCTCCTCTTTGCGGACACGGGGCTTGAGTTCCCCGAGACCCGCGAGAACGTGGACGCGGTGGCAGAGCGTTACGGGCTCGAAGTCTTCAGTATCTGCGATGAGGAGACCTTCTGGAAGACGTTCGAGGAGAACGGACCGCCGGCCGTCGACAACCGCTGGTGCTGCCGGGTCTGCAAACTCGACCCCGTCGGCCGCCTGATCGACGAGCACTGGGGAGAATGCCTCTCATTCATCGGGCAGCGGAAGTACGAGTCGGTGCGGCGGATGCAGAGCAGGCGGGTCTGGAAGAACCCCCGTGTCCCGCAGCAACTCTCGGCGGCCCCCATCCAGCAGTGGACGGCGATGCACGTCTGGCTCTACATCTTCCGTGAGAAGGCGCCCTACAACCCCCTCTACGAGCGGGGGCTCGACCGTATCGGGTGTTTCATGTGCCCCTCGAGCGACCTTGCGACGTTTGCGAGCATCGGGGAGTCCCACCCCGAACTCCTGGGGATGTGGAACGAGAACCTCGCCCGGTGGCAGGAGAAGCAGGGCCTCTCTCGCGACTGGATTGAACGCGGGCTGTGGCGGAAACGGGGAGATGCGGATGAAGAGGAAGATAGTTATAATTGATTACGGTCTCGGCAACCTGCGGAGCGTGCTGCGGGGCCTCGAGCGGGCGGGAGCAGCAGCGACGATCACGGCGGACCCGGAGGCGATCACGGCGGCCGATGGCATCGTCCTCCCCGGTGTGGGGGCGTTCCGGGACGGGATGGAGATGCTCGGCGATCTTGCGGGTACCGTTCTCGCCGCCGCGAACGAGACGCCGCTCCTCGGGATCTGCCTCGGGATGCAGATGCTCATGGACTCGAGCGAAGAGCACGGCATCCACCGGGGCCTCGGCCTCGTGCCGGGCGACGTGAAGCGGTTCGTCCCGGCCGGCGGGGAGAAGGTTCCCCACATGGGCTGGAACACCATCAATATCGATCCCAAGACCCCGCTCTTTGACGGGCTTAACGAGGAGGAGTACGTCTACTTCGTCCACTCCTACTACGCGGCGGCCGCACCGGACCATACCATCGCGAGCACCACCTACATCCGCTCCTTCGCCTCGGCGGTCAACAATGGGTTCACCTACGGGGTCCAGTTCCACCCGGAAAAGAGCGGTGCGGTGGGGCTGAAGATTCTTGAGAATTTTATCGAGCGGGTCTGCTAGGGGGCTCCCGGTTTTTTAGCCCTGATGCGGTGGTGCTATTTTGGTGTGCCGGTGCAGCGGCGGTGTTGATGTCATCAGACTTACGGGTAGGACTTTGGTTGCGTCCCCAGTACTTCGCTAATTTTGGCACCCGACATCGAACAATGCGGCCTCGCGCGACGACTTAACACAGAGGTAGCAGCACCCAGACACAGGACTTCGCGGCTTCGCGTCTTTCGCGTGAGGCTCTATCACCCCCTGTGCTGAAAACTCACGCGAAGCCGCGAAGAACGCGAAGGGAAGGCAACGGTTTGATCTCCGAGTGGACTGCTTCAAGCATTTTAGCGAAGTACTGGTCCCGGACACGGATTCCGAGGGAATATCGCCATGAGGGGGGTGGGGACAGGGGAGGGGGGATGCTCCCCCCCCCTGAAACCCCTCCCCCAGACGCGATATCCCCACGGTCCACTGCATCGTGATGTTTTCCTCGTTTGGTCACTCTGTTTACCACACCTCGCGGCGCCTGAGCTATTCTGAAATGCTCCTAACATGAGTGGCGATGGTTGCATGAGAATCTGAATTCGAGTTCTGCTAGGTGCGAGCCTGCGCACCATCAAGCCCAAAAAACAGGGGAACTCTCAGCTCCCGTTATTGTTCTTGTACAGTTCCTGGTCTCTGAGAACGCTCCTCTGGATCTTGCCGGATATTGTCTTCGGGAGGGTCTCGACGAACTCGACCGCCCTCGGGTACTTGTATGGGGCGGTGGTGTTCCGGACATGGGCCTGGAGTTCCTTGACCAGCGATTCGGACGGCTGGTAGCCGGGCTTCAACACGATGAATGCCTTGACGACCATACCGCGGATGAGGTCGGGAGACCCGACGACCGCCGATTCCTGGACGGCCGGGTGCTCCATGAGGGCGCTCTCGACCTCGAACGGCCCGATCCGGTAGCCGGAGGACTTGATGACGTCGTCGCTCCTTCCGATGAACCAGAAGTAGCCGTCCTCATCCATGCGTGCCTTGTCGCCGGTGTAGTAGTACCCGTTCTGGAACGATTCCCGGTTCGCCTCGGGGTTGTCCAGGTACTCCACGAAGAGCCCGACCGGCCGGGGGTCGAGCTTGACCGCGATGCGCCCTTCCTCGCCGCGGCCGACCGGGCTGCCGTCGTCGTCGTGGAGCTCGATCTGCCAGCCCGGCGCGGGTTTTCCCATGGAGCCGGGTTTATGCGCCATGCAGGGGAACGTGGCGATGCAGCAGACAGTCTCCGTCTGGCCGTATCCCTCATAGATGGGCTGCTCGGTGCCGTCCTCCCAGACGCGGATCACCTCGGGATTGAGCGGTTCGCCGGCGCTGCAGCAGTGCCGCAGGTCGCGGAAATCGAACTTGTCGAGGTCGGCGAGAATCAGCATCCGGTAGACCGTCGGCGGTGCGCAGAACGTGGTCACCTCGTACCGCTCGATCAGCGGGAGGAGCTCGGTCGCGCCGAACTTCCCCCGGATATCGTAGACGAAGATGCAGGCTCCGGCGATCCACTGGCCGAAAATCTTGCCCCAGGCGCACTTTGCCCACCCGGTATCGGAGAACGTCAGGTGCAGGTCGTTTTCCGTGACGTCCTGCCAGAGCGAGGCGGTGATGATGTGTCCGAGCGGGTAACTCTGGTTGTGCAGCACCATCTTGGCTTCGCCGGTGGTGCCTGAGGTGAAGTAGATCAGCATCGGATCGGTCGATTTCGTCTTCTTCGAGACCGGCATGCTGACCTTGTGGTGCGATACCGGTGCAGGGTACTCGAGCTCGTGCGGGTAACTCGCCCAGCCCTCCCGCTCCCCGTCCACGAGGAAGAGGGTATCGAGCAGCGGACAGGCGTTGGCGACCTCATCGACTTTCTCGGCGTTCTCGGAATTCGTGATGATCATCCGGAACTTCCCGGCCTGCACCCGGTATTTGATGTCCTTTGGCGTCAGCATCGTCGGGCAGGGGCAGAAGACCGCACCGAGCTTGATGAGCGCGATGACGAAGATCCACCATTCCGGGACCCTTGGGAGCATCAGCATGACCCGGTCACCCTTTTTAATGCCGTACTTCAGCAGGATGTTTGCGGCACCGTTCGAGAGATACCGCAGGTCGCGGAAGGAGTACTTCCTCTCGTTTCCCTCCTGATCAACCCAGATCAGCGCCAGTTTGTTCCGGTCGGTCTCGGCCCACCGGTCGATCACGTCGTAGCCGAAGTTGAACTGTTCGGGGACATCGATCCTGAAGTTGGCGCAGGCGGCCTCGTAGTCGGTCATGTTCGGCTCCCGGATGCTTGCAGACGGTGCCCCCGCGGGGACCGCGGCCTGCACGCCGCTTGCCGATGCACCGTTGAGGTACTTCGTGCAGAGTTCGTTGAGCCATTCCGACCGGGAGATGCCACTGTATTCACGCATCCTGTCGATCGCCTTCACGAGGTCGTCATCCATCGTGATCGAGTATCGCACCATACAATACAGGTTTGTGGTGCACCATATCACTTTTTTGATTTGTCATACACCTCCGCCCGGGAGAACAGCACCTTTGTGGTGCATCCGGCCGGCATCCCGGCCGGGAGGCGATCCGGGCCGCCGGTCCGGGGAGGAGGAGCGCACCAATCTCCCGCACCGCCATGTTCAAATAGAGACGGTGTGCATCCAGGCCATATATGGCGGAGCAGACTATCCTCGTTACGGGCTCGACGGACGGTATCGGGAAGGCGACGGCACGCGCCCTTGCCGCGCAGGGCCACCACGTGCTGCTCCACGGCAGGGACCCTGAGAAGGGCCGGAGAGTCCTCGAAGAACTAAAGGCGGCCACCGGCTCCGACCGGCTCCCCCTCTTCATCGCCGACCTCTCGGTGCAGGAGCGGGTCAGGGGTCTTGCGGAGGAGATCGGCGGAGCGTACGACCGGCTCGACGTCCTCGTCAACAACGCCGGCGTCTTCATGCCGGAGCGAGAGGTTGCACCCGGCGGAATCGAGACGACGTTTGCCGTGAACTTTCTTGCGCAGGTCCTTCTCACCCACGAGCTCCTCCCGCTCCTTGCGAGGAGCGCTCCTGCGAGGGTCGTCAACGTCGCGTCGATCGCCCACAGGAGCGTGGGGTCGGTCGAATGGGGAAATCTCCCGGGCTTTTCGAGGTATGAGCCCTACGAGGCCTACGCCGTATCGAAGGTAGGGGTCATCGCCTTCACCGCCCGGCTCGCCCGGGCCCTCGAGGGGACGGGGGTGACGGCGAACAGCCTCCACCCGGGGGTGATCGACACGAAGCTCCTCCGGGCCTATATCCATGGCGGGAATGAAGGCGCCCCGCCGGAACGGGGGGCGGAGGTGGTGACGTACCTCGCAACCTCCCCCGAAGCCGGGAAGGTGAACGGCGGCTACTTCGAGGAGACCCGGTGGACCCAGCCGTCATCCCTTGCACACGACCCGGGGGTTCAGGAGCGGTTCTGGGAGATAGGTCTCGAACGTACCGGGATCAGTCGGTGGTGACACGAAAGCATATGCCCGATGAAGGAGAGCAGTGACCCGCACGGAGGAAGGATCGCATGACAAGACGCAGCATAAAAGGCGAAGAAAAAGAGGAGACAACGGAGTTCTGGTGCGAGATCTGCGGGGCGGCCTGTGACGAGCTGACCGAAGAGAACTACCCGGACCTCGAGAAGGCCCGGACGCTCTGTCCGGGCTGCAGGAAATCCTACGAAGAGTCCTGCAGGATCAGGTGACGGGAAGGGGAGATCACTTCCCGCCTTTCTTCAACTCCTCGATCATCTCCTCGACTTCTTCGTAGCCGTGCTGGTAGAACTCCTCTTCGGCGGGCTCAAGCTCCCGGAGCAGCCGCAGGAACTCCCCTGCATGCTCTTTCTCCTCGTCCGCGATATCGCGCATCACCTTCTGGACCAGCGGTTCGTCGGTCGATTCAGCGATCTGGTTGTAGAGCTGGATCGCCTCATACTCGGCGGCGATCGAGAACCGGATCGTCCTGATGAGTTCGCCCCGGTCCAGCTTGCGCTCCATGCGGTTGCCGGAGAACGGTTGAGAAAATTCGGGCATGTCAGATAACCTCCTATGGCTCATGCGGTGGGGCGCTATTTATAGATTGGGCCGGTTCCCGGCCGGGTGCCTGTGGCCGCAGGACGGCCTTACCCACATTCGGGAATCCGTACAAAACATTATAAATCAGGAACCGGTATGAGCCAGCATGGTGGTGCGGCCCCTGATCACGCGGCCTCTGAGTTTCATGCTTCAGATGGCGACCGTGCTCCGCAGGCATGCCATGGATCTGCTACAGTCCAGGGAGTTCGGTCGAACACTGCTCTACGACATCGAGAACAGAGGAACGTTTGAGGATATCTCGTGTCACGAGATAATGATTGCAGATGCGGTGCGGATGAAACGTTATTACGATGCCATCATGCGCTATATCAACCCGGGCGATACCGTTGTCGATCTGGGGACGGGAACTGGAGTTCTCTCGTTCTTTGCAGCACAGAGAGACCCGAAGAAGATTTACGCCATCGACCATTCCGAGCTCATGATAACAATCGCCGGAACGATCGCCGAGGAGAACGGCATAAACAATGTGTCGTTTTTCCCGCAAAATAGCCGGTTTTTCGAGCCGGATGAGAAGGTGGACGTCATTCTTCACGAACAGATGGGCTCCAACCTTATCGACGAAAATATGATAGAAAACATCCTGGATCTCAAAAAACGGGTATTAAAGAGCACAGGAAAAATCTTGCCCGGAAGATTCGAGTTGTTCCTCGAACCGATCTGCTTAAAAGAGGAGTACAGGGTTCCCCACCTCTGGGAGAACAACGTCTACGGTATAGACTTCAACTGTTTGAGAGATTGCAGCGAGTATAACGATCATTCGCGGCCGTCAAAACTTAAGATCGAGCATTCCTCCGTAGACTATCTCCTCTGCGACCCGGAACCGATCCTATCCTTCGACCTGAACACGATGCGCGACCCGGGCGAGATCCCGAGATCCATCGAGACATCAAAGAAGGTGGTTCGATCCGGATCGATGGATGGTCTGTGCCTCTATTTCAGGGTGATATTCGACGACGAAATCAGTTTCGATACCTCTCCCTTATCCCCGCGTACTCACTGGGATCATCCATTGTTCAGGACCGAGAGCAGACAGTATGTTCAAGGCGAAGAGATATCGTTCAAGTTTACCATGGAGGTTCCCACCAGAAGGGAGACATGGTCGGTATCGGTCAAATAGCACCGAACCGCCGGGTGCAACTATCATGCCGACACAGAAAGAGCGGATAGAGGGTCCGGACTCCCGGCATCACCGCCCGGTCTCCACGCGACCTTCGCGATCCTCCCCTCCGGCTTCATCTCCACCGGCTCCGGAAGGGACCCCATATACGCGACCAGTGCGTCGACGTCGAACGGGCCGGGGACCACGTTCGTGCCTTCTCTGAACACAGTATATTTGTCACCGCCGGTGGCGAGGAAGTCGACCATTGCTGCCGTGTACTCCGCGTCCGGGTCCAGCGGGGTGCCGTTCACCCGGACTGCGACGACCCTGCCGCCGGCGGGTTTGCTCTCGTCGAACGAGTAGGTAAGCCCGGAGACGGCGAGGTTGTGGGGCGGGAGCGGGGTCTCCCACTGCCGTTCCAGCGCGTCCCGGACCTGTTCTCCCGTCAGGGTCATCGAGAGCACGGTCGAGGAGAACGGCTGCACCGCATACAGGTCGCCCCAGGTGACTTCGCCCTCCGCTATCTCCGCCCGGAGCGAGCCGGTGGTGATGAACGCGATATCGGCACCCATCGCCGCCCGCTGGCCGTCGACGACGAGGTTGCCGAGTGCGGATTCGCCGGCGTCGGTCTCTACCCGCGTGATATCCGCCGATGCGACCGTTATGATCCGGCCGGTCATCGGCCTGACCGCCTCTTCGCAGGTCTCGAGCAATGCCAGGGCCCCGGGATCGGGGCTGGTGCCGTTTCCGTATGCCGGGACGATTCGTGCCGATGTGTGCGTGACCTCGCCGGTGAGGGGATCGATGACGAGATCGACATCGGCAAACGCCCTGCTGCAGCTGTAGGCCTGCGCCACCAGGACCGGGTTTTTGCCGGCGTTCTCCAGGTAGGCGTTGGTGAACGCATGGGTGTGGCCCGAGAGGACGACGTCCACGTCCGCATCAAGGCCGGCGACGATTCCGGCGACCCTGCCGGTGACGTTGCCTCCTTCCCGGGTCGGACCGTCGTAGGGCTCCTGCTCTCCGCCCTCGTGGAGGAGAACGACGATCGCGTGCACCCCCTGCTGCTGGATCTCCGGGACGTAGCGGTTGATCGACGCGGTCTCGTCTTCAAAGAGGACCTCCTCGATGCTCGCCGCCTTCTGGATCGAGGGGGTTTCGGTTGTCGTGGCACCGATGAACGCGATCTGTACGCCGCCGGCATCCCGGATCGTGTAAGGGGCAGCAAGAAGGGTGCCGTTCGTCTTCCAGACCACGTTTGAGCAGACGTATTCCGCTGCCGCACCCGGGTAGGGGTCCGCCAGGTGGGTGATGGCCGTCGCACCGTTCCCGCCGCGGACCATCCGCAGCAGCTCGTCCGTGCCCCGGTCGAACTCGTGGTTGCCGAAGGTTGCGATTATGTCCGGGCAGTCGTCCGCGAGGCCGTTGAAGAAGAGCACGGTGGGTTCGTCCAGCAGCAGCCCGGACTCGGGCGGCGACGCCCCGACAACATCCCCGGGGAGCGCGATGAACGTGGCGGCCCCGTCGGCATCCGCCATCGCGCATTTGAGATACGACGAAAGCACCGGCGCGCTCCCGGCCGGTTCGCCGTTGAGGTTCTGCCCGGCGGAGAGTTGCCCGTGGAAGTCGTTGACCGCGAGGATCCGAACATGCACCGGTTCTGCTGCCGGAGAGAGGGAGCCTGAGAGTGCGATGGGGGCGAGAACAATGATCAGGAGTACGAATAAGCCGACGGCCGCCTGCCGCCGGGGCGATCTGCCGCTCGAGGATGAACCGGATACCATTAAAAGAACTCTCGCCGGGCGGGATAAATACCAGCCGGAACAGATCCGGACAGGGACGAAGGAACAGGGTTTTTTCCGGCCCGATCAGCATAGCACCCGGGCCGGCGCGGCGGGTTCCATCCCGCGGTCTGCGGTTAGGGGGGTCGTTCAGCCGTCCCGGGGGAGGATCTCCTCGACCGTGATCGTGTAGGTGATCGTCTCCCCTGCGAGCGGGTGGTTTCCGTCGATGGTGATCCTTTTGTCGTCCACGTCGAGGACGGTCACCAGGCAGGACTTCCCCAGCACCTTGACCCTGATGAACTCGCCGACAACCGGTTCGTGGTCGAGTTTCAGTTTCGTGCGCTTTATCGTGACCACGAGGCGCTTGCGGTACTTCCCGTAGGCCTTCTCCGGGGGCAACGCAACCGTCGCCGTCTCGCCCGGCTCTTTGCCGATCAGCGCCTCCTCAAAGAGGGGGTTGATCTGGTTCTCGCCGAGGGTGGCCCGGACCGGCTCGCCCGACCGGGTATCCTCAAAGACCTCGCCGTCGGGGCGGGTGCTGGTGAAGTGCAGGAGGAGGGTGTCTCCGTCTGTCACGGGTGCCATGGGTGCCTGATCGGTTTGTCGGGCAGGGGTTTAATTCATTGTGGGAGTTCGAAGAACTTTGCAGCATTCATCAAAAAGAGGAATTACGCGCAGATGGGATTCCCACCAGTATGTCGAAAGCTCCTTTCACCATTGCGTCTGCAAAATTCATGCCGGGCACATGCGGGACCTCCCGCTCATCCACTCAACGGAGACCAGGTCCATTCCCGGAGGATTGTGATTAACCCGTTTCTCTCGCCACACATCTGCTCTCTCCTGCCCTGTGTTCTTGAACCCTGCACTTGCAGGGTTCCTGTCAACTACCCCCTCCTCGCGTCGGGGGGCTCCTCGGCCCATGATCCTTTTCACGAGATAGGTTTATGCACACTTTCGGCAAGTACGGGCCATGCGTCAATACCGCATCGCCGTTATGGTCGGGAGCCTCCGGAAAGATTCGTACAACCGAAAACTTGCGACCGCCATCGTGAAGCTGGCACCTTCGGACTTTTCATTCCACCAGGTGCAGATCAACGATCTGCCACTGTATAATCAGGATGACGATGAGAACCAGGCAGCACCCGTGAGAAGGATGAAGGCCGAGATCCAGGCCGCCGACGGTATCATGTTCGTAACGCCCGAATACAGCCGTTCGATCCCCGGGGTCCTCAAGAACGCCCTCGATCACGGTTCGCGTCCTTACGGCCGGAACGTGTGGGCCGGAAAACCGGCAGGAATTCTGGGCGTTTCTCCCGGTTCTGCCGGGACGGCCATGGCCCAGCAGCACCTGCGCAACATCCTCGCATGTCTGGACATGCCCACACAGGGCCAGCCTGAAGCATTCATCCAGGTACGGGAAGGCCTCTTCGATGAGGCGGGAGAGATCGGCGAGGCAAGCAGACCGCACCTGCAGAACTGGATGGACCACTATGTTGCCTGGGTAAAAAGCCACGTGGAGTAGGGCGACAGGGCGGGGGCGGGTATGATGCACCTCTCAGGCGTTTACAGAAGGATCTGCGCAGGCTCCGCCTCATCCTCAGGTAGGCAGGGCAAAAGACCTGACCGATACCCGGGTACGGTAACATGAATAAGACGTAAAACGCTCAAGAAAAGGTGAGAGAACTTCTACCAAGCCTCAGGCGAGATTCGAACTCGCGACCTCGTCCTTACCAAGGACGCGCTCTACCGGCTGAGCCACTGAGGCGTGACGCACCAATTATGTTGGAGGTTTACCCTATAAAAGGTTACGGCCGGAACAGGGGAAAGAACCGGGCGGGACCGCCCCTATTCACCCGGCGCGGCGGCGTCGATCGCCTCCAGCGCGGATATGCTGGATATCACCCCGGTGAGGGTATCCACCTCGACGATGGGGGTGGCCCTGTCCCTCCTGACAGCCTCCATCACGGCCGAAAAGTCGATCGTCCCGTCCCCCACCGGCGAATGCGTATCCCCGGTGCCGTCGTTGTCGTGCAGGTGGTAGTGCGCCGCCGGGTGGGCGAGAAACTCGTCCAGGCACCCGTTCAGGTTCGCGTGGCCGACGTCGAGCGCGAACCCGAGCCCGTCGATGAGCGGCAGGTCGTCGCAGGAGCGCAGGAAGAAGTACTCCCAGTTCCCCATATTCTCCACAAAGAACGTGACCGAGCGGTCCTCGGCCGCCGCCGTCAGTTCCGTGAGCGACTGCCGGAACCTCTCCGCCGCCCGGCCCTGCTCCTCACGCCACGCGTAGTAGCCCGGGTGGATGACCACGTCCGCCCCGACCTCCGCGGCGACGGCGAAGGTCTGCGTCAGGACCTCTACGCTCGCCCGCCGGATGGGCTCAAGGAGGCTTGCGATATTGACCCCCCGGGCCGGTGCGTGGATGAAGTAGCGATACGAGTAACTCTCCAGCGGTTCCGCGCTCTCCAGGTAGTGCAGCCCGTCATCCATCACCTCCACGCAATCGGTGATGGAAGCAAGGTTCTCGAGTGCACGAGCGAGCGGCTCGCGGTGAAGGCAGTAGGTGGAGACGCCAAACATACAGAGTGTTCCGGCCGGAACGATAAAATAGGTTCGGACCAGGCACCCCTCGGCACGGGACCGCCCTCCGCCGGCAAAAAAGACTAATCCGCATGGTTTATGCCGTCAGCACCACAAACAGATAACTATGGCTGACGGCTTCATCCCGGAGGTTGTCATCTCGAACCGGCTCGAAAAAGCAAAGGCAGAGATCTTCTCCTACATAGAATCCAATGCCGAAGCCATCGACGAAAACTTCGCCGCCTTCTTCGGGAACGTCGTCACGATCCTCGACCGTGCGGGCGTCCCCATCACCGACCAGATCTACGACGAGTTCATCGACGCGATCGTGTTCCGGGTCTTCGATGTCAGCAAACGGGCCGGGGACGTGAAGTTCCTCAACCGCGCCTGCGAGATCGCCTGCGGGATGAAGCGCAAGAAAGAGCGCAAGGCCGGTGTCCACCTTGCAGCTGCCGTCAAACTGATGAAGATAGGAATGCCGCTTGCCGCGGCGGCCTACCTCCAGCACTACCGCAAACACGATGCCGCCGTGGGGTGCTGGTACGCCTACTGCTACTACACGCTCTACAAGGACGGGTCCGCCGAACCCGGCTACTCCGCCGCCGAACGGTGGAACTACCTGAAGGCCGCACGCCAGTACATGGAGGAACTCGGGCAGCTGCAGCCGGGGCTGCAGCGGCTGGTCAGGGGCGAACTCGAACGCGACCCATGGCTTGCCGAGCCGTTCTGGATGATGATCTTCCTTGCGACCGAATGGATCCCCAACAACCGCTGGTTCCTGGAGATCGGGATCGCACGCGGCAAACAGGAGAACAACGACGTGGCCCTGGTGAAGATGCTCCAGATCGGCCTCATCCGGTTCCCCGACGACATGCTCTTTTACCGGGAGGCCTACCACCTCAAGTTCGAGCAGGGCGAACTGGCCGATGCCCTGGGGCTCATCTACGACCTGATCCGGAGGTTCCCCGACGACCCCGAGCCGGTCTACTACGGCCTCCGGACCTCGCTCTATCTCCCCCGCGAGACAGAGTTCAACGAGTTCCGCAGGATTGCCGACGAGATGAAGATGCCGGGGCACGTCCTCTGCCTCATCGACTATGCATACGCCTTCCTCCGGGGAAGGAAGGAGCAGGCGGGCCTCTGCCTCGACCAGTTCCATAGGAAATACCCCTCGCTGAACTACTACTCCGACATCCTCCGGTTCGTCACCGCCGATCTCCCCGCGACGCAGAACGGCATCAAACTGGCGGTCTTCACCTCGGTCGACCATTTCTGCAAGAAGATGCTCAAGATCGCCGAGACGTGAGGGCGAGTCCCGGGACGCGTTGCAGGCAGGTGAACCCTGATGATTCCTCGTGCCGGATAGTACTCAGGATTACCTCATGGCATACCGTTACCTCTTCGGCCCGGTCCCCTCCCGGCGCCTGGGCATCTCGCTCGGGATCGACCTGGTGCCGTACAAGACCTGCGCTTTTGACTGCATCTACTGTGAGTGCGGGCGGACGACCGATCTGACCTGCGAGCGGCGCGAGTACGTCCCGACCGACCGGGTCATCGCGGAACTCGACGACTTCCTCGCGAAAGCCCCGGACCTCGACTACGTCACGTTTGCCGGGTCAGGGGAACCGACGCTGCACTCGGGCATCGGCGAGATCATCTCCTTCATCAAAGACCGGTATCCGCGCTACCGGGTTGCGGTGCTGACCAACAGCGCGCTCCTCACCGACCCGGCAGTCCGGGCTGCCCTCATGCCCGCAGACCTTGTGGTGCCGTCGCTCGATGCGGTCTCCGAAGAGGCCTTCTCAAGGATCAACCGCTCCTCTCCCGGCATCACCGCCGGCCGGGTGCTCGAGGGGCTGCTCGACTTCTCCCGGGAGTATCCCGGCGAGATCTGGCTCGAGGTCTTCATCGTCCCGGGCATCAACGACACCGGGGAGGAACTCCGGCTCCTGAAAGACGCCGTCGCGGCGATCAAGCCCGATCGCGTGCAGGTAAACACCCTCGATCGGCCCGGCACCGAGGACTGGGTCCGGCCGGCATCGCCCGAGGCTATCGAGCGGATCGCGGCAATGCTCGGCGGAAACGCGGGAGCGATCGGGGTAGCGTACGCGGGCCGGACGCTGCCGCCGGAGAGCAAGGATATCGGGGAGACCATCCTCGCGACCATCCGGCGCCGGCCCTGTACGCCCCGCGATCTCGCCACGCTGCTCGGCATCCGTCCAACCGAGGTCGCGAAGCACCTCCGGGTCCTCGAAGCCGAGGGCCTGATCGAACCCGTGGAGGAGAAGAGAGGGGTATTTTACCGGGCGACCTAGATCACTCACGCATGTGGACGTCCATCTGCGGGAACGGGATCTCGATTCCTTCTTCCGCAAACCGCTCGTAGACGCGCGTGTTCACGTAGTCCTGGACGTCCCAGGCCAGGTTGAAGGCCCTTGCCCAGATGATGAGCATGAAGTCCAGGCTCGATGCTCCGAACTCGAGGAAGTAGGCGGACGGTGCAGGATCGGAGAGGACGTATTTCGACCGTGCCGCCGCCTCGCACCCGATCTCGATGAGGATCTCTTTCACGCGCTTGATGTCGCTGCCGTATGCGGCCGAGATCGGGATCTTGATCTTGAGTTTGACGTCCGGCATGGCGTAGTTGACGATGACGCTGCTCGAGACCATTGAGTTCGGGATGGTGACCATCTGGTGGTCCAGCGTCTTGATCCTGGTGCTCCGGGGGCCGATGCTGATCATGTCTCCGAGGAACTCGTCGATCTTGATCCGGTCGCCGACCGCGAACGGCTTGTCCACCAGGATGACCGCGCCCCCGAAGAAGTTGGAGACGATGTCCTGGGCAGCGAGCGCCACCGCCAGGCCGGCGAGCCCGGCACCGGCGACGAGCGGCGTGATGTTCACCTCGAGCATCTGGAGCACCATGAGGATGGCGATGAACCAGATGATGTAGCGTGCCGAGACCTCGAGCACCCGGATGATCCGGTCGTCGAGGTCGGTCTCGGTCTGCGACGCCATCCACCTGCCGTAGAGGGTGATGAAGTTGTAGACGAACGAAGAGACCACCCACGCCGCGATGAGGATCGCCGCCGCAGCGAAGCATTTCTCCGAAACGAGCCACGCGTACTCCCCGAGAAGGGCCGCGGGGTCGATGATGAACGTTACGGAGATCCAGACGGAACCCGCGATTATGGCAATGGCCAGGGGTTTGTCGAGCGAATAGAGCACGATGTCGTCGAGTTTTGATTCCGTGAGGTCGGCCCGCTTTTGCAGCCACCGGAAGACCTCGTGAACGATGAACGCTGCGATGATTCCGCAGAGGACGACCGCGCTTCCGTACATG
>Ga0265294_10003337_pt1 | contig 20557 bp, 26 predicted proteins | sample MunlanPumphouse3_FD_192504 | JGI IMG/M metagenome (GOLD analysis project Ga0265294, IMG submission 192504) | Groundwater microbial communities from a municipal landfill in Southern Ontario, Canada - Pumphouse #3 | ecosystem: Environmental > Aquatic > Deep subsurface > Groundwater | place...
GTAATTTAATCAACTTCATCAATCTAGATGATAGTGATCCGATTACGAACGCCAAACCTAAAGCTAGTATCCAAATGGACATTTGTGTAGTTGAACTCATAGATTAGAAACTTCCTTCGATATGCTCTATAGGAATGACAAACATGCCACCCCTTATTTTCTTAAAACTATCTGTCATTTCACGAATAATATCTTCTGCAATTTTAAGCTTATCATCATCTAAAACCGAGAAGAACGTTGCGTTATCTTCAAAGATAGAATGGGATATATGTCTTAATGATATAAAACTTGCGTCATCCAAAGATGAATCGTAAATCTTCTTTAAACTAGCAGATTCAAGAGCGTTTCCATTAATACCGTTTTGTGCAAGTCGAGTAATAATTTCCACCGTCTCATCTTCATTTTCAAAGACCGCAAATAAAAGTTTTTTCATAAGATTATGTCCTTAATTATTATTATAGCTTTCTAGTTTTGATAAACAATAATGAAAGAGTCAAATTAGTCGATTTCCTTGTCACGGAACTCAATAAGAGTTCCTTCAGGAGCATAAACTTTAAAAAGACTAGTTCCTAAAACCTCATATATGATTTTATTATCTTTTCTAACAAAAATAATTTTGTTGTTATTTTCAAGTTTTTGTAAGGTTTCATCGATATTTTTAACGATGAAGCATATATGCGACACTCCAGTTTCATCCTTGCTTGGTTTTACTAAAGTTTGATTTTTCTTATTAGTCTGAAGTTCAATTTTAATATCACCCAATTCAAGCCAAGTATTATATTCTCGCTCATGAAAATCTTTAGTTTCATTAATCAAATGAAAACCTAAATACTCTATATAGAATTCCTTTGAATCTTCGTAACAATTAGTTTGAATGCAAATATGATGTAATTTCATTTTTTAGGTTCATCCGTTGGAACGTTTGTATGTCTTAAACATTCATAAACAATTAAGAAAGTAATCCCCATAACAAAGGAAACAGCGAAGAAAATAATCATACTTATCCCCATCCCAACTCCCAAAGCATAATGATAACTATCAGTTGGATCCATTCAATATCCATGAAAGGAAGCGCCAACAATCAAAGAAATTCCAGCCAAAACAAAACATATAATAAATGTTACTTTAAACATTTTAAGCATACAAATTCTATGTACTAAGTATTTATTCATACTCAATGGTTGCTGGTGGTTTACTTGTAACATCATAAACTACACGGTTAACCCCTTTAACCTCATTTACTATTCTATTAGCAATTTTACCTAATGTATCATATGGGAAACGATAATAATCAGCAGTCATTCCATCAATACTGGTTACAGCTCTTATAACAACTGTATATAAATAAGTACGATTATCACCCATGACACCAACACTTTTAAGATTTGTTAAAGCACAAAAATATTGCCAAATATCTTTATCAATTCCTGCAAGTTTCACTTCTTCTTGTAAAATAGCATCCGCTTCACGAACTATATCTAATTTCTCTTTTGTAATATCACCAATTACTCTAATTCCTAAGCCTGGACCAGGGAATGGTTGACGTTTAACAAAACTTGGATCCATATTAAGTTCTCTACCAAGTTCTCTTACTTCATCTTTAAATAAAGTATCGAGTGGTTCGATTAATTTAAAATGTAAATCTTTTGGTAGTCCACCAACATTATGGTGAGATTTAATAACATTGCTTGAAACTCCAGATTCAACTTTATCAGTATATAAAGTTCCTTGAGCAAGATATTTATATTCACCAAACTTTTTAGCTTCACGAGAGAAAACATCAATAAAAGTTGCCCCTATTATTTTACGTTTTTGTTCAGGTTCAGTTACGCCTTTAAGTTTAGTTAAAAACTCTTCACTAGCATCAAAAAACTTAACGGGAATATTAAAATTTTCTTTAAAGTTTTTAATGACTTCTTTGGCTTCGTTTTTACGTAATAAACCATTATCGATAAATAAGCATGTTAGTTGATTACCAATCGCTTTATTAAGTAAAACCGCAGTTACACTACTATCTACGCCACCCGAAATCCCTAGCAAAACCTTATCGTTTTTAACTTCTTCACGAATTGAGGTAACTTTATCATCAATAAAAGTTTTCATTGTCCAATTACGACTTACATTACATTTATTTATAAAGTTTTCTAATATCTTCATTCCTTCTAAAGATTGAGTAACTTCAGGATGGAATTGAAGCAAGAAAATATTTTTTTCTTCATTTCCTAAAGCACTTATTGGTGTATTTTGACTCTTAGCAATTACTTTAAAACCTTCGGGAACTGAAACAACTTCATCCCCATGTGACATCCAAACTTGTGAGACTTTATTTACGTTCTTTAAAATACTAGAAGAGTCATCGAAATTAATAATAGTTTTGCCATATTCTCTTTTGGTTCCGGGAACAACTTTTGCTCCAAGTAAACCAGAAACTAATTGCATTCCATAACAAATCCCTAATACAGGAATCCCTAAAGATAAAATTTCTTTATCTAAGGTTGGTGCATTATTATCATATATTGAATTAGGACCACCACTTAAGATGATGCCTTTAATATCTTTATCTTTTTTAATCTCTTCAGCTTTAATAGTATTTCTAACAAGATAAGAATAAACGTGTAATTCTCTTATTCTTCTAGCAATCAACTCATTGTATTGACTTCCATAATTAATAACGATAATTTTATCCATAAATAATGCTCTTTTTCATTAGTCATTTTACCTTAGTGAACATCGAAAATCATCAGTTTATGAAAACTTAGAGCAAAACTATTATGAAAATAATATTAAACTAATGTTTATAGTATAAATCCGAAACTTTAGGATTATTTGCCTTTTCAGAATCAAGCGTTAATTGACTTAAACTTATACCAAATTCAATCGATTCTTTTAAAGACTTTCCTGCTAAATAATGATCAATAATTCCTGCAAATAAGGCATCGCCACATCCAGTTGTATTTCCTTTTATGACTTCTTTTAAAGGTTTAACTTCAACAAAACCTGCTTTATTATTTTCTCCATAACAAACAGCATCCTTGCCTTGAGAAATTACGCAAGTTTTGCATCCTTGCTTCATCATCATTTGTGCGAGTTTTTTAGCATCAACATCGCTATTCATAATAGCTTTTGCTTCGTAGATATTGCATTTAAGCATATAGATTTTACTTAGATATGGTCTAAACTTTATGACCTTAGTTGCACTTATGCCTTCGACAATAATCTTCTTATCTTTAAAAGTATCAAAAATATATTTAATGCATTCATTGCTTAAATTACTATCTAAAATAATATATTCATGTTTTAAAAACAAATCTTTAATCTTGCTAATATAACCTGCATTTAAATCTTCAATAATACGCATGTCATTTATGCCCACATCCATATCATGGTTATTATCATTTATGCATAAGTATGAAGAAGTAGGTTTATTTGAGTCAGGATAATATAAAATTACTCCCAAATCTTTACTCATAAAATCTTTTAGTTGTTCACCTGGTTTATCTTTTCCAATAGTTGTAATAAATTCGCATTTATTTCCAAGACGAGCAAGATTTTCGACAACATTTCTCATAACACCACCAAACGAAACCTCAAGTTCGCCAATGTTTGAACTATGACGAATTAATTTATCATTTGCGGTCGCAATATAATCAATATTTGAACCACCAACTAAAAGAATAGTTTTATTCATTTTCTTTTTTAGCAAAATAAGCTTTAGCAATTAAACTACCAACAAGAGCGTTATTTCTAACTAAACGAACATTAGCTTCAAGACTCTTACCACCAGTTAATTCTACAATCTTAGAAAGTAAGAAAGGTGTTTCTTCTTTACCTTTAACACCAAGTTCATCCATATCTTTAATCGCTTCATTAATTGCTTTATTAATAACTTTTGGATCCATCGAATATTCTTCTGGAATAGGGTTACAAACAAGGACGCCACCTTTTAATCCGTTCTCCCATTTTTCTCTACAAATATTTGCAACATCTTCAGGTCTTTTAGCATTATAATCAACGCCACATTCACTAGTTCTAGTAAAGAAAGCTGGTAAAACATCAGTATTGTAGCCAATAACTGGAACTCCAGCTGTTTCTAATACTTCCATAGTTTTTGGCAAATCAAGAATTGCTTTTGGACCAGCACAAATTACACAAACACTAGTTTGACCAAGTTCATGTAAATCACTAGAAATATCAAAAGTCTTTTCTGCTCCTCTTTGAACACCACCAATTCCGCCAGTAACAAAAAACTTAATCCCTGCTTGTTCGGCAAGAAGCATAGTTGCAGTTACAGTTGTTCCACCCCAAGCATGAGTCGCATAAACGATAGGAAGATCTCTTCGACTCGTTTTTCTAACGTCTTTATGTTGAGCTAGTTCATCTATCTCTTCAGCAGACATACCAATAATAGCTTCACCATCGATTAAACCAATAGTTGCAGGAATGCAACCATTATCACGAATGACCTTTTCCACAGAATAAGCACATTCAATGTTTTTTGGGTAAGGCATACCATGAGTAATTATTGTTGATTCAAGCGCAATAACTGGTTGTCCTTTTTTAAGCGCAGCATTAACTTCTTTTGAAATTTTCATATATTACTCCTTTTAAATAAGTTTTAACCAATCATTAATTTCATCAAAATCATCAATCCAAATTGTAATCAAATCATAAGTAAAGAAATAATTTGTAACGTCACGATAAACCTTTTGATTATATCCTTTTTGTCTCTTCATAAAAATAAAATTGAATTTAAGATAATTATTTGCTAGTTCTAAAAGACGTTTCATATTTGGATCCGTTAAACTAATACCAATTAAAATGCAACAATTGAAGTTAAAATCATGAAGTTGTTTTTCAATATTCCATGAATATGGATTGTTATACAAGTAGAAATATTCCGATTCATTAAATATTATCGAATTAGTATACTTCTTTTCTTTTGCTTTATCATATGGGAGCAATCCATGAACATGATAAATATTAATATTCGCAGTTTTTGTAATAAATGATGTATTATCAAAAACGGTATTATAATTTACATTTCTTTTACGTAATAAATATTCAAGGTTAGTATCGTAGTTATAAGTTATAACATCAATTCGCTCATTTTTACGTTCCATAAAATCACAAATACGATATAAAGTTGAATCCGAATCATTAAATGATTTAGCTTCTTTAAATAAATATAGTTCAGAATTTAAAGAATCATAAATATCAAAACCATTAGTCTTAATAAGTTTGCTAGAAACAAATAATTCATGGCCAACATAATGTTTAATTTGTGAAACTAAAACATCGTCATCCTTATAAAAATCAAGATTAAGAGCTTCAACAAGATGTTCCCAATCTTTTGCCCCATAATCAATATTTGTTCCAGCTCCAAGGACCATATCAATTGGTAGTTGAGTTGAATAAAGTCTTAATAAATAAAGAATAAAAGAGGTTGCACTGCAATTTATGTTTTCATTACTTTTATCGTTACTTAAATTAAATAAAAGTTCTTCTTTAAATACTGATTTAGAATCTTTAAGTAAATCATAATGCGTAGGTTTTCCTTCAACAAAACCACGGGCTAAAAAATTTGCTTCATCAAAATAAATGTTTAAACTTTGTTTTGGGTCATAAAAATTAATATCAAGACAATCGGTAACGTGGATTATATTAACGTTTCCCATCACATCCATTTCTTTCAATTTATCATCATTAATTAATTCATTAAAAATATGGACCGTATATTTATGGATATGCTCTTTTTTACTTTTAACAATAACCTTAAAGTTACAAGTTGGATCAAAATGAAATCCAAAATTACGAAAAATAATTGAATCATAATCAACATCATTTATATAAAAGAGATAAAGAAGGATTAATAAACACTTTTTTTGAAATATATACTGTTCACGTAATACCTTTTCCATAATTATTTATCTCCCTTCATTATCAATATCTTTAAATAAACTTACTAAACCTTTAAAATCATCGATTACATAATCTGGTTTATAATTATAAATTCCTTCATAGTCTCCATAACCCTGCTTCAAAATTATACTCTTTAATTTAGCATTATTCGCGGTTTCTACATCAACATAACAATCACCAACATAATATCCTTCTTCACCTGTTAATCCTAAATCGCTTATTACTTTATTTAATAAGGTTGGATTTGGCTTAGCGGGATATTCTGGAACATTACCTTGAACAGCAAGCCAAGGAATATCGCCAAGTTTATCTTTAATTAAAAATTGTAAGGCGCCATTTGGTTTATTAGAAAATATAAGTAACCCATAACCTTTACGATATAATTTTTGTAAAGTTTCTTTAACACTTGGATAAGGTTTAGAAACCCCTTGAGTTTTAACATATTCTACCGTAAAGAAATTATATTCGTTTTCATCAATCTCTTCTTTTTTTGTTGCTTTTGAATATAAATATCTCGCACCATGACCTAAAAAATACTTAACTTCACTAGGCAAATAAGTAAATGGATAATTAAAATGTTTAAGTGTATTATTTACTGCAACAGTAATCCCTCCACAAGTATCGATAAGTGTGCCATCTAAATCAAAAATAATAAATCGTTTCATAAGTGTTATTCTACAATAAATTTGTTATCCGATAAATACCAAAAGTAAAATAAACTTGCCTCTTTAGCAAAGATAGTTGACTGAATTAATTATTAATTTAATTTAAAGTAGATTTAGTTCAAGGAGGTAGGAACTATGGATGAACAAACAGCGATGTTAGAAAGAATGCTTGAGGCTAATGAACAAAATATAATGATAAATCTAAAAATGTCTAGATTGATAGAAAAAGAAATTATTGATAAAGAGAAGGAACATCAAAATGACTAACTTAAAAAAACTAATTCCCTTTCTTGGAAAAACTGAACTAAATGATTTATTAAACAAAGTTCTTGCTTCTCCAAATCAAGTTTATAAAGACGTTGAATTAAAAGATTTATTATGTTTTCTTGAAAATGATGCGATTGATAATCTATTTATCGAACAACTTAAAAGAGGACAAAATGTCGATTGTTTTTATCCCTTTGTAAGTGATGAAACTTTAAAAAATATTGTGAATCTATATTGTAATGATAAATTAGATTACGCAATCGACATTAAAAAGTTTGCCTTATATCTTGATGACGATGATGTCAAAATGCTCTATAACTACATGCTAAAAAAATAGGACCAGCAATCAAGCTGGTTCTATTTTTAAATATGTAAATCATCAAACGACTTTTTAAGTTTTTGTGCAGATTCAATTAACTTTACGCCTTCATCTAGAGAATAGTTGACTTGTAATCTTTTTTCAATTCCTGCTCGACCAACTACACATGGAAGGGAAATATAAACATCTTTAATTTGACCACTAAATTCACTTTCAATATAACTGCTTACAGTTAAAACACTATGTGTATTATTTAAAATTGTATCAACAATTTTTTCAACTGAAAGACCAATTGCATAAAAAGTAGCACCTTTCTTAGCAATAATCTCATATGCAGCATTCGTGACATTTTTAGCTATTTCATCAAGATTCTCTAAACGCTTTAAATTACATTTACCACATTGCTTACAATAATCTTTAACAGGAATACCAGCAATTGATGATGCACTAAAAGCCATAACTTCACTATCACCATGCTCACCAATTACATAAGCATGAATATTCTTAGCATCAATTTTAGTATCATTGCTAAGCAATACTTTTAATCTACTTGAATCAAGAACGGTCCCACTACCAATTACTCGTCTTGCTTCAATTCCAAGATATTTATAAGTAAAATAACTTAAAACATCAACTGGATTACTAACAACTAAAACTATCGTATTAGGATTTAAATTTGGCTTAACTTCATCAAGAATTCCTTTAAAAATACCAATATTCTTATTAAGTAAATCTAAACGAGTTTCACCATTCTTTTGGGCTGCTCCAGCTGTAATTATAACTAAATCACTATCTTTAATATCGTTATATTCTCCAGCTTTTATCGTTTTATTTGTAACAAAAGACATCCCTTGATTCATATCAAGAACATCACCAATTACTTTATCCTTATTAATATCAATAATATCAATTTCATTAATATAACTTTTCATGAGTAAGGTAAAAGCAATTGTTGAACCAACAGCACCATCACCAATAATCGTAACTTTTCTATATTCCATAAACTTATCCTCCATGTAAATAGAATACACTTTTTTTATTAAACCCGCACAATGAATGCGTTTTCAAAAGAGTTAATAGTTAATCATTATCTTCTTGATGTTCGTATTGAAGCTTATATAAATTATAGTAATATCCTTTTTTCTTAAGCAATGCTTGATGGTTACCTTCTTCAACTATCTTACCCCTTTGTAAGCAAATAATGTTATCTGCATGTTGAATAGTTGATAAACGATGGGCAACAATAAGCATCGTACCAATATTCATCATTTTTAGTAAAGATTGTTGAATAATTTGCTCCGTTTCAGTGTCAATATTAGCGGTCGCTTCATCAAGAATTAAAATTTGTGGCCTATAAACAACCGTACGAGCAAAAGATAATAATTGCCTTTGACCACTTGAAAAATTGTTGCCACCTTCTTGAACCTCTTCATCAAGTTTCTTAGGAAGCTTATCAATAAATGAATCAGCGTTAACATACTTACATGCCGCTTCAATTTCACTTTCTGGAATCGAATCATCCCTTAAACTTATATTTGATTTAATCGTTCCAGAGAATAAGAAAACATCTTGGAGCATTTGTCCAATACCACCCCTTAGGGATTTAATATCGATTTTTCTAACGTCGATTCCATCAACCAAAATCTCACCTTTTTTGACATCATAATTACGGACAATAAGTTGTAAAATTGTTGTCTTCCCTGCTCCAGTTGCTCCCACGAATGCAACTGTTTGTTTTGGATAAATATGGAAAGAAACATCCTCGAGTACCCATTCGCCAGGTTTATAAGCAAACCATACATGCTTAAACTCAATTTCACCTTTAAATTTCTTCATCTCTATTGGATCTTTAACATTTCTAAAATCAGGAGATGTATCAAGTAAATTGTAAAGTCGTTCACTACTTGTAAACGCTCTTTGAAGTGAATTTAAAGAATCTGCTAAATTTTGAATTGGATTAAAGAATTTAGAAGTTAATGAGTAAAAAATTTGAATTGTACTAACAACGGTTGCAATCTTAACTAAACCAGTCACGTCATTTGCTAAATCAGTTAAGCAAAAATATGTTCCAAAACCAAATACTGCCGCTAAAGCTAGATAATAAATTAAAGTAATTAAAGGCCTAAAGGTCGCAAATATTTTAATATCTTTAAAGCCAGTTTGTTTAATATTGTTATTTAGTCGATTAAACTCATTTTTCTTTCGTTCTTCTTGGTTAAAAATTTGAGTAATTTTCATACCAGATATATTTTCATTTAAGAAAGCATTCATAACGGAAAAGTTCTTTCTAACCATACGATAATTTTCACGAGCAAATTTTCTAAAGAAGATAGAAGCGATTAAAATAGCTGGTAAAAAGCACATTAAAATACTCGCAATGCGCCAATCAATCACATACATTACAACAATTACTCCAATTAAGGTTAAAACATTTTTAATTAAATTAACGATTGTATTCGTAAATAAATCGCTAAGAGCATTAGTATCACTAGCAACTCTAGTTACTAAACTTCCAACTGGAATATCATTAATTTGCGCAATAGACATATTATCAATGTGTTCAAAAACCACGAGCCGAAGATCATAAATGATTTTCTGACCAGTCTTTTGCAACATCATAGTTGTCGCATAAATTAACGAAGTGTTTCCTAAACTAACGCCTAAATATAAACCACATAGCATAAAGACAAGTTTAATATCAATTGTGCTACCATCACTAGGAGCAAGTAATCCAGTTATTTTTCCAGGAATTACTGAAGCGGCTAAATCAAGACCAATCATAATCATCATTAAAAAGAGAACAAATACAAATCTCCATTTATAAGGAGCTACATATTTCCAAGTTCTTTTAAGAATATAGAGGTCGCTCATATGGCGATCATTTTTTTCGTATTCATGTTCTTCAGCCATAATTAATTTCCCTCCATTTCTTTTTCTAAAGTTTGTAATTCAACCATCCTAGCGTATGTTTTACTATTTTTTAAGCATTCCTCATGGGTGCCAAAAGCTTCGACTTCCCCATCTTTTAAAACAAGAATCTTACCTAAATCTTTGACAGTTGAAACACGAGACGCAATTAAAATTGTTGTTTTCCCTTTTCGTAATTTTCTAATATTTTTTAAAATTACTTCTTCCGTTTTAACGTCAACTGCTGAAACACTATCATCCAAAACTAAGATTGCAGGATTTTTAATGATAGCACGTGAAATTGAAATACGTTGTTTTTGTCCACCAGAAAGCGAAACACCTTTTTCGCCAATCAATGTGTTATAACCATCCTTAAATTCTTCAATATTATCTTTTACATCACTAAAATCTGCCGCTTCAAAAACTTTTTCGTCGTTAGCGGCATTATCGCTAAATGAAATATTACTTTTTATAGTATCTGAAAATAAGAAATTATCTTGGGGACAATAACCAATATTACTTCTAATAAATTTAATAGGCAGATGCATTATATCGTAACCATCGATAAATAATGTATTATCTTCAACGTTATATAATCTAAAAAGCATATTAACTAATGTTGATTTACCAGAGCCAATCTTCCCGACTACCCCAACTGTTTCACCAGCCTTAATATGTAAGTTAATATTCTTTAATGTCTCAGTATTTTTTTCATCTGGATACTTAAAATTAAAGTTTTTAAATTCAATATCACCTTTTATATCATCAGGAGTCACTACTTTATCATCAACAATCTCTACTTTTTCATCAAGCAAAGAAGAAATTCTTCTTAAAGATGTTCTTCCTCTTGCCATTAAGTTAATAATTGAAGCAAGTGCAAATATTGGCCAAATAATTGTATCAAGATAACCAATATAGGTTATAAGTTGACCAACAGTTAACCCCGGATTTCCTTGATTATATTGATAAACATAATAACTGCCACCAAATAAAATAAGCGTAAAAATAATGTAAATTAGTAAATCAAACATAACATCTAAAAGAGCGCTTAATCTTACGTAATTTATATTTGTATCTTTATTATTTTTTGCTTCTTTAGCAAACGCTTTTAATTCTTGCTTTTCTTTTACAAAAGCTTTAATTACACGAATTCCTGTAAAGTTTTCTTGTGCAAAATCGCTTAAATCTTCAAAAGCTTTTTGACGTTTTTCATAACGCTTTTCCATTACTTTATCCACAATAAAAGCACAAGCACAAAGAATAACTAATGGAATCAAACAAAATAAAGTTAAAGTTAAATCAACTTTAAACATTTTAACAAGTGACAAAATAAGTAAAAATACACCATCAACAAGCTGGATAATTCCTACCCCAAACGATTCTTCAATTGTGTCTAAATCATTAGAAAAATAAGATAAAATTGCTCCTGTTTTATTTTCTTTATAATATCTTTGCGATAAAACTTCAGTTTTTAAAAACATCTCTTCTCTTAAATCGCATTGAATCCTTATCGATTCACCAAAAACACAAATTCGCCATAAAAAACGTCCTATAAACATCCATGCTCCTACTAAAAGAATATAAATAATATTTTGATAAAGCGGATCAAGATGCTCTAAAGAAATCGTCCCATTAGTTAGTTCATCAACCACATTCCCGATAATTTCAGGAATAAAAAGTTGAATATAATCAACCGCGATAAGAGTGATTATGCCAAAAAAGAAGTACCAAAAATACTTTTTATAAAATTTGTTAACATGCTTTCCAAATAACATAAAACCCTCTAAACATAAGTATAAGTATACACCTATATTTTTTTAATACGATAAACACCCTTTTGCATATATGCATTTTTATAGTTTCAAACGCTAAAAGAGTGTTTAATCCGTAAAACTAGCAACAAAAAAGCGTTCAATGAAGAACGCTTATTTTTGTGTTTTAAACTTTGTAACTACTTACTATAAACAAGAACACAAGCTGGGGCATTATCACCTTTACGGTTTTGGATCTTAAGAACTCTTAAATATCCACCCTTGCGACTTGCAAATTCTTTGCTTAAAGTATTGAATAATTTATCTAAAGCAGTTGTCTTTTCGTCAACCATATATTCTTTGACGACAGCTGCAGCTAAACGGCGACTATGTTCATCGCCTCTCTTAGCTAAAGTAACTAAATGATCAAATTCTTTAACAACATCTTTAACCATTCCTTTAGTGCAACTTACTTTTTCATAAACAATTAACTCAGTTACGAGATTACGAACTTGAGCCTTCTTCTTACTTGAGGTATAAGGAGTCTTAAATCGAACACCACCTTTACCATGTACGTTTTTTCTACCGATTTGCATCGTCTAGTCCTCCTTACTATCTTTGAAACTTAAGCCCATACTGGCGAGTTTCTCTTTAACTTCTTTAAGAGACTTCTTACCTAAGTTTCTAACCTTCATCATTTCAGATTCTGTCTTTTCAGTTAATTCTGCGACAGTTGAAATACCAGCTCTCTTTAAACAATTACTGGATCTCACACTGAAATCTAAATCTTCAATTGGAACATTTTCAAATGTTTGTTCCTTCTTGACTTCTGGATCTTTTGTGAGACTTAATTCATCAAACTTCTTGTTTAAATCTAAGAAATTAGAGAAATAATTCATTAAAATCTTGGTGGCTAATGCAATTGCATCAACTGGAGTAATTGCTCCATTAGTCCAAACTTCAAGAATTAATTTATCATATCGGGAATCATGTCCAACACGAGTTCCTTCAACTTTAAAGTTAACACGGTCAATAGGTGAATAGTTACTATCTGTAGCAATTGCGTGAACTGGAAGAGGATAAACCTTATTCTCTTCACTAGTGGCAAATCCACGACCATTTCTGATGTGTAAGGTTGCCTTTAAGTGCCCACCATCAGCAATGTTACAAATAACCAAATCTTTATTAACGATTTCAATACCAGTAGGACAAACAAGATCTCCACCAACTAAGGCTTTTGGGCCTTTAGCATCAATGTTGATGACATAATCTGCTTCCGCAATGGTATCAGACTTAATAACTAACTCTTTTAAATTAAGAATAATTTGAGTTAAATCTTCTTCAACACCTTCTAAAGCAGTAAATTCATGTACTGCACCTTCAACTTCAACTGCATAGACCGAAGTTCCAGGTAAAGCGCTAAGTAATACTCTACGTAAGGCATTACCAATGGTAATACCAAAACCTTTTTCTAAAGGTTCAGCGACAATCTTTGCATAGTTCTCAGATTCACTCTCGAAAGCTAACTTGAAGTTGCATTTTTCGAAAGGATGAGCAATTTTAATTTCGTTCTCTGCCATATATTCTCCTAACCTCTTGGTCTCTTTGGTGGACGGCATCCATTGTGTGGGATTGGAGTGGAATCACTGATACTTGTAATAACAAGTCCAGATGTAGTTAAAGCACGAATTGCACTTTCTCTACCAGCTCCTGGTCCTTTAACATCAACATCAACTGTCTTAATACCTTGTTCAACCGCAAGTTTACCAGCAGCTTCAGCAGCTGATTGAGCTGCGAATGGAGTACTCTTTTTAGCACCCTTAAAACCTAAAACACCAGTACTACTCCAGGCGATGACATTTCCTTGTTCATCGGTAATAGTAATAATTGTGTTATTGAAAGTTGCGTGAATATGCGCAACAGCCTTCGTAAAAGATCTCTTAATCTTCTTTTTACGGGTAGTTTGTTTCTTTGCCATTTTCTATTTACCCTCCACTATTTAACGGCTTCCTTTTTATTCGCAATTGTCTTACGTGGACCTTTACGAGTACGGGCATTAGTCTTAGTTCTTTGTCCTCTAACTGGAAGACCTCTTCTATGACGAATACCTCTGTAGCAGCCGATTTCTTCTAATCTCTTAATATTGAGCATTTGCTCACGACGTAAATCACCTTCAACTTTATGATGACCAATCGCTGCTCTAATAGCGGCGGTTTCTTCATCTGTTAAATCCTTGACTCTCTTTTGTGGATCAACTTTAGCTGTAGCACAAATTTCATGTGCTAAAATGTTGCCAATACCATAAATATAAGTTAATGAGACACTAACGACCTTCTCATTAGGGATATCAACACCAACAATACGTGCCATATTTTAATTTTTCCTTTCGAATTACTAGAATTAACCTTGTCTTTGTTTATGCTTTGGGTTGCTGCAAATAACCATGACTACGCCATGTCTTTTAACAACTCTGCACTTATCACAAATAGGTTTAACTGATGGTCTAACTTTCATCTTTAATTTCTCCTATTTCCTTAGGCTACTTATGCCTAAAAACAATTCTGCCATTGTTTAAATCATAAGGCGATAATTCGATAGTAACTCGATCACCTGGTAAAATGCGAATGTAATGCATACGGATTTTACCAGAAACAGTGGCGTGAATCACTACGTCGTTTTCAAGTTTTACCTTAAAATTACAATTAGGTAAACTTTCGACAACAACCGCCTCGACGGTAATAACATCTTGTTTAGCCATTTAACTCTCCTTTTTTAAAGTGATTATTTCATAACCGTCATCCGTGACTACAACCGTATTTTCGTAGTGACAGGATAACTTTCCATCTTTTGTTTTGACCGTCCAACCATCATCTAATGTTACAAGGTCAACCTTACCTTCATTAACCATTGGTTCAATTGCAATCGTCATACCTTTTTCAAGGATTGGACCTTCGCTTTCAACACCAACATTTGGAACATATGGATCTTCGTGGACTTCTTTACCAACCCCATGACCCGTGTAATCGCTCGTCAGAGTATAACCTGCTTCCGTAGCAGTTTTTTCGATTGCATGAGAGATGACGCCAAGATGAATTCCAGGTTTCACAAGCTTTACGGCATTAAAGAAACAATTTCTTGTAACGTTAATTAGTCTTAAAGCGGATTCACTTGCCTTACCAACTGGAAAGGTACGACAAGCGTCTGCAACATAACCATGTTTTGTACACATGCAATCATAACTGACAATATCCCCTTCTTTTAAGACAATGTCTTTGCTAGGGATACCATGAATCAGGGTATCATTGACTGAGATGCAGATATTGCCAGGATAACCTTCATAATTGTAACTTGATGGATATCCTCCATGAGAGAGGATGTACCTTCGAGCTAAACTATCAAGTTCCTTAGTATTTTTGCCAGGAAGAGTATTAGCTTCTAAAACATCAAAGAGACCAATTAAGACTTCACCAGCTTCTTTCATTAAAGCGATTTCTCGTGGAGATTTAATAATAATCAAAACGATTACTCCCCAAGAATTCCTTTAATCTCATTAAGTAATTCATCAAGATCTTTTGTACCATCAATGGTATAAAGGATATCTTTATAAAACTTAACAAGGGGTTCGGTTTGCTTATGATACTCACTAAGACGAACCTTGAGTGCTTCTTCGTTATCATCTTTACGTTGAATAAGCTCCCCTCCACATAAGTCGCATTTTCCATCAACTTTTGGTTTCATATTGGTCACGTGGTATGGAGCGCCACAAACCTTACAAACACGTCTTCCACAGATTCGGTCCTTAAGAACCGACTCTGGGACAGATATGTCTATAACATAGTTAATAGGACGGTTTAATTCTTCACCAATTTTCTTAAGCGCTTCGGCTTGAGGAATGGTTCGTGGGAAACCATCGAGTAAAAACCCATTCTTGCAATCAGGTTTACTTAATCGTTCATGGACAAGACCAATTGTGACCTTGTCAGGAACAAGTAAGCCTTTTTTCATATATTCACTTGCTTCATCACCAAGTTTGGTGTGATTTTTAATCGCTTCACGAAACATATCACCAGTTGAAATATGAGGGATATTATAAGCTTTAGTAATCCTTTTAGCATTCGTGCCTTTTCCAGCACCAGGAGCACCTAAGAGTATAATTGAATGAAACATAATTAGTTTCCTCCTCCCATAACTTCATCATAGGATTTTCCAGCAACCAAACCTTTGATTTGATTACTAATTTCAAGCGCAACACCAACAACAATGATAAGACCAGTACCACCAATTGCTAAACTACTATCGTCACCAAAGGCGCCGCTTAAAGTTAAGACAACTGGAAGAGCACTAATGAAACAAAGTGCAAAAGCACCAATTAGAGTTACTCTATTTAGTACTTTACGAACATAACGTTCAGTTTCAATACCAGGTCTAATTCCTGGAATATAACTGCCGTTTTTCTTAAAATCATCAGCCATTCTCTCTGGATTTATTTGTAAATTCGAATAGAAGAATGTGAAAGCAAATACAAGGACAATATAGATTATTAGTCCCCATGGCATCGAAACGCCATTTCCCATATCGGTCATCTTTTGATAATTGAAGATATCTAACCACGAAGCACTAGCCGCATCGGTTGAAATAAACGAAGCGATAATACTTGGAGCAGTTAAAATACTACTTGCAAAGATAACAGGAATAACTCCAGCGGAGTTAACTTTAATAGGTAAGAAACTTGCACGATTCATCTTTTCGCTACCACCGCTTCTTGAAGCGTGTTGAACTGGAATCTTACGTTTACTAAGTTCAATAAAGGTAACAAAGGCAATAATTGCTACTAAAGCGAGAATATAGAGAATAAATCTAAATACACCTAAACTTGCTTCATTGCTTCCTAAGCTCCAACTCGCGAGAATCCACTTTTGGAAAGCGGTTGTTATCTGACTTGGAAGAGAAACAATAATACCTGCAAAAATAATGACAGAAATACCATTACCAACACCCTTATCAGTGATTTGATCGCCAAGCCACATAACAAGCATTGTTCCAGCAATTAATACCGTAACAATATAGGCGTAAGTTAAGAAGGTATCTTCCATTGTGATTGTAATCCAACTAACATTTTTGGCGGTTTGAATAATACCATAACCTTGGACTGCTCCAAGCATTAAAGTTAAGTAACGGGTCGCCATTTCGGTCTTTTTTCGACCATACTGACCTTGTTTTGTTAATTCAGTTAAAGCTGGAAGAACATCCATACCTAATAATTGAATAATAATTTGAGCCGTAATATATGGGGAAACACCTAGGGCAAAAACACTAAAGTTACTTAAAGCACCACCACCTAGTAAATTCATAATACTAAGAATAGAGTTGCTACTATTTAATTGATCACTTAATTGGCTAACATCGATGCCAGGAACAGTGATTGCTGCACCAATTCTAAAAACAAACAAAATCATAATCGTAAAAAAGATACGATTTACGACTTCTTTATTCTTGAAAACTTCAATGAACTTCCTCATTTAATATAACCTTACAATATAAAATAATAAATGCTTTAAAGAATTTACTCAATAGTTTCTGCAGTCGCACCACATTTCTTCATGGTTTCAAGAGCAGAAGCACTAAATTTGTTTGCTTTAATAGTAACTTTTTTAGTTAAGTTGCCATTTAAGATTTTAGTACCATAAAGTTCTTTTTTAATTAAGCCTTTTTCAATAAGTTCAGTAGTTGTAACTACATCACCATCTTTGAATCTAGCATCAATATCATTAAGAGAAACAACGGCATAAGCGACATGACAATGACTCTTAAAGCCAGTTCCTCTCTTTGGTAAACGTCTCCAAATTGGGTTTTGGCCACCTTCGAATCCAAGATGAACACTTCGTCCTGAACGTGAATTTTGACCTTTATTTCCCGAACCACCATTTTTGCCAAGACCACTTCCGAGGCCTCTGCATCTTCTGGTTCTTTCTTTTCTACTACCTGAAGCAGGTTTTAAGTTATTTAACATTTTCTTTAGCTCCTTCTTCATGACTTAATCCACGTAATTCTTGAACTTCTTTGTATTCCTTTAATTGACTTAAAGCAGCATTAGTAGCTCTAATTACGTTGATTGAGGTACGTGATCCATAAGTCTTACTATAGACGTTAGTAATTCCACATAATTCAAGAATTGCTCTAACTGGACCACCAGCGATAATTCCAGTACCTTCTGGTGCTGGTTTTAAGAAAACTTCAGTAGCACCAAATTTTCCAATAACATCGTGGGAAATTGAGCCAGCTTTGACAATGTGAACCGTATATAAATTACGTTTTGCTCTATCAACAGCTTTCTTAATTGCATCTGGGACTTCTGCAGACTTGCCCATAGCGAAGCCATACTTGCCTTTGTGGTTACCAATAACTACAAGAGCACTGAATTTTAATCTTTTACCACCTTTAACAACCTTACAAACTTTATTAATATAAACAACTCTTTCTTCAAATTCTTTTGGTTCGTTACGACGGCCATTACGGTTGAAAGAGCGTCTTCCACCATTACGGCGATCATTAGGGTTACGATTTCCGTTACCTCTAAAATTACCTTTATCACCACGTGAGTTTTGATTTTTAGTATCGCTAGCTTTAGCTTCAACACTATTGTTGGCAGCTGGAGTTTCGTTTTTGATTTGCTCGTTTTGAGCAACTTCTACTTTATTTTCATTTTCCATAAGTGATCTCCTTAGAATTTTAAGCCGTTTTTACGAGCGGCTTCAGCAAGAGCTTTTACTCGACCGTGATAGATGTATCCAGCACGATCAAAGACAACAGTAGTAATCTTTTTGTCTAAGCATTTTTTAGCGATATCTTCGCCAACTTTTGCTGCTCCATCAACATTACCACCATTTTTAAGTTTGAGTGAATCACTGGCGCTGCTGCAAAGAGTAACACCCTTGACATCATCAATTACTTGGCAAGAGATGTGTTTATTACTTCTAAAAACACAAAGTCTTGGTTTTTCACTTGTTCCGGAGATTTTTTCTCTAACACGTTCATGTTTTCTAACACGAACTAAGTTTTTACTAACAGTTTTGATCATATATTATCTCCTTACTTCGCTCCAGTGCTTGATGCACCAGTAGCTCCAGCTCGCTTACCTTCCTTACGGATGATAACTTCGCCTTTGTATTTAATACCTTTTCCTTGATAAGGTTCAGGTTTACGAACATCGTGAATTAAAGCACTAATTTGACCAACCTTAAATTTATCGGTACCACTAACAACAATGTGGTTTGGATCTTTAAGACTAATCTTAACTCCTGGTAATGGAGTAATAGTGTTTGGATGGCTATAACCAACGTGTAAAACGAGGTCATTGCCTTTCATTTCAGCGTGATAACCAATACCAACAATTTCAAGTTCTTTAGTGAACCCTTCGTGGCAACCAACCATGGCATCATAAATTAATGCTCTAGTTGTTCCATGAATTTGTTTAGTATGTTTTTCATCGTTATGACGGGTAACTTTGACGATATTATCCTTGATTTCGACATTTACATATCGAGTATCAAATTTAATTTTATCTTCACCAGTCTTACCCTTAATATCGACGATATCGCCATTAATTGAGACATTAAGTCCCTCTGGTATAGTAATAAGTTTATTTCCAATTCTTGACATATTCTTACCTCCTACCAGACATAGCAAATAACTTCACCACCGACATTTTGAGCTTTGCACTCTTTATCAGTTAAAAGTCCTTTGCTTGTTGAAATAATAGCAATTCCAAGTCCTCTAAGGACATGTGGAAGATTTTCACTATCCGCAGTGACACGAAGTCCTGGTTTAGAGATTCTCTTTAAACCACTAATGACTCTTTCGCCATTTGGACCAAATTTTAAAGTAATTTGTAATTCTTTAACGCCATCACTGACTTTGTTTTCTTTATAATCTTTAATAAAGCCTTCACTAAGAAGAATCTTAGCGATTCCGACTTTCATTTTACTAGAAGGCATAGAAACACTATCTGTATGAATAGCGTTAGCATTTCTAATTCTTGTTAGCATATCGGCTATTGGATCTTGATGCATATTTTTTTCCTCCTAATAATTACCATGAAGATTTCTTCATGCCAGGGATCTCGCCTTTATAAGCAAGTTCTCTTAAGCAAATTCTACAAAGACCAAACTTTGAGTAAACGCCATGAGGACGTCCACATCTCTTGCAACGCGAATAAGCTCTAGTTGAGAACTTTGGTTTACGTTGTTGTTTTGCAATTAAACTTTTCTTTGCCATGTTTATTTCCTCCTAACTATTTACTGAAAGGCATGCCAAGTTCTTTAAGTAAGGCATATGCTTCTTCATCACTATTTGCGGTAGTAACGATAACAATATCCATACCTCTAACTTTTGCAACCTTATCGTATTCAATTTCTGGGAATATAAGTTGTTCCTTAATTCCAAGAGTATAATTTCCACGACCATCGAATGAGTTCTTAGAGACACCTCTAAAATCACGGACACGTGGAAGAGCGATTGAGACTAACTTATCAAAGAATTCATACATTCGGACTCCATGAAGAGTTACTTTGCAACCAATCGATTGACCCTCTCTTAATTTGAAAGGAGCAATAGACTTTTTAGCTTTAGTAACAATACATTTTTGTCCAGTAATTAATGCGATTTCTTCAACACATTCATCTAATCTCTTTTCATCTTGAGCAGCATCGCCAACACCAATATTAATAACA
>Ga0265294_10003338_pt1 | contig 20541 bp, 19 predicted proteins | sample MunlanPumphouse3_FD_192504 | JGI IMG/M metagenome (GOLD analysis project Ga0265294, IMG submission 192504) | Groundwater microbial communities from a municipal landfill in Southern Ontario, Canada - Pumphouse #3 | ecosystem: Environmental > Aquatic > Deep subsurface > Groundwater | place...
GAAACTCCAGGGTTTTCCCTTGTTCCACCACTCAAATTCCACTGTGTTGGGGTAATAATCTCATAGTTTTTTATGATGCCCTCTTCTATCTCAACTTTATGTATCAGTGTTCCTCGTGCTGCTTCAACAGCAGAGTAGCCGCTAGAGTTAAGTTTTGAGATATCAAGTTGTGGCTCGATATATGAAGGCTCTGCTAGGTCTAGATTTGATATCAGCTTTTGTGAGTAACTTAAAAGTTCTGTTATCTCATAAACTCTTGCTAGAATTCTACTATAGAGGCTATCGCCATACTTTTTATGAGCATCTATTATAAGCGCCTTTTTATTTATCATAGCGCGAGCAAGTGGCCCTACTTCATAGTATCTGCCTTTGTAGCTTACATTTTTTGCAAATGAGGATGGCATCTGGGACTCTTTTACATCTTTTAGTGAGATGCTATGACTCACATTTCTCTTTAGTGATTTACCTTTTTTAAAAAAGCTATTTTCTCCAAACGCTATAAATCTATCGTAGCTCTTTGCATGACTAAGCATATCTGCTTTTTTTATCTCTCTTAAAATATCTGGCAAATCTCCATAAAATGACAAAAGTTCATCTGCATCTTTAGATGCTAGTAGTGTTTTGCTATCTACTTTTACTAAGTTTTCTTCTACAAACTTAAGCGTTTGAGATATATAACTCTCTATTTTTATAATATCCATCTGTGTAATCTCACAAACAACTCCACCAACAATAGCATAAGAAGTGTGTGGATACTGCCCACCAAAAACTGCAATAGCTTTACCCATAAGCTGCGCGGGATATGTTGCTTTTAAAATCTGCTGAGAATGTCCAAAAAATGGCAGCATTGTGAGATAAAACCATTTAAAATGATTTTGGATAAGCTCAAAATTAAGAGTTAACTCTCTCATAATCTTTGCTTTGTTTGAGAGCTGTAGATCTTCATAACAACTCTCTAATGCTTGGACTGTAGCTATAAGGTGTGCATGACCACAGATGCCGCAAACTCGTGGATTTATCACAAGTGCATCAAAAGCTTTTTTGCCTTTTAAAATATTTTCAATATTTCTCGTTGACATAAACTCAACATCCACAAAGTCAATCTTGCCATCTTTAAAATTAAAGTTTAGCTTTGCTTCGCCCTCTATTTTTTCTATTAACTTAATCATCAAACAACTTCTTTTCTAATCTCTGTATTTTAAACGCTTTTGTGATTCCAGCAAGTGTGAGATAGACTCTTTTGTTAACACCAACAGGCAGATGCTCAGGGATAGCCATATTTTTTTTCGTACTAAATAGATTTTGCCTTGGAAAACTAGGTTCGGTACATCCCATACAAGGAACTCCAGCTCTAGTTTTTGAGTTTACCTCATTCCAAAGTATTTTATTGCAGCTTCCATGTGTAAAAGGTGCTTGGCAGCCATGCTCGTAAAACATACAACCCTCAAGCTCTCCAAAATTATGGTTATCTACTTTGTACTCAAAGTATTCATTTCTTGTGCAACCATTATGAACAGTATAAGCATAAAACTCTTTTGGTCGCAAATATTTGTCAAGTTTTAAAGTGACACTTTTTTTTATTGAGTAGAGGGTATTTACTAAAACTTCTGGATGAATGGGACAACCAGATATTGAGATCGTTTTATCCAACAAGTGTTTAAAATTTTCTATCTGCTTTTCTTGGTCAAAATGCATTCCTGAAGTGTTTTCATACCCACTCTCTCTAAAGATGCCACCAAAAGTTGCACAGGTACCAACTGTAACTATTTTTTGAACTATCTTGGAGTATTTTTCTATTATCTGTACTACTGATACATCCGCTCTTTTATACTCCTTTGATATAGCGCCCTCTATAAGTAGGATATCGCAGGCTATCTCTTTTGAGACAATATCTTGTAGTAGATATTTAGAGTCTATTACAGGGTGGTATATAAATTCAAAATCCTCTAAGAACTGCTCCATATATGGATAGTTTAAAAATGAGTGGGTATTGCCGTTGCATGAGATTGCACTAAGCCATAAAATCCTCATCTTTTGTCTCATAACTACTCCGAGCTCAAAGCTTTATAGATGTTAAATGTTATATCTTCTATATAGTCATTTAAATCTTTTGGTAAAATATTTTCACCCTTTAAAAAAACCATACCACCCAAATAGCCCATAAAAAGTCCAAAAGCACTAAAGAAGTCTTGTTCTCTTAAATCTCCACACTTAACGCCCTCTTCAAAATAAATCATTATCTCTGTAACAAACTCATTTACACAGAGCATCCCCTCGCAAGTATCTCTGAAAACCTCACGATTTGATAAGTATATCCTTAAAAAATAGTCTATCATTTCAGGTTTTAAGGAGGCAGTTTTAAAGTACATCTCTACTATTTTTCTTGTTTTTTCTTTAGTAGATATATCTTCTTCATTTATCTCTTTTAGTTTTTCTCCTAAATACGCAGAGATGTACTTTATAATTTCATTCGCTAGTATATCTTTAGATTTGAAATAATTATATATGTTACCAACACTCATCTTAAGTGATTTAGCAATATCTGGGATAGTAGTACTATAAAAACCATTTGAAGCAAACAGCTCCAAAGAACACTGTATTATCTGCTCTCTTTTTAACTTCTTTTTGTCTGACAAAAAACTCTCCTGCTTAATTTATATCGTAAGATTATACTATAAAATATTTTATACGCTTATGGATTCTTTAAAATGAGGTAGGTATTGCAGCTAGAGTGCTTATGAATTTAAAGTTTGGCACAATAACTGCAATGCAAAGTTTTTTTACACAAAGTCAGTCAAGTTAACTTTGTGCATGAAGAGGTACACTTGTATAAAAATTAACCTTTTATACTAAATGCTCCTATCTCTTTTTGAAGTTTTTCAAGTTTTTTGACGAGTTGTTTGATTTCATACTCTTTAGTCTCATCTACAGTTCCGCCATGTAAAAACTCTTCTGCTGTTGATTGAAATGATTCAACTAACCCTTCTAGTTTTTCTTTTGCGTTATCAAATAAATCTCCAAATTCATCAGAAACACTCTCTTCTAACTTACTGATTTTTTTTGAAATCTCATCTTTGTTTTTAAATACATAATATGCACCAACACCTGCGATAGCTGCGCCAAGTGTGAAGCCTAGTAAATTATTATTATTCATTTTGTCCTCTTTATTTTTTGGTTTTTTTTTAAAAAACTGTGACACTGCATTAAATGCGATGGAGGCGGTTGTTAACTTAGTTATACCATTAGAAGCCTTGGATGTTAAAAATTGGCTCTCACTTCCTAGTTTCTTTAGTAAATCACCACTCTGCTGGGTAATGTCACAAAGATTCTTTGAAAGAGTAGAAAACTCATTTTGGGCAAGGTCAATAAAGGTATCTAGTTTATACATGGTTTTAGTGCGTTCTATAATAGAGATAACGACAACCGGAGTGATGATAACCATGCATACAGCAATAACTCCTACAAACAGGAGAAGAAGTTCTTGTTCATTCATTTTTATAATCCTTTCACCACTACGATTTAACCATTGTACTCTTATTTTTCATTAGTTTACTTGGGAGTTTTGTTAGTTTAAAACCATCACTATTTTAAGTCCTAAACCACATTTAGCATTGGTAGGACTCCTAGAAACCTCACTTCCAAATGCCTTACAACTTTAAAACTGCACATCTCTTTTGGAAGCGAGGTTTTAACCTCGTAGATGAGACTTGTAAGTCGTACTATATTTTAAAGTTACACCATGCGAAGCTGAAGCATCGCTTCCAAAAGCCCTGATAACTTTAAAGTTACACATTTCTTTTTGGAAGCGAGGTTTTAACCTCGTTGAAAAGGTTTGTTAGACACATCCTGACTTTAAAGCCACACCATGCGAAGCTGAAGCATCGCTTCCTAAAGTCTGACAACTTTAAAGTTACACATTTCTTTTTGGAAGCGAGGTTTTAACCTCGTAGATGAGGCTTGTAGGTCGTACTATATTTTAAAATCACACCATGCGAAGCTGAAGCATCGCTTCCAAAAGCCCTGATAACTTTAAAGCCACACCATGCGAAGCTGAAGCATCGCTTCCAAAGCCCTGATAACTTTAAAGCCACACCATGCGAAGCTGAAGCATCGCTTCCTAAAGTCTGACAACTTTAAAGTTACATATTTCTTTTTGGAAGCGAGGTTTTAACCTCGTAATTAATTCACAATAACTTCACAAGAATAATGTATGATACAAAATACAAATCTTATAAAAGAGGATTTAATAAAATGAAGCTACTGTTTTTACACATATCTCTTTTTGGCTTACTACTCCAAGCAAATACTTTATCTCAGCAAGAGTGTATAGATAAGACGCTCAAATATCATCCTGATATTAAAAGGCTATCACTTAGCATCTCAAGAACTGAGGCTATGGTTGGGGTTGCAAAGGCTGACTATCTTCCTCAAATCAATGCAAATGCTCAGTACAATCCCATAAACACCTTTGTCATGCCACAAAATGGGAGCTTTAACACCATAGAAGATGATAGCTGGCAAGTTGGCGTAGAGCTTAACCAAAAACTTTATGATTTTTCTAGAACTACATCTACAATTAATGCTTATAAAAAAGACAGAGAGATAGCTTCTCTGTCTTTGAGTGATCAAAAGGCTCTTCTTGCTTATAGTGTAAAGATCCAGTACAGCATTGTGCTTCTTCAAACAAAAGCACTTGAGGTAAGAAAAAAAGATCTTAAAACAAAAGAAGAGCTCTACAATCAAGCAAAAGCCTTTGTAAAAGAGGGTTTAAAAACCGAAGCAGATGCACTAAGTCTTCTTAGCGCGATGTTTATTGCAGAAGATAGTCTCGCCGAAACGGAGTCTGAGCTAAACAAAGCACTCTCATCTCTCTCTATATATATGGGAGAAGAAATAGACCCTAAAACTAAGTTTGAAGACAATAGTGCACATGATGCTATAAAAGACACAAAAACTCTTCTTGCGAACATCTTAGAAAACAACTATGAAGTAAAAAGTCGTGAGCAACAGATATACAGAGATGAGTTTTTATATAAAGCCACAAAGGCCGGGCACTATGGCTCTATAGATGCTGTGGCATCTTATACGCATCTAGATACACTAAACGAATATGACACATCACAAGTAGGCATCTCTATTAAAATTCCCATCTATAGCGGTGGAAGAGTGAGTGCACAGACAGAACAGTCTCGCATTGCAAAAGATGAGTCAAAAGAGAGCTATAACTCTAAGAAACTACTTCTTGAAGATGAGATGCAAAGACTCATAATAGACTTAAAAAAGTTCAAACATACTCTAAAAGCAAAAGAGGCTCTAATAGAGTCTTCACAAGCAACTAAAGAGATAGTTGAGGCTAGATACAAAGAAGGTCTATCAACCTACATAGAAGTTCTTGATGCATCTTCTACTTATCTTTTTGCTAACTTAGGGCTATTAGAAGCGAAGTTTAATATCAATAACATTATCAACAGACTAGACTACTTACAAGGAATCATACAATGAGTGCATGGATAAAATACAGTATTGGTGCAATAATTATTGCTCTAGGGGTCTTTGTTTTTTACAACAAAGTATATGTAGCAAAATCAACTTTTAGCACAACTAAACCTGTTTATGGTGATCTGTTTGTAAGTGTTAAGGGCATCGGAAATGTAGATGCAAAGAACATCTATACTATTACTGCACAGAGTGGTGGAAAGATAGATAGCATATATTTTGATGAGGGAGAGTGGGTAAAAAAAGGAGATTTATTACTGAGCATTGACCCAGTTGATCTGCCTATGTTGTTGGATGAGCAAAGAGTAGCACTTAAAAAAGCTAGGCATGAAGTGCACACTTCACAAAGTAATCTTGAGAGCCTAGAGGCTCAAGAGTCACTTATCTTAGTCACTCATAACCGATATAAAAAACTGCTAGAAGATAGATACGCAACTCAAGCAGAGTTTGACAAAGCAGATAGCGATTTGCAAAATATGCGCGCGCAGATGGATGCGGCAATAGCAAAGATAGCATCTGCAAAACTAGAAATCCAAAGACTTGCTAAAACCATAGAAGCTACAGAGGAGAAGCTAAAAAGACTCAAAATCTACGCTCCAAGTGATGGATATATAGTTTCAAAAGATGCAGAGCTAGCACAATATGTTCTGCCATCAACTCCTATCTTTAAAATAGTAGATCCAAAAACACTCTGGGTTGTAGTAAATGTAGATGAGAGACTAGCTCATAGCATTAAACTTGGTCTTGATGCCTCTATAGTGCTTAGATCCAAACCAGATGAAAAACTTCAAGGTGTAGTAGAGAGAGTTGTAGCTGTTAGTAATGCCGTAACACTTGAGAGAGAGATTGCAGTGGCTTTTAGTGCCACTCCAAGTAAATTTTACATAAACGAACAAGCAGAGGTAAATATAAAAACAGCAAAGCATGAAAATGTTTTAAAAGTTCCACTCACACTTTTGCGTACAAAAGAGTCTAAAAAAGGTCTCTGGGTCGTTAAAGATGATCGTGCCTACTTTACGCCTGTTACTGTTTTAGCACAAAATGATGATGAAGTTGCCATCTCTTCTGGCATCAATGCTGATAGTGAGCTTTTAGTTTATAAAAATTCAAACAAACCACTTAGCGATGGTATGAAGATATATAGATGATTAATCTAGCCGCAAGAGATATAAAACACACCCTTGGAAAGTTTATTGTAACTGCTATGGGTGTTGGTATGCTCCTTGGAATTGTTCTTATTATGATTGGAGTTTATCGTGGGATGATGGTTGAGGCTGAGATTTTACTCAATGATGTAGGTGCAGATTTATGGATAGTTCAAGAGAACACTTTAGGGCCCTTTGCTGAGCCATCAAGAGTTCATGAAGACTTCAAAGACATACTCTATGTTATGAATGGAATCGACAAAAGTGAAGCTCTTACCTTTCAAAACATTCAACTCCCAAGTGCTGATAAGCCTGTTAGAGTTGTGGCAGTTGGTTATGATATCTATGGAAGTTTTAACCCCATCAATCAAGAGAGACTAATAGCTGGGCGTGAGCTTAAAAATGACCACTATGAGATTGTAGTAAGTGACAAAACGGGCTTTGAGCTAGAAGATAGGATAAAACTTGGAAGGAACTTCTACAGAGTTGTAGGCATCACCACAAAATCTGTCTCAAACAATGGAGACCCATTAGTTTACCTTAGCCTAAAAGATGCACAAGAGTTGCAGTTTTTGTACTCAAACAAAGAGATACAAAACAATGTTGCAAGGGGTATAGAAAATACAGAATCTTATATGGTAAATGCCATTGTTGCTAAAGTAAAAAAGGGTTATGAGATAGATGAAGTAGCAAAAGAGATTAGGAAGTGGCAACATAAGAGTGTCTTTACTGCAAATGAGCAAAAAGACATTTTAACAAAAAACTTGATTGAAAAGTCAGCAAAACAGATAGGTCTCTTTACTGTTATCTTAATCATAGTCTCAACTATAATCATCGCTCTTATTATCTACACCATGACACTAGAGAAGATGAAAGAGATAGCCATTATGAAACTAATGGGACTTCCAAATTCCCTTATCATAGAGATGATTGTAAAAGAGACTCTAATACTAGGAGTTTTTGCCTTTATTTTTGGAAATATCTTCTCACATCTCACTTATGATGGTTTCCCTAAGTTAGTGATACTACAAATCCCAGATGCTTGGGCGCTCTTTGGAGTTGTTTTAGTAGCTTCTGTTTTGGCTTCTTTTGTCGGTGTTAAAAAAGTTATAAGTGCAGATCCAGCTGCTGCTATTGGAGGATGATATGAGTGAGCATAGTGCTATAAAAATTAAAGACCTTGTAAAACACTTTGGTAAGGGCGATAGCCTTGTTAGAGTTATAGAGGGTGCTTCATTTGAGATCCAAAAAGGAGAAGTAGTAGCCCTCATAGCTCCTAGTGGTGCAGGAAAGACTACTCTTTTGATGATGATAGGCTGTGTGACAGAGCCAACAAGTGGTGAGATCTGGCTTGGAGAGGAGATGGTTTATAAAGATAAATGGTTAGCTAAAGATACTCGTAAAATAAGGCGAGAGAAGATTGGCTTTATCTTTCAAGCTCACTATCTCATACCTTTTTTAAATATCTTAGAAAACATCACACTCCTGCCTCAAGCAAATGGAGTAAGTAAAAAAGATGCCGAGCAAAAAGCTATGGAACTACTAAGATACCTCGAAATAGATGATAAAGCCTACAATATGTCATCACAACTCTCAGGCGGACAAAACCAAAGAGTAGCCATAGCAAGAGCACTTGCAAATAACCCTGAGATAATCCTAGCCGATGAGCCAACAGCAGCACTTGATGGCGAGAGAGCAGTTAGTGTTATTAAGATGCTAAAAAAGATTGCAACTGAGCAAAATGTTGCCATCATCACCGTTACTCATGATGATAGGATTCTTCCCTATTGTGATAGAATTATGAAAATACAAGATAGGGCTATTGTTTTTGAGTAGCTAAAGAGGTTCTAACTTTTATGAAAATTTTATATCTTGAAGATGATATAAACCTATCTCAAACTATAAAAGAGTTTTTAAGTGATGAGGGTTTTGATGTTACTTGCGTTTATGATGGCGAAGAAGCCTTGCAAGAGATTTATAGTTCAAACTTTGATGTACTACTCTTAGATGTAAATGTTCCTCATATCAATGGTTTTAAACTCTTAAAAGAGTTAAGAGCGGCAAAGATAACTACTCCCGCTATCTTTATAACTTCTCTAAATGGTATAGATGACCTCTCGATGGGTTATCATAGCGGTGCTGATGACTATATCAAAAAGCCTTTTGAGCTTAAAGAACTGCTTTTAAGAATCAACGCTCTTTTAAGAAGAGAGTATAAAACACAAGAGAGCATCATACAAATAGCGCAAAACATAGAGTTTAATATCCACAGTGATGAGTTAAAAAAAGATGATAAAACAGTTACTCTAAAAAACAAAGAGTCTCTTCTTTTAAAGCTTCTCTTAAAACACAAAAATGAGTGCGTGGGCTTTGATGAAATATATCAAAATGTATGGAATTTTGATGAAGAACACAGCTATATGAGCCTAAGAACATATATAAAAGAGCTGCGTAAACATCTTGGTAAAGAGCGGATACAAAGCATTAAAAAACTTGGATATAAACTTGTATAGAGGTGAGAAAAAAAGCATCTTTTATGTACTTGGACTCTATCTAAGCTCTACACTTCTGCTTATTACTACTATATTTGTAAGTTATTACTACTATGAAAGAGACCAGTTTGAGCATGGTGAAAAAGATCTTTTAAAAAAGCACACTTTTCTTCTAACACAACAGCTCTCAGCACTAAATGAAAACAGCAGCGAGAGATATAAGTATCCTCGCTTTGATGAGTTTGAGAGTGCCATCTATGATATAGATAAAAACCTTATCTTTAGCTCAAGCAAAGATATAGATATAGCAAATGTTAAAGATAATTTTTTTACAAAAGAGTCCAACTCCTATCTTTTATCACCATTAACGCCCTACTATTTTGGAGCAGCTTTCATCATCATAGAAAAAAAGTCTAAAAATCTTTATATTTTGGACAACCTTATATTTATCGCTCTTGTTACGATTGTTATAACTCTAGTTACCTCTATCTTCCTTGTCAATCTTGTCCTAAAGCCTATGAGAGATAACATAAAACTTCTTGATAATTTTATAAAAGACACCACACATGAACTAAACACACCCATCACTGCAATACTTGCAAATATAGAGACTATAGACTCTTCTAGTTGTGACGAAAAAGCACTAAGAAAACTACAGCGCATAAAGATAGCATCACAGAGCATCTCAAACATCTATGAAGATTTAGTTTATTTACTCCTAAACCACAAAACATCTACTCAAAATGTTGTGCTAAATCTAAGAGAGATGCTACATCAAAGAGTAGAATATTTTACAAATATGGCAACTGTAAAAAATATAAGCTTTATCTTAGATGCAAAAGAAGATATACACTTCAAAGCTGATAAAAAGAAGATGCAAAGGCTTATAGACAACCTTCTCTCAAATGCGATTAAGTATAGTTACAAATCAACAAATATAAGAGTTGTACTAAATGAGACCTCTCTTAGCATCGAGGATAAGGGCAAAGGCATGAGTGAGCAAGAGGTTAAAAAAATCTTTACAAGATATCTAAGATTTGATAAATCTCAAGGTGGTTTTGGGATGGGATATAGCATCATAGAGTCTATAGTCGATGAATATCATATAAAAATAGATATAGTCTCAAAAGAGACCCAAGGAACAAAGGTAACACTCTCATGGTAAAATTTTTAAGCTTTTTTCTTCTTTTATCTATCAGTTTAGATGCTTCAGAGTTTGATAAAAACTGCTTTGATTGTCATAGTAAAGATTTTAAATTCCATATCATTATGAACAAATACACTCTTAAATTTAGTAGTGAAAAAAGGATAAAAGAGGCTATGTTTGACTACCTAAAAAGCCCAAGTTTAGAAAAATCAATCCTGCCTTTAGAATACATACAAAAGTTTGGCTTAAAAGAGAAAAGCCCTCTTGATGATAAAACTCTAAGAGAGATGATAGATATCTACTACGAAAAATTCAACCTTCAATCTAAACTTTTTTAATCCTCACTTAATTTTCTTATCTCTTTAACAGCATTAATAGCAGCTGGTAATAGTGATTCGCTAAGTGCTGGATGTATATAGAGCATCTCTTTTAAATGTCGTATATCATTATCTATATGCATAACACTAAGGACTTGATGGATCATCGTCGAGCTTTGCGGTCCTATCATGTGACAACCAAGTATCTCATAGGTTTTTCTATCTACAATAAATTTTGTAAAAGGATATTTTAGCTTCATTGACTCTGCTTTTGCACTTGCTAACCAATCTGTTTTTGATACTACCGCATCTAAACCTTTATCTTTTGCTTCTTTCTCACTTATACCTACACTTGCAATCTCAGGATCTGTAAAAACAGAGTGTGGCATATATTTAAATTTCAAAGGCTCTTTTTTATCTTCAAATAGGTATTTATAAAGATGATTCATCTCAAAAGATGCGGCATGTTGTAACATATACTCCCCTGCTGCATCTCCTGCGACATAGACACCTTTAGCATCTGTTTGAAAAAACTTATCTCTTTTTATAAAGCCTCTCTTATCTAAAGTAATGTGAGTATTTTGTAAGTTTAAAGTTTTTGCATTTGATTCTCTTCCAATTGCATAGAGCAGAGCTTCAGAGGTGTGTTTTTTAGTTTTACCAGCTTTATCTTCAAGTGTTATGTCAAAAAAAGAGTCACTATATATTGCATCTTTTATCGTTGTGTTAAACTCTATATCAATCTTTTTAGAAAACTCTTGCTTAAATACTTTAGATATATCCTCATCTTCATTTGAGAGAAGTGTTTCTCCCCTTACTAAGAGTTTTGTTTTTACACCCAAAGCATCAAACACATTTGCTAACTCACAAGCAATAAGTCCAGCGCCCACGATTGTAATAGAGCTTGGAATTTTCTTTAGAGGAAAGATATCATCACTACTCCAAGCATCTTTAAAAGGTGGCTCTTTAGGTTTTGCTCCTGTTGCAATGACTATTTTAGGTGCTGTTAATTTTACACCATTAACTTCCACTATACTATCTGAGACAAAAGAACCTATACCTCTAAAGAGTTCTACATTTTCATTTAACATAGCTTTATAGCCTTCATCAACACCAGCAATATATTCATTATTTTCTTTAAATATCTTTGCAATATCAATATGATTAATAGTGCTTTTTATATAGTGTCTTTGTGACTCTTTTATACTCCGCAAAACATCAGCATAGCCCACTAAAAGCTTTGAAGGAACACAACCTCTATTTGCACAGGTGCCTCCAAGCTTAGACTTTTCAATCAGAGCAACCCTTTTACCTAATTTACCAGCTTTTGCAGCTAAACTAGAGGCTCTTCCACCTCCAATTATAATTAAATCATATATTTTCATATTTTAAGCCTTTTGTTCTAATAATATCTAAATACTATAAGTTTTTCTTTTATAAAATACGTTCCTTTAAAAACAAATTAAAAAATTTCTATAACTTTTTATAATAGTTTAATATTAATTTATGCTTAGCTTTGCAATAATTGAAGTAATTTTAAAATAACCATATATAAATTCCAATAATTAAAATATAGTTATTTAAAATTCAAATAATTGTAAGAATATGCAAATAATTAGGAGATTTGATGGAGTATTTTGATTTTGGGGTTGGTTTGGCATTTGTTCTTATGATTATAAGCACTATCATTAGTGTGATTTATGGAGCTATAAACTGGAATAAGGATGCTTATGTTTCTCCTCCAGAATTTGTAAAAGATTGGAATAAAACTGAAAAAGAGATAGAGGATGAACTATGACTGGAATGTTTGAAAACATCATTATCATCTTGTATCTTGCGGTTTTAGGATATTTAGGTTTTAGAGGTTATAAACAGACAAAAAGTACTACTGACTATCTTGTAGCTGGGCGTGATACCCATCCTTTTATTATGGCGCTTAGTTATGGGGCTACTTTTATCTCTACAGCTGCCATCGTCGGTTTTGGCGGGGTTGCTGCTTGGCTTGGTAACTCTCTTCTTTGGCTTACGGTTTTTAATATCTTCATAGGTATCTTTATAGCCTTTGTTTTTTTAGGAAATCCTACAAGAAAAATGGGTTACAGACTCAACGCTCACACTTTTCCTGAACTTCTTGCTAAGAGATTTGACTCTAAGTTCATCCAAATCTTTGGCGCTCTTATCATTCTACTATTTATGCCACTCTACGCTACAGCAGTGCTAATCGGTGGAACTCAGTTTATAGCACTTTACTTTGGTACAGATTATCATATGTCTTTGATGGTGTTTTCCATCATCATAACCGCTTATGTAATCGCTGGTGGACTCAAAGGTGTAATGCTAACAGATGCACTTCAAGGGAGCATCATGTTTATCGCTATGATTATCCTTGTAGTCGTTACCTTTGACTCTTTAGGCGGAGTAGTATCGGCGTTTTCTAAGCTTGAAAATGTTTGGCAAGTAACTGTTGTGGACCATCTCGCTTCTAAGAGTATAAATGAGTTTGCACCAGGTTCGCCTGACTTTATGATGAAGCTCTCTTTACTTTGGGGATTTGAGGGCTGGAACTCTATGCCACAGTTTTTAAGTAAGGGCTGGCTCTTTGTAATTACAACTATCACTATGGGTGTGGGTATCGGTGTTTTGGCTCAACCACAGCTTATAGTTAGATTTATGACGGTCAAATCTAAGCAAGAGTTAAACCGTGCCGTTCTTATTGGCTCTATCTTTATACTTGCAATGACTGGCATCATCTTTATAGTCGGTGCTCTCTCAAACGCTTGGTACTTTGAGTTTAACGAGGGGAAAAATGCACTTCAAAGTGCTGGGTCTGTTGAGAAAGTGATACCACACTTCATAAACACAGCGATGCCAAAGTGGTTTGCTTTTGTATTTCTTTTTGCCCTAATCTCAGCTGCAATGAGCACACTCTCCTCACAGTTTCACACTATGGGAACGGCAGTTGGGCGTGACTTTTTTGAGCAGATTACTAAAAAAGATTATGACTCTGTTATGGTTACAAGACTTGGCGTTGTTGTGATGATAATCTTCTCAGTCACTCTAGCTTACGCTTTTGATGATGAGCCAGCCATTATAGCGCGCTCTACTGCTATCTTCTTTGCTCTTTGTGCTAGTGTTTTTCTACCAAGTTTTGTAGGTGGACTCTTCTTTAGAGGCATGACAAAAGCGGGAGCTATCTCTTCTATGATAGTTGGCTTAGTAGTGTCTAGTTTTTGGCTACTTTTTGTTCACTTTAAAGAAGCCAAATCACTAGGTCTTGCAAAAGCTATCTTTGGCAAAGACTCACTCTTAAGTGGAGATATCATCTTTGTAGATGCGCTGGTAGTTGCTCTACCGCTCTCAATTATCACAGCTATTGTAGTATCTATGATGACTAAAAAGATGGATAAAAAACACCTAGACAGATGTTTTAATGACTAATTTGGACTTGTTCAAACTATAAATAAAAAAGGGAAAATTACATGAAAAAAAGAAGTTTAGTACTAGCTACAATTTTAGGTTTAACTACCTTTACTTCAGCAGATACGCTTGAAGAGGCGTTTAAAGAGGGTAAGGTTCAGGGGGAACTAAAGTCTTTTTATATCAACCGTACTTATGATTGGGGAAGTGGTTTTGCTAGAACTCCTTCAAAATATACTCGCGATGGGCTATCTGTTGGTGGGCATCTAGGTTATCAGACTGGCTCTTACTATGGTTTTGATGCTGGTGCTACATTTTACACAACAAACAAGATAGATAAAAAATCTAGCAATCCTGATAAAAACGACAACACTCCTTTTGGTTCTGATGGCAAGGGCTATAGTGTACTAGGCGAGGCTTATATAAGCTATGGTTTTGATAAAACTTCTATAAGAGTAGGACGACAAAGTATCAACACACCTTTTGCCGCTCCAAATAACTTTAGGATGCTACCAAACACCTTCGAGGGAGTAGTTGTAAAAAACTCCAACATAAGCGATACAACACTAGAGCTAGGTCACATAACAAAAGTTCAAACAAATGGTTTTGCAAACTCAGTTCCAGTTCCTAACTCTACGCTAGATCCAACAAATGCAAATGCTAGACTTAGCCTACTCTATGGTTTTGGACCTGGTTATGAGGCGGGAGAATTTACTAGCATCTCTGATGTCTATCTTGGAAAAACCAACCAAAAAAGCACAGCTGGAATGACTTATCTAAATGCAACTTACACAGGATTTGATGGCATAAAATTAGAAATCTGGGATCAATATATCCACGATATTATGAACATAATAGTAGCAAAGGCTAGCTACAAAGGTAGACTAAGTGTTTTTAACACCTTTGCATCTGTGTTTTACACAAAACAAGATGATGTTGGGGACAACCTACTTGGAAAAGCTTTTAACACAACAGGCAAAGATAAAGATGTAGATGCAAGCCAATATGGAGCGATGTTAAAGGCTTCGCTAGACAATGGTTTAGGCATAGATTTGCGTTATGTAAATACTCCAGCATCAAAAGGAAGTGTTTTAGACGGTGGCATCGTAAACGCTCTTGGAGGTGCTAACCCTTTTATCATCTCTCAAGGTGCTCTGCACGCTAACTTAGGAGATACAGCCTCTTATATGTTAGGGATTGATTACAACTTTAAACCTCTAACTGGTATAGATTTGCTCTCAATGGTTAAGTATTTTGAGTATGATATTGGGAAGTACAACGGCTACCAAAGTGGTTATGAGTGGAAGACAAAAGAGGTTGATTTTGACTTGATTTATCAAGTTACAAAAGAGTTTAAACTTCAAGCTAGAGCTAGTTTTACTAAGGATTGGTTAGATTTAGGGGCAACTAAGAGTCTTAGTTTTGATGAATATCGTTTAATTGCGTATTATAAATTTTAATATATCTCAATAGTTGTAAAATTTAGTCTTTATTTAAGCCTTATTTATATAACTATTGTGTAGATTAACAAGAACAAATCTTCTGAAGATAAATAATTATAAAGAGTGAGACTTTTATGAAACAGACACTAATGGGAAACGATGCGATTGCTTGGGGACTTATCCATGCAAATGTTGATATGGTTAGCGGATATCCCGGTACTCCATCAAGTGAGATACTAACTGAGGTTCAAAAGATAAAGCACAAGCTAAACTTAGATGTTTATGCTGAGTGGGGAACTAATGAAAAGGTTGGTTTTGAGGTAGCTTACGCTGGTGCGATAGCTGGCAGAAGAACCTGTGCAACTATGAAGCAAGTAGGCCTTAATGTGGCGAGTGATGCGCTTATGAGTGCTGCTTATATTGGTAATCTCGGCGGAATGTTACTTATCGCTGCTGATGATCCAGGTTTTCACTCTTCACAAACTGAACAAGATAGCCGTGTTTTTGCAAAATTTGCACGCATCCCAGTTCTAGACCCTGCAACTCCTCAAGATGCTTATGACCTTACAAAGTATGGAGTTGAACTCTCTGAAAAATTTCAGATCCCTGTTATGCTTCGCCCTGTTATGCGTGTTTGTCACGCTAGAGAAATCATCGAGATGGATGATGAGACTAACTTTAAACCTAACAAGGGTGAGTTTAAAAGAGATGTTCCTCGCTGGGGAGCAGTTCCACGAAAAGATAGATTCCCTCAAGGAAAAGAGCAACTAAACCGCATAGAAGTTATCAAAGAGTATAACTGGGAAAACCTTCTAAAAAAAGAGTTTGACAAATGCGAGGGTAAAAACAAAGTTCTAATCATCACAAGTGGAACTGGTTATGGCTTTGCTAAAGAGACTCTAAGTGATCTTAATCTTGAAGCTGATGTTGTAAAAGTTCTTATGCCTTACCCTCTTCCTGTGGAGCAGATGAGAGATAGATTTAAGTCTTACGATAAAGTTTTAGTTGTAGAAGAGCCGTATCCATGTGTTGAAGAGCAGATAGCATCTCCTAATGTTTATGGTAAAAATACAAACAGCATCCATCAGATAGACGAGATGAGCAAAGAGGAGATTTTAAAAGCATTTAAAAATATCGGTCTTTATGAGGGAGAAAATATCTATGCAACTCCTCCAGCCTTAAATTTTGAAGTAGAAGCTCGTCCACCTGCGCTCTGCCCTGGTTGTCCTCACCGTGATGTTTACTATGCCATCACTAAAGTGTTTAAAAAGAAAAAAGCTATATATCCATCAGATATAGGTTGTTATACTCTAGCTATTGCACAAGGTGCAATTGATAGCATCTTGTGTATGGGTGCTAGTGTCTCTATGGCTAGTGGTTTTGCTCTTAGTGACCCAGATAAAACAGTCGTTGCAACCATCGGTGATGGAACATTTTTTCACTCTGGAATAGCGCCACTTATAAATGCAGTCTATCAAAACCATAAATTTATACTTGTCATCTTAGATAACTCTACTATTGCCATGACAGGTCGTCAAACTACACCATCAAGAGAGAACAAAAACATCGACATCAAAAAGATAGTTGAGGGAATGGGAATCGACTGTATGGAGCATCACTACTCTTATGAGATGCAAGATAATGTTGACTTCTTTAGAGAGGTAAAAAAGGTACACGCTGATGCGATAGGACCTACTGTTGTAGTGGTTCGTGAATTTTGTATCTTAGACAGAGAGAGAGCTCCTGAGTTTATACCAAATATCTTTGCTAAGGTTGATCCTGAACTTTGTATCGCTTGTGATCAATGTACTACCATATATAAGTGTCCACCAATGGCTTATAACGATGATGGAGTTATCGAGATAGATCCATTTTTGTGTGCTGGTTGTGGAGGATGCTTGGATGTTGTTTGTCCAACAGATGCCTTCGTGCAAGATTTTGACTACTTAAAGAGAGGTAACTAAGATGAAATATCAGATCGTAATAGCTGGCTTTGGTGGTCAAGGTGTTGTTTTTTTAGTTAAGGTTTTAGCAATCTGTGCAGGAAATCGCAATGTCGCATTTTTGGGAACTGAAAACCACGGTATGAGCCAAAGGGGCGGATCTGTCTCTTGTGACATTAAAATAGGCGAATTTACAAACCCAGTAATAGACAAAAATCAAGCAGACCTTATGATAGCACTAGAGAAAAATGAGGGTTTAAGAAATCTTGCATTTTTAAAGCTTGATGGAACACTTGTTACAAATGCAAAAGATAAAGATAAGTATCCAGAACTCCCTTTTAAAGGTTTTGCAAAGATAGATGCCTTTAAAAAGGCTGAAAAAGGAGAGTTTCCTATTCAAGGTCTAAATGTTTATATGTTAGGATTTGCCCTTATTCATGACAAAAACTTTCCTTTTAGTGTGCAAGAAGTAAAAGATGCCATCACTCAGATGAATCCAAAAGTAGCAGAGCAAAACATAGTCATACTAGAGCAAGCCATGAGAGATGCTAAGGAGTCAAAATAATGTGGAACAAAATCGAGGGTGCACCAAGAGAGACCATAGAAGAGACTCAACTAAAAAGACTCAAAGAGACACTAGAGAGAGTCTATGAGCTAACTTCTTTTTATAAAGAGAAATTTGATGAGTTAGGCATAGCTCCAAAGGACATAAAAACCCTTAAAGATATAGCAAAGCTACCTTTTACAAAAAAACAAGATCTAAGAAACCACTATCCCTTTGGTCTGTTTTGTGTACCTATGAGCGAAGTTGTAAGAGTTCACAGTTCAAGTGGAACTACAGGAAAGCCCACAGTTGTAGGATATACTCAAAGCGATATGGATGTTTGGGATGAAGTTATGGCTAGAGTCTATACAATGGCAGGAGCAACAGCTGAAGATGTGGTGCATAACGCTTATGGTTATGGACTCTTTACTGGTGGGCTTGGATTTGATAGTGGCGCTAAAAAGATAGGAGCTACTACCATCCCTGCTTCAAGCGGTTTTACAGATAGACAAATCATGCTTATGAAAGACTTCAACGCTACTATCTTAGCAGCAACTCCATCATTTGCACTTCATATGTATGAAACAGCTAAGAAATCTGGCAGTGGTTATCTAAAAGATTTTAAACTAAAATCTGGAGTATTTGGAGCTGAACCTACAAGTGATGGACTAAAAGAGGAAGTCTCTCGTGTTTGGGGCATAGACTACCATGAAGTTTATGGGCTTAGTGAGATAATTGGGCCAGGTGTTAGCTCAAACTGCAAACACTCTAAGCTTTTACATGTAAATGAAGACCATTTCTACCCTGAGATAGTTGACTATAAAACTGGTAAAGTACTACCAGATGGAGAGCGTGGAGAGTTAGTGATAACTTCACTTACAAAACAAGCTCTTCCTATCATTCGCTATAGAACTGGAGATATAACTTCACTTCACCGCGCGCCTTGTGCTTGTGGAAGGACTCTTGTTCGCATGGAGAGCATCGTTGGACGTGTTGATGATATGATTATAGTAAATGGTGTAAATGTCTATCCATCACAAGTTGAGCATGTTATAGCAAATACTGAGGGAGTAACTCTAAACTACCAAATCATTGCAGATAAAAAGGGCCACCTTGATAAGATAGACATCTTAGTAGAAGTTAGCGACGAAGTTTTAAGTGACTCAGTAGCTGAGATGGAAAAAATCAAAAAAGACATACAGCACTCACTAGCAAATAACCTCTATATAAACGCAAATGTAAAGCTTGTTGAGCCTAGAACACTAGAGAGAAGCATGGGTAAAGCTGTGCGTGTTGTAGATAAAAGGATATAAAATGTCAAAGATTATAAAACAGTTATCTATCTTTGTTGAGAATAAAATGGGAGAGTTAAGCGATATAACTACACTTCTAGCATCTGAGCATATCTCTATAGAGTCTATAAACCTCTCAGATGCTAGTGATTTTGGCATACTTAGACTCATAGTAGATGATAGCCAAAGAGCCAAAGAGATTTTAGAGAAAAATGGTTTTTCTTCTAGGTTTACAGATGTTTTTGCTGTAGAGATTGGTGACCATGTTGGAAGTTTTAACTCTGTTATAAAAGCACTTGCTAAACAAAACATAAACATAGAGTACACTTATACTATATCAAACGCAGAGATAGGAGCTTTTATATTTAAAGTAGCAGATATAGAGCTTGAAAATGCTATAAAAACACTTGAAAAAGCAGGCATTCATCTTCTTTGTGAGATTTAAAAAAAGGCAAATATGAAAGCTCAAGATATAGATATAAAAGATATAGGTTTTTTAAAGTTTATCGGTGGAGAAGTCCTAGACCTAGGTGATGGATATGCTCAACTAGGCTTTGATGTCCTACCTCACCACAAACAGCACTTTGGCGTTGTTCACGGCGGAGCCATCGCTACACTAGCAGATCATTGTGGTTGGTATGCTGCTGTTTCTGTGCTTGAGAAGGGTTTTAGTGCTGTAACTATTGAGATAAAGATAAACTACTTAAAACCAGCTAGAGATGAAGTCCTAACAGCAGAAGCGAGAGTTGTAAATCAGTCAAAAAGAACTGTCTTTGCAACTATAGAGATATTCTCAAAAGATACACTCATCGCTTATGCAACTGGAACCTACCATGTACTAGATGAAAAAAAGGCTCTAAACTGTGCTAAACAATAGAGAGATAAGCGATAGATTTGAAGTTCAAATCAACACACTTTACAACTGGCAAAAAAGCAAACCAAAGCTCTATGCCTACCTAAAGCACGCTGACTACAATAAAGAGCGAAACAAAGAGATAAATGTACTTCTTGAGTACTATGCAAAGTCCATCAGCAAAAACTTTAGTGTTGAAGAGATTCACTACATCATAAACTCAGATATAAACCCTCATACTATAGAGCAGATAGACAATTTACACAAGATTTTTATCACACTTGAGGCTAAAAATCTCTCTATAAAAAGTGACTTCTTACTTGGCATCTATGATAAGTTCCACACTATGAACATCATAGAAAAGTATATCTTTTACAAAAGAGTCTACCGCATAAGAGACAAAGAAAGCTCATTTTCAAAAGAGAAGATAGAGCTATATTTTAAAGAGTATTT
>Ga0265294_10003340_pt1 | contig 20536 bp, 19 predicted proteins | sample MunlanPumphouse3_FD_192504 | JGI IMG/M metagenome (GOLD analysis project Ga0265294, IMG submission 192504) | Groundwater microbial communities from a municipal landfill in Southern Ontario, Canada - Pumphouse #3 | ecosystem: Environmental > Aquatic > Deep subsurface > Groundwater | place...
AAATTCAGCCACTGTTACAGAAAGAGTTGATAGACCTTATGATTTTAAGCTTCCAACAGTTAGCTTAAGCTCAGAGTCTTTGTCTTCTCATTCCTTGTCTTCACACTCGTTAGTGAAGAATCAGAAGAATTTTTGGTTATGGGTAGATACGGAACTTATTGTTTATGGTCAAACCAAGGTAGACGCTAAAGAGTTAACTATTAATGGTGAGGCTATAAAACTTGATAAAGAAGGAAGATTTCGATTGCATATGGCTCTTCCTAATGGGGAATATCCGTTCCAAGTGCGTGCTGTCTCTAAATGTGGTGAGATGGTAGAAGAGGTCACTCCAAAAGTGATTCGATTTATGGAACAGGAAAAAGTCAGGACGAAAGGATAATTTAATTATGGAAAAAGGATATTTAGCACTAGTACTGCATGCTCATTTGCCATACGTACGGCACCCAGAGTATGCCTCTTTTTTAGAGGAAGATTGGTTTTTTGAGGCAATTACAGAAACGTATATACCGCTACTTAATATGATGGATAGGCTTGTTAATGATGGGGTAGACTTTAGACTTACTATGTCTATAACTCCTCCTCTTGCTGGGATGTTTTCTGATATGGTGTTACAGGATAAATATATTCACCATATTGAACAATTGATAGAGCTTAGTGATAAAGAAATTGATCGCACTAAGTATCTTCCTCAGTTTCATGAAACAGCCAAAATGTATAAAGGTGTTTTTATGAATAGCCGCTATGTTTTTGTGGAAAAATATAAAAAAAATCTCATAAATGGTTTTAAATATTTTCAGGACATAGGCAAGTTAGAAATTATAACTTGTACTGCTACTCATGGGTTTTTGCCTTTGATGGAAAGTAATCGTGAAGCAGTTCATGCTCAGGTCAAAGTAGCAACGGAAGATTATAAGAGACATTTCGGAAGAGGACCAAAAGGAATTTGGTTAGCTGAATGTGGTTATAATCCAGGCGATGAAGAAGAGTTAAAGAAGGCAGGAATTAGTTTCTTTTTTGTGGATACTCACGGAATTTTGCATGGTAATCCAAGACCAAAATATGGAGTTTTTGCACCTGTTTACACTAAAAATGGAGTAGCAGCTTTCGGTCGGGATATGGAGTCTTCTAAGTCAGTCTGGAGTGCTGAAGAAGGTTATCCAGGAGATCAAAGATATAGAGATTTCTATCGAGATGTTGGGTTTGATTTAGATATGGAATATATCAAAGATTATATTCACCCAGATGGGATTAGAAAACATACGGGCATTAAGTATTATAAGATTACTGGTAAAACAGATACTAAACAGCCTTACAATCATTTCCAAGCAGAAGCTGCAGCAGCAGAACATGCCAGTAACTTTCTTTTTAATAGAGAGAAGCAAGTAGAGTATTTGTATGATGTAATGGGTGGTAAAAAGCCTATAATTATCTCTCCTTATGATGCTGAATTGTATGGTCATTGGTGGTTTGAAGGTCCTAAGTTTTTAGAGAATCTTATTCGTAAGGCCTATTATGATCAAGATACAGTAAAACTGATAAGCCCTTATGAGTACTTACAAGATAATCCTACAAATCAGGTTGTTACACCATCTATGTCTAGTTGGGGAAATAAAGGTTATAACGAAGTTTGGCTAGAAGGAAGCAATGATTGGGTATATCCTCATTTGCATAAAATAGCTGACAGAATGGTTGAGCTAGCCAATAAGTTTACCTATGCTGACGATGTGTTAAGAAGAGCGTTAAATCAGGCGGCTAGAGAAGTGTTGCTTGCACAGAGCTCTGACTGGGCATTTATAATGAAAACAGGAACTATGGTGGAGTATGCTAATAGAAGAACAAAGAGTCATGTCACAAGATTTAACAATCTGTACGATATGATATTGGGGAATGGCATCGATACTAATTATTTAGCTGATCTGGAATCTAAGGATAATATATTTCCAAACATTGATTACACAGTGTATCAAACAGCAGATCTTAAGAGATAAAAGATAAAAGATGATTAGATGATTAGAAACTCAGTTGACATAGTCATTCCCGCGTAGGCGGGAATCTATGGGTTCAAATGGGAAAAGATAAAAGACTAAAGATAGGGGGAGTTGTTATGAAAATTTTATTTGTAGCTTCAGAAGTTGTACCTTTTGCGAAAACTGGTGGACTAGCTGATGTAGCTGGAGCTTTGCCAAAGGAATTAACCAAGCTTGGGCATGAAGTTATTGTGGTAATGCCTAGATATAGAATTATAAATAAAGCAGATTATGATGCCGAGCTAGAAGTTTCCAATTTAGAAGTTCATATAGGCAAAGCTTCTATTAATGGCGCTGCTTATAAAGCTATGATTCCTGGCTCTAAAACACCTATCTATTTTTTAGAAAATGATCAGCTTTATGATAGAGCTGGCCTGTATGGAGAAGCGGATAAAGACTATCCAGATAACGCTGAAAGATTTATTTATTTTTCCAGAGCTGCTCTTCTTTTAGCGAAACGTTTAAATTGGAAGCCAGATGTTGTCCATTGTCATGACTGGCAAACAGGTCTAATCCCTGTATATTTAAAAGAATATTCTAAGATAGATCCATTTTTTCAGGGAGTTAAGTCCTTGTACACTATCCATAATTTGGCTTATCAAGGAGTTTTTGATAAACAAATCATGGATAAAACAGGCTTAAGTTGGGATTATTTTTCAGTAGATAAATTAGAGTTTTGGGGAAAAGTAAATTTTATGAAAGCAGCACTTTGTTACGCTGATAAGATTAATACTGTTAGTGAGAGATATAGTAAAGAAATTCAGTCTGAAGAATATGGATGTGGACTTCAGGGCGTGTTGATTAATCGAAAAGATGATTTGTCTGGAATCTTAAATGGTATCGATTATTCGGTTTTTTCTCCAGATAAAGATAAATTAATCCCTGTTAAATATTCATGGGAGACAATTCAGAGTAAAGACGATAATAAAAAAGCGCTTCTTGAAGAAGTTGGGCTTAAGTATAAGAAAAACACTCCTGTTTATGGGATAGTTTCTCGCCTTGCTGAACAAAAAGGGTTTGATATTTTAAGCAAGATTTTTGAGCAATTTTTGCAGCAAAACATTCAGATAGTAATTCTTGGAACAGGTGATCCTCTCTATCATGTATCTTTGAAAGAATTAGAAGCGAAGTATCCTAACAAGTTTAAAGTAGTTTTGAAATATGATGCTAAGTTAGCACAACTTATTTATGCAGGTTCGGACTTCTTTATAATGCCATCGAGGTTTGAGCCTTGTGGCCTTGGTCAGTTAATTAGTTTGAAGTATGGAACTATCCCTATAGTGAGAGAGACGGGTGGTCTAGCCGATACTATTATTGATTTTGATCTTGCTAAAGACTTTGAACACGACAGAGGGAATGGCTTTGTTTTTTCTGGATACAACAGTGAAGAGTTGTTACAGTCACTCAGAAACTCTTTAATGGTTTATCATGATGAGATGGCCTGGCAGAAGATTAGGCATAATGCGATGAATGGTGATTTTTCTTGGAAAGCATCAGCTAAGAAATATGTGGAACTGTACGAAACAATAACCTCTCCCGTTTAAGATAAATTTAAGAATATTAGCATTAATAAAAAAGACCTGCTTTAAGCAGGTCTTTTTTATTTGAAGGGATGTCCTGGGGGAGACATCCCTTCTTAGACTACGCTATCTAAACGTTGTTGGGGGGAAGAGGGTTGTTTAGATAACGTAATATATCTAATATATCGATTAATTGCTTTGCTTATTGCAGACAAGATATATTGATAAATTTTGGTGTTTCAGAGCATTAAAAAGGAGCGTTGGGGGGAACGCTCCTTTGAAGTATCAATATCTAAACGCTTCGAGGGGGGTCGAGGGGGGTGCGTTTAGATTATTGTATGCTTGATTTGTTTGGCCTGTCGTATAGCTATTTTCGGGACAACATCTCTATTGTGCACATAGCTAATGGTATAAAACTTTTTATTTCCTTCTTTATGACTATAAGCGGTGTCATAGGAGAATATTTTTTTTGTTTCGTCTCCTGTAGCTGGTGCTGTTTGTAGGAAAAGAAAGTTTCTTACTTTTAAAGCTAGTTCTATTATTTTCATCCTACTCACCTCCTGTTTGTTTGCTTTCATATTAAGTTATCGAGCAGAAGTTTTAATATTCCCAATTATTTTTATATATTTTTGAAGTATATAGTTACATCGTGTGCAGTGACTATATTAAATTATCGATAACTACTAGGCAATATTGCAATAATTTGGTCCTATTATTCCTTAACCTTTTGACCTTTCAATCTTGAGAACGCTATAATTACTAATATCACGATAATTATTACAATTATTAATAAAGGAGTAGATATGTCAGGACATAGTAAGTGGGCGAACATTAAGAACCGTAAAGGTGCTCAGGATGCAAAAAGAGGTAAGATTTTTACGAGATTAGCTAAAGAAATAATTATTTCTGCGAAGATTGGTGGTGCAGAGGTAGAGAATAACCCAAGATTAAGGATGGCTATTCAAAAAGCGAAAGCAGAAAACATGCCAAATGATAACATTAATAGAGCTATTCAACGCGCAGTTGGTGGCGGAGCTGGTAATGAAATCGAGGAAGTTATGTATGAAGCATATGCTCAAGATGGCGTAGCGGTTATTATTAAATGTGCCACAGATAATAAAAACAGAACAATGCCAGAGATACGGACTATTGTTTCTAAGTCAGGTGGGAATATGGCTGAAAAGGGTGCTGTGTCTTATATGTTTACACAGAAAGGTTTGTTTGTTTTTGAGAAAGGCAAAGCCACTGAAGACCAAATTTTAGAATGTACCTTTGATTATAATTTAGAAGATATCGTTACCAATGAGGATGGTTCAATTGAGGTGATTTGTGATTTTGAAAGTTTTGTAGATGTTAAGTCTGCATTAGATGAGCATGGACTAGAAGCGGAGACTTCTGAATTAACCATGATTTCTTCTTTAGCTGTTCCTATTAAAAAGAAAGAGACAGCAGAAAAATTCTTGAATTTGATCAACAGAGTTGATGATCATGAGGATGTGCAGAATATTTATCACAATGCTGACATTAGTGATGAAATTATGGAACAGCTAGACGCTGAAGGGCTTCTTTGATGGATGTAGATGACAGTATAGAAAGAGAGAAAACTCTTTTCGAGTCATTAGTTTATACTTTAAACATGACTGCCATGCAACAACTTGGAAAAGCAGGAGATTTGTTGCAAAAGAAAAAGGTTGATTTCCAAGGAGCGATTGATTCTCTTGACCTTCTAAAAGCACTTAAGTCTAAAACTTTAGGCAATTTGTCTGACGAAGAGAGTAGGTTTTTGGATAAAATCATAGAAAATGTTTCAAAGTATTTAGCAGAAATTTCCTCTCAACAGGATATTGGTTTCTCTGAAGTAGAAGTAGAGGAAGCATAGATGCGCTTTTTGTATGGTGAAGAAACGTTATTATTAACTCAAAGAGCTATGGAGCTAAAAGAAGAATTTGTAACAAAGAATGGTGATTACTCTTATGAGGAATTTTCAGAAAGTGATCAGATCGAGAAGTTTATCGATGCTTTTTCCTCGATGTCGTTATTCTCAGCAAAGAAAATGATTGTTTATAAAGGTCTTCCTAAGGTTAGAGAAGATTATGAAGAGTATTTTCAGAAATTGTTATATGAACAGCAAACGGCTCATGATATTGTCTTTATTTATAGGGGAAAACCTGATAAAAGAAAAAAGTTTGTTAAATTCTTGTTAAAAAATTCTGAAAGCGAATCTTTTGAGCCCTTTAGCATTTGGAAGAAAGGCGAAGTAGTTGATTGGATTTTAAGTAGAGAAAAAATAAGAGGATTTAGTATTAATAGAGCCTCAGCGGAGCTGTTAATTGAGTTGGTAGGTACTGACTTGTGGTCTATCGAATCGAATTTGTTGAGAATGGAGACCTATGTGCTTCCCGATAAGGCTATAAGTGAAAAAGATGTAAGGGAATTATCAACATTAGGAGAAAAAGGTATTCTTGATATTTTTGAGGCTTTAAGAAAGAAAGATAAACTCTTATATAAATATGTTTTTGAAACCAATAAGCCAGAGGACATTATCGCTTTAATTGGTGGAATATCTTCACATTTAAGGCTTATATTATTACTTAAAAGTACTAATTATTCTTTTTTAGATGATTTAGCTACACGAATAAATAAGAAAAGATTTTATTTAGAGAATTTAACAAAAGATATTAAAGGTTGGAGTTTCTCTGAAGCTAAATCTTTCTTGTCTGAACTACATCAATTAGATTTCGACATTAAGGCTGGAAAAGTTAAGCCATTGGTTGGGCTAGAATTAGCTCTTTCTCGGCATGTTTGATTTAATAAGAGAAAAGGAAAACAATTAAGTTATGAGTAGAAGAGAGATTGATTTGCATGGATTATATTGCGAACAAGCGGAGTTGATTCTTGAGAGAGAATTGCTAACCTCTTCTGGTGTAACGGAGCTGGTGATAATTCATGGTAAAGGAACGGGAGCATTAAGGGAATCTGTTATGAAAACTTTATATGCGCACAAAGATAAGTGGGTCGATATTATTAAGGGTGAGAATACAATGGAAATTGGAGACTCAGGTTTTTTAAAGGTAAGGCTTAAATATAAGGAAATTATTATTAATAAATACTCACCAAGAAAGAATAAAAAAAGTGAAGAAAGTTTAATCGAAAATACTTACCTAGATGGAGTTAATGAAAAAAAAGAAAAAGGAAAACAACGTTATCTGAAGAGGATGAAAAGGAGCTAGAAATGAGAATTGCAATTATTGGTGCAGATGGGATGTTGGGGAGTGAATTTGTTTCTTTATGTAAGATAAGAAAGAAAGAATACTCTGAATTCACTATAAAAGATGTAGATATAACTAATAAACAGACATTAGCTGTCGTAGAACAATATGCTCCAACAGTTATCATAAATTGTGCAGCTTATACAGCTGTAGACAAAGCAGAAGATGATAAGTTGACTGCCTTTGCAGTAAATAGTGAAGGTGTTAAAAATTTAGCTGAATTGGCGTTAAGTCTTAATGCTAAATTTATTCATTTTTCGACTGATTATGTTTTTCCTGGTGATGGAATAATCCCTTATGTAGAGAATGATAAAACTGGACCCAAAAGTGTTTATGGTGAAAGTAAGCTGCAAGGCGAAGAGCATTTGAGAAGAGTCCTTGTAGATAAACAGTATTTGTTGTTAAGGACGGCTTGGCTTTATGGTGAATATGGTAATAATTTTGTTAAAACGATGATAAGATTGGCTCGTGAGGGTAAAGATATAAAAGTTGTAAATGATCAATTTGGAAGCCCCACTTTTGCTAAGGATTTGGCTGTTTGGACGATGGAGCTGATTGATAAAAACATCAGCGGAGTTTTTCATGCAACTAATAATGGTGCTTGTAGTTGGTATGATTTTGCTAAGAAGATTTTTGAATTACAAAAGATGTCTGTTAATTTAACTAAGTCTAGCAGCGAGCAATACATTACAAAGGCAGAACGACCGAAGTTTAGCATCATGGATAATTCTAAACTAAAAAAAGCTTTGGGGTATTCTATAAGAGAATGGCAAGAAGCATTGTCAGAGTATCTTTTATTGACTAAAATATAAATTATATAGACGAATACTTTTTGTCTTGTAGTGGGGGGAAGTTTTGAACATAAAAAAAGCATATAATAAAAGGGCTCTTTATTACCTTATTCCAATCTTTTTTGTACTAGCATCATTTTTTTTAACCCTTATTATTGTTTCTCATTTAAACTCTAGTAACAGTATCATCTTGGACGAGATAATTGTGGAAAAGTTGTTTGAGCAAACAAACTCTTTAGAAACTGCTTTAAATAAAATTGATAATATAGATGCTAAATTAAGCTTAATAAAAAACTTTAAAACCTCAAGTAAATATTTTTGGGCTATTGATAAGGATGAACGAGTTCTTTATCATCCCCTTAGCTATTACATTAGTAAATTATCTTTAGCTGAATTTAAGGATCAGAAAGGAAATCCCTTTTTATTAACGTTAATCAATGAAGCATTAATCGTAGGTAAAGCATCAATTATTTATTATTCATCAGCTGAGGATGGTGTAGTTGTTAGGAAGATTGCGGTAGCTAAACTTTTAGAAGGCAGCGATATTATAATTGGAACTGACTCAGTTGCAAAAGAAACAGTAGTAGACCAAAAAATAATGTTATGGCTATTTGTTTTGTCTTTGTTTGGGTATGTTTTTGCTATTACTTCTTATGTCATCATCAAGAAAAAACGAGTTTCGAATGATGTTAAAAGGTTTTCCAAAGAGATGACTGCCTTATGTGATAATGTTGTTAGGTATGAACCAAGTTTTGAAATTTGTAATACTTTTTTGCCATTACAAAAAGAGTATGTACGGTTAGTAAATTATTTTAAAGAGTTCGTGCATAAATCAAGTAGTTTGTCAGATGATTTGCATGCCAATCTTGATTCTTTAGAAAAAAATGTTTTAGAGATTTCTAGCAATTTTCATAAACTTACAACGGCTTTGTTTGAGGTAGCTAAAGGTGCGATGTCACAGACGGATAGATTATCAACAGTTACTGGGGCAATTGATCAGGTTGGTCAGAGCGTTAAAAATATTAATGATAACGTGAAAATTCAGAATCAAAGTGTTCAAAACAATACGATTGCGTTGCAGAATACTAGTCAGCTAATACAAGTTTTAAATGAGAACGCTCAAATACAAAGAGACAAGATAGAGTTAACCAGTGAGAACATGACAGGAACATTAGAAGCAGTTAATAAAATAAAAGATAACACAAAGAATGTTTATAACAGTTCAATAGCTTCTTCTGAAGTTGCTGAAAAAGGTAAAATAAGCGTTGAAAATATTTATCAAGAAATGAGTGATATTAAAAAAATAGTTGCTGATTCTTCTAAAAAAATTAGTGATTTATCTCAATATTCTAGGAGGATTGAGGATATTATTGATATTATCGATGATATTGCTGACCAGACGAATTTATTGGCACTTAATGCTGCGATAGAGGCAGCTAGAGCTGGAGAAGCTGGTGTTGGATTTGTGGTTGTTGCAGACGAGGTTAGAAAATTAGCTGAGAAATCTGGCAAGGCAACAAAAGAAATAGCAGATTTGTTATATACAATACAAAATATCACTAAAGAAGCAGCACAATCAATGGATAAGAGTAATGAGCAAGTTGAGCACGGTGTCGCCCAGACAGAGAATGCTAAAATTGCTTTACTTAATATCATTGATGCCGTTGATAATACCGTTAGTATGGTTGAGAATATTTATACCTCTTCGGAAAGTATGTCCAGTAGTTTTGACAGCGTTATGCGTATTACAGAACAACTTTTTGCTTCAGTAGATGAAAATTCTGTTTCGATTAAATCTTTGGCTGATTCTTCAAGAGCAATTGCTGAGAGTTCGACGGATGTTTCTGCCATTTTTTCCAAGAGTATAGAAGAACTAGATTTAATACAAAATAGTACAGAGCAAATGCTGTCTGAGACAAAGGAAATAAGTAATATCGCTACAGATAATAATTCCATTGCAGAAGAAGTTACCGCCTCTGCCTTTGATCTTACTCAAGCAACAGATATGAATGTTAAGTTAATTCATAACATTAGAGGTTTATCAACACGTTTAAAAGAGTTTTTAGATAGTTGATTTATAAGTTAGTATAGGAATCTAAATTAATCTCAGCTGTAGCTTTTTTGATATTTTTTAAGGGAATAAAAATTTTTATTTGCAATCCTTTTGCGTTTTCAGTCTGATAAGGTATTTTAATAGCAGAGATTAATTCATCGAGCATAATTTGATTGGGATTGTTATTAAGTCGTTGTTGAAAAGAATATGCTTCTTTTCTTTTTTTGCTTTGGATAGAGAGTGTTCCGTTACAAGAAATTATTATGATAATTAGAGAAAAAAGCCCTTTCCCTTTGCTGTTTTTATATGTGGAAAATTTTTCTTTAATGCTAACTAATATCGGAGCCTCGAATCCCGGTCCGCTATCATCAGCATCAATGTATAGGTAGTCATTGTCGGTAGAAATAGTTACGTCTATAGGATTATTGTTATTATGTTTACTGTTTTCGGCTAGGATGCCTATAAGGGCGGCAATCGTTTTGGTATGAAAAGTTTCTAATGGGAAGGTTTCAATAAGTGTTGGCAAATATTCCTTACCATAATGAACTAAGGTTTTTGTTTTATTTTCAAAAGCAGGAACAGTAATGTGAGTAATCATAGTTGCTATTATACCATTGAAGATATTTTTAAATTATCTTCTTATTAGTTGCAGTCGGGTGTAAAATAATAAATTAGAAAATAGCATGATACAAAGGAGGTGAGTGAAATGAAAAAGCAGATAGTAATTCTAAGTTTAAGTTTGTTTGTTTTGGTTTCTTTTGGATTTGCTGCAAAAAAAGCAGAAGTTGTTGAGGTTAAGGTTCCAGTGAAAGTCAGTGTTGATGTTCAAGTGACTGGTGATATAAAGGTAACCGAGGATGCTAAAGTAACTAAAGATGTTAAGGTTATTAAGGAAGTTAAGTCCCCTAAGTTAGTTGAAGAAAAGGTTAAAAAAGTAATCGAAAAACCTGTGACAGTTGTTGTTCCAGAGGTAGATGCTACAAAATAACTAAATTGTCTAAATAGGATACAGTTGTATCCTATTTAGACAATTTAAATATTCCGCAAATTGTTAATAATTAAGTGCTAATATAAATTGCAAGAAGCTGATTGCTGAAGAGTAGAATCAATATCCATGTCAAATAGTGTTGAAATATTTTTTGCAGTATAGACTATACTGCGTGGCCCATCTGCAACAATTTTGCCATTTTTTATAAGAATCACTCTGCTAAATTCCTGTAGAATATCGCTTAGTTGATGAGTTACCATAATGAGCCCTTGTTTTTTGATTATTAAATTTTGAATGCTAGCCTTTACTATGGATTGCGCTTTGATATCAAGTGAATTAGTTGGCTCATCCAAGATAAGCATTTGTGGATTGTGTACAAGCGCTCTGGCGATCAGAAATCGTTTTGCTTCTCCCGAGGACATATTGTTAATTGTTTGTTCTAGAAGATGGCTAATTTCGAGAACTTTACTAATTTCTTTTGCTTTTTGTAGTTGTGTCTTACTAAAGTTATGATTGAAGACGCCAATACTTCCATCAAATCCAGACAAAATGATATTTAGCCCAGAGGCTTTACGTTGATAATTGGCTTGCAGTTCATTAGATACTAGTCCAATTTTATGACGTAATTCGGAAAGCACCCAATGGGTTTCTCCTAATAATTTAATTGGGTTATTCGCGTGATAGAGTGGTCTGATGTCTCCTGTAATAAGTTTTATAAGTGTTGATTTCCCCGAACCATTGGGCCCCAGTATAGCAACTTGTTCATTTATTGCTATTTTAAGGTTAATTCTGTTAAGGATGAGCTTGGAATCACGTTGGACTGAAGCGTTATTGAGTTCTAGTAAAATATCAGTAATTTTTTTCATATGTAAAGTTTATCATAGTAGAGGAGGGTGGAGAAACATGATTTTGGCTTTAAATGGTCGGGGTAGCAAGATACTCTTGTAAGCCTGAGGCTTACTGCGAGGACAACCGCTAAATTCGTACCTCATTAACAGACTGTGTCACAAACATGTTTCGAAATTTGTTCTTTCAATCTTTGAGCCGGAATTTAGGATAAGATAAGTATTTTTGTACCCAAGTATTAGTCAGTAAGTTTATATTATCTATGATTTAAGACTAATCTAGGCATTTATATCACTTAACACGCTAACTTTTTAACCATTGAACGAACTCCTCCTAGTATCGTTATCATCCTTACTATATTAAAACATGTTCCATTTATTGCCATTTCAGCATTTACTCCTTCTAATCCTCGTAGCAAAAATGCTCCTCCGTTTAGGTTCCTTTTTATATGTCCAAAAATTAATTCTACTTTTTCTTTTCTTTTTTTATAAATTTCTTGTCCCATATCTGTTGCATATATCCCTTCGATTACTTCTTTTGTTTCTTCATTTTCTAAACGACTTATTGATCTTCCTATTTTATTTTTTGTACATACACCATATTGTTTACAAGTGACACATATATTTTTTCTTCTTATTTGATAAGTTATTTGTTTTCGGTCTTTGGTATATCCAGCACTTTTTAATTCATTACCCTCGGGACAAATATAACAATTGTTTGTTTTATCATATTTAAACTTATCTTTACTAAATGGATTAGTAGCATTAGGGTTATGTGAAGCTTGTTTTTGGCTAGGTACAACTACTGTTATTCCTTTATTTAATGTTGTTTTTAAATTAGTTGTGTTGGCATAACCTGCGTCGGCACAAGCGATTGTACAGTCTTTCCCTAATACTTTATTTGCTCCTTCAATTTGTGTAGAAAATTGTTCTAAATCATTATTTTTATTTACTACTTCTGTATTTATTATTAATCCATATTTCCCATCCGCTACTGTTTGAGCATTGTAACTAGCATGACTACCTTGTCTCCCTTTCATATTTGTACATTCAGGATCTGTAAAATTTATATTGTCCTTGTTTTCAGTTTCCATTTTTTTCACTAATGTTGATATTTTGATTTGGAGTTTTTTCTTGTCTTTTAATTCATCAGCCATTTCAACCAATGACCCAGATTCAATGGCGTCTGATTGCTCACATTCTTTAAGTATTTCTTCAATTCGAGAGTCAATATCAATTAACTCTTTTTCCAATTTCTCTTTTGTCTTCGTTTGATTAATAGATGCATTAGCTCGAATCTTTGTTCCATCTAAAAATAGTGTATTCCCCTCAATCAGGTTAAGTTCAATACAAAGCTCAGCACTCTGTTTTAGACATTTTTTTAGGGCTTCTTTATTATTTTTTCGAAAGTTAGCAATTGTTTTATGGTCTGGTTTTAATCCTCCAATTAGCCAAATGAAAGAAATATTATGATATGTTGCACGTTCCAGTTTTCGAGAACTTCTAATTCCATAGGAATATCCATATATTAGTAGCTTCATCATTGCTTTTGGGTCATACGCTGTATTCCCAGGCCTGTTTTCGCTTTCAATAATTCCTAATTTAGAAAAATTAAGTGCTTCAACAAAGGCATCATAAGCTCTTACTGGGTCATTTTCAGTCACATAGTCTTCCACAGTTTTTGGCATCATGCTAAGTTGATTACGTTGACCTGTTTTATATACCATATTAGCCCCCTTTTGATGCTACTATTATATCAAATATACTCAATAAATATAAGGGTTGTAGCCCATTTAATTGTACAGAGAGGAAGTATTTGTGACACAGTCTGTAAGCGGAGTTGTTACTGAACTTGCTTCTTAAGTTCGTTTACAGATAAATCTGTAAGTATATCAACTAAACTAGCAAGCTCGTTTGTTGCTATAAATCTTGCTGAAACATGATAGGTTTTGGAATTTGCTAAAAGCTAAGAGCTAATTGCTAACTGCTAATAAATGGTCGGGGTAGCAAGATTCGAACTTGCGGCCCCTTGTTCCCAAAACAAGTGCGCTAACCGGACTGCGCTATACCCCGACATTTAAAATGCAAGGGATATTGTATATACAAACCATAATTTTGGCAAGTTGTTGGTTGATAGAATTTTACTGTTATTTATTATTTTATAGTTTGTCATTATTTGTTTCCTTAGTAATAATTTTAAAGAATTACGTTATTATTTTAAGGATGTTGTTAGGAGTGGAGAAGTCATTGTATCCCAGCTATAGCCTTGCTCAACTCATTTAATAATGTCGCATTTACCTTTTCAGGATTAAAGAAATCATTCTTTGTCTTCTCAGAATACGTATCATAAGGAGTTTTTGTTGATAATGAAAAATTTAAACTAAATTTACCTAAATGTTCTTGGTTTGCTATATTCTTTCTTTGTAAGCTGGTACTATTTGCTACAGTTACAAATTCCTCAGTAATGATAAGGTCATCAGAAGGAAGATGACCATTTAATACATTTAAAAATATTAACATATCACTTTTTACTAAATTAAGTGGACTCTTTTCTAGCGGAATCTGTTTATATAAATTTTCTCCAATTAATCTGAAATTATTATCTTTAGGATTTCTTAAAAGCAATGCTAGTCGGAGGACAGAAAGTTTTTCTAAGTCATTAGCTTCTATAAGTTTTGTGCCATAACCATATTTAGATTTTAGTAAATCTACAATATGAGAACTCATTTTTTCAGGATATGACTGTAATAGCTTTGCAATAACTTGAAAATTTTTCCCGTCATTTCCATTAACTAAGAAGTTATTAATCGCTTGATTGGCAAATTCGGTAAATCTTTCAGCTAGAAATTGATTGCTTTCCAGTTTCAAATTTATTTTACTGGCGAAGAACGGATAAGAAAGTTCTCTAGGAGTTATTCTTTCCCACTGTTTTATTGTTTTCTCTGCTGCTAGTATTGCAACAAGTAGGTTACGTGAGGTATCAACGTCAAATCCAGCTGGTCTAGCATGTTCTGGGGTTTTGTTACTAAAATCAAATGTTATTAATTCAGATAACCAGCTACGTACATTGGTCCTCGATAAGGCCATTTTGACAAAAGCATCTGGGTTTTCTTTGAGTTTACTTAATAAGCTATTTTGTAATTTTTCTAGTTGTTGATTAAGTGTTTCTGGTTTAGTTCTTTTTGCTTTTATAAGAATTTTTACGCCACTGTATGTTCTTTTAAATACAGGGCTATCTAAACCATCTTTATTTAAACTTATAAAGCTTAATAATGCATCATACTCATCAAATAATTTTTCACAATCTGAACTGAAAGTAGCATTTGTATCTATTTGTGTTTTTCTCAATATGTTTCTATCTTCTCTTAGTGCAATTATTTTATGTAGCATGGTTGTTTCCCCCTTGATGCGTAGTAATTAATTTTTCACTTATAAGTTATGCCCATAAAATTAACTATTAAACATTTTTATAAATTATCGTAATTATAGTTAAGTATTCCCAATAACTGGCTTTAAAAAATATGCAAAAATTACGTTTAAAATAATTTTAAGCCACTTTCTAGACAAATGATACTATCTACAGTAACATAATAAATATCATAAATTATTAGGAGTTGAGTATGCAAAGAAAAATTACGCTAACTGAAAAAGAAATGCCAAAGCAATGGTACAATATTTTAGCTGATTTAAGTAGCCCCATAGACCCGCCATTACATCCAGTAACATTAAAACCAGCAACGCCTGAGGTTTTGGCTGAAATATTTCCAATGGCACTTATTGAACAAGAGATGTCAACAGAGCGTTGGATAGATATCCCCGCGGAGATTATGGATAAATTATCTATTTGGAGACCATCTCCCTTGTATAGAGCGTATGAGCTAGAAAAAGCACTAGGCACTCCCGCAAAGATTTATTATAAGTGGGAGGGTGTTTCGCCAGCAGGGTCACATAAACCAAATACAGCTATTGCGCAGGCTTATTATAATAAAAAAGAAGGTATCAATAAATTATCAACTGAGACAGGTGCTGGTCAGTGGGGCAGTTCGCTTGCTCTTGCTGGGAGCATGTTTGGTATAGAAGTATTAGTTTATATGGTTAAGTGTAGTTTTGATATGAAGCCATCTAGAAGATTAATGATGGAAACTTGGGGCGCTAAATGCATCTCTTCTCCTTCCAACACAACTGATTCTGGTAGACAGATTTTACAAGAAGATCCTAATTGTTTGGGGTCGCTTGGGATAGCTATAAGTGAAGCTGTGGAAGTTGCGCTTAAGAATAAAGATACTAACTATGCACTAGGCTCAGTGCTTAATCATGTTTTATTGCATCAGTCGGTTATTGGTCTTGAATGTAAAGAACAGCTTAAGAAAGTTGGGGATTATCCTGATGTAGTTATTGGTTGTGTTGGTGGTGGTTCTAATTTTGGTGGAATTGCTACACCCTTTGCTTATGACAAAATTCATGGTTCAAAGAATGTTAGGTTGGTTGCAGTTGAACCAACTGCGTGTCCTACTTTAACTAAAGGTATTTATGCCTATGATTATGGTGATACAGCTAAAATGGCTCCAGTAATGAAGATGCATACATTAGGACATGATTTTATTCCTGCCTCTATTCATGCGGGGGGATTAAGGTATCATGGTATGGCTCCAATAATATCCAAATTAGTTAAAGAAAATTTAGTAGAGGCAGTAGCTTATCATCAGCGGCCTGTTTTTGATGCTGCTATTCTTTTTGCTAAAACAGAAGGACATATTATAGCTCCAGAATCAGCTCATGCGGTCAAGGGTGCTATTGATGAAGCTCTTAAGGCAAAAGAAGAGGGTAAAGAAAGAACAATCTTGTTTAATTGTTCCGGACATGGTCATTTTGATCTTTCTTCCTATCAGAAGTTTTTTGATAACCAATTAGAGGATTTTGATTACCCTGATGATTTAATAAAAAAGGCATTATTAAAGCTACCAAAAGTTAAGTGATTTGAGTATTTTCAAATCCGAGAGACATGTTATAATATTGTGCCGGTTGTGAAAACAAAAGGTGTGCGTGCGGGAGTAGCTCAGTTGGTAGAGCACTAGCCTTCCAAGCTGGGGGTCGCCAGTTCGAGACTGGTCTCCCGCTCCACTAAATAAAGTATCTTTAATAAGGTAATTTCGTTTTTAAAAAGTTAAGTGTGTCGAGAACTGGCTTGCCAGTTCAGAAACAATCCGCTTAGCGATTACGAAAAGAATTTGAGTGAGAGTTTAGCGGTTGTCCTCGAGGATGTAATCCGAGAGTGAATGGTCTCCCGCTCTACTAAATTTCAAGCCTTGTTTTAGGTTTTGTTTTAAGAGCGCCCGTAGCTCAGCTGGATAGAGCAACGGCCTTCTAAGCCGTAGGCCAGACGTTCGAATCGTCTCGGGCGCGCCATTTGCGTATTAATTATTTTTTGCTAAAGCAAAAAATAATTAAAAAAAATAATATATGGTGGCTGTAGCTCAGTTGGTAGAGCCCCGGATTGTGGTTCCGGTTGTCGTGGGTTCAAACCCCATCAGTCACCCCATCTCGACAAATTTTATAAATTTAAATTTGCTCGATGTAAACAAATTCAAATATAATTAAGAAATGGAATATCATTTATACATATTAAAGTTATCTAATGGTAGATATTATACTGGAATTACGTATAATGTTGATAAACGATTTAGAGAACATCAAGAAGGATTTGTTGTATCAACAAAAGGATTCCTTCCTGTAGAATTAAGGTTTAGTCAAAGTTTCGAATCTCAAAAAATTGCAAGGAAATATGAAGTAAAAGTTAAATCTTGGTCACAAACTAAAAAAGAGAAACTTATTATTGGAGAATGGATTTTAAATTAATATTTTAAATATTATTTATCCCGAGTGACCGTAGGTCATTGAGGGAAGTCACCCCATCTCGACAAATTTTATAAATTTAAATTTGCTCGATGTAAACAAATTCGAATTAGTTATCGTTATTGACTCTTTATTATCATTAACATAATCTATATCTATGGATAAATTTTTAAAATGTGCGATAGATGAAGCAAAACAAGGTTTAGCTGAAGGTGGAATACCTATTGGTGCAGTTCTTGTTATTGATGGTGAAATAGTGGGTAGAGGTCATAATAAACGAGTTCAGCAAGGAAGCCCCATCTTGCATGCTGAGATGGATTGCTTAGAAAATGCTGGCAGGCTAACTGCTTCCGATTATCAGAAATCAACTATGTATACAACCCTATCTCCTTGTGATATGTGTAGTGGAGCTATTTTATTATATGGAATACCAAAGTTGGTAATAGGTGAGAATATAACGTTCCAAGGTCCAGAGGAATATTTAGTGACTAGAGGAGTTGCTTTGTCTGTAGTGGATGATGAAGAATGCAAGAGTATGATGGACGCATTTATTGCTGAGAAGCCAGAGCTTTGGAATGAAGATATAGGAGTGTAATTGTAATATGAAAAAAAATATTTTTATAATCTTAATGTTAGTTGTTTTTGCGTCTACATCTTAACCATCAGTTTCTGACCATTCACTAAAAAGTTTATACATAAGATCTTCTATTTCCAGTAGGGTTGCTATTTTTTGGATAATAGATGGTTCTAATCCAAGTTCTCGGACTTTAATGAATATAGATTGTTCTACTTTATTGATGTTTATTCTAAAATATTCTTTGATGTTCGCCTTTGCTATGTATGTTAGGCATAGAATCAATCCAGCGCTAAAGTTGTTAATTCCTGTTTTTGTATAGATGACAAAAGGAAGTAAGCTTTTTTCACAATTTTTAGTTTGCCATTCTCGTCTTTCGTTGTGATTAGTAAAATGGTTGTCAAATAATATGGGTCTACTCATTAATTTGAGGATTTCCTGAATAACAATAACATTTATGTCATTGTTGGATTGTTCGTTTTGAGGTTTAAACAAGTGCATTAATTGTTTAACCGAGAACTGTTCTGACATGTGGTTATATCTGCTCTGAATTATTTTTGTTCCAACTAAATTAATGTCTTCAATAAACTGGATAAGATTATCTTCGCTTACAAGTTCTAATAAATATGCATGATGCTCTTGAAGATATTCTAGGGTGATTGGCGTTGCCATATTTAATACTTTTTCTGCAAGTTGAGGGTAGTTTAATGATACTATTTTTTGTATAATATTAATATATCGTATAAAGTTGAAAATAATTCTATAGTTTTATATTAAGTGAAATGTCTAAAGGTAATCAAGATAGGTGATATAATACGTCTATGCAAAATATTATAACTAGTAAGTCTAATGAGAAGGTTAATTTTCTAAGCAGATTGTCTCAGAAAAAATATCGAGATAGGTTTGGAAAGTTTTTAATAGAAAACCTTGTAACTATCCATGATGCTTTTATCGATGGACTGAAGCCAGAATCAATATATATCAGCAAGGAACTCCTCAAGAGTAACGATGCAAGAGTTAACTTTATTGTAAAAGGCATGCCTAACTATTTTGTGATCGATGAAAATATTAATAAAGTGTTTTCCTCACTGGATACTCCTTCTGGAATATGTGCTGTTTACAAGAAAACTTCCTCAAAAATTGACATGAAAAAGTCCGTGTTATATTTAAACGGGATAAGTGATCCTGGAAATCTTGGAGCCATTCTTAGAAATGCAGTGGCTTTTGGTATTAAAAATGTTGTAGTGGATAGTCGCTGTGTGGATATATATAATCCTAAAACTCTTAATGCAGGCAAAGATGCAGTTTTTAAGTTAAACATCGAGGAAGATAAAAGTCTTATATTAATGAAAAGCATTAAAGAAAAGATGCCAATTATTTCAACAAATGTGAAACAAGGACAAAACTTAAAAGAGATTGAAGCGACAAAACTTTTTTGTTTAGTTTTGGGGAGCGAATCGCATGGTGTTAGCAGTGAAATTGAAAAGTTATCAGATAAGCTTGTAACCATCAAAATGACAACAGAGATGGAATCCTTAAATGTTGCAGTAGCTTCCGGAATACTTTTGTACGAGTTAGTAAATTAAATATGGGATATCAGCAAATTAGTTTTAATTTACCAACTGACTATACTAAGGAAGATTTGCGTCAGAAGATTGCCAAGAAGCTAAGATTAACTGAATTTACATATCATATTGAAAATAAAAGTTTAGATGCTCGTAATAAAAAAGATATTCATTGGCAAATTAAGGTAGAAGTGTTTGCGAAGTCAATTAAAGGTTTTTTGCCAAAACCACCAAAGCTAAAGATAACTTTTAAAAATAGAAAACAAAAAGTCCTTGTTGTCGGAAGTGGTCCAGCTGGATTTTTTTCTGCTTATGTTTTACAAAAGGCAGGCTTTCAAACAACAATTATTGAACAAGGCAAGGAAGTTATTGGAAGGGCTAAGGGGATAAAGAAGTTTGAAGCAACAGGGATATTTGATGTTACTGCAAATTATGCGTTTGGTGAGGGTGGAGCAGGAACTTTTTCTGATGGTAAATTAACTGCTAGGAGCAAACATGCTTCTTTAGAAAAACAGTTTGTCTTGGATAGCTATATTGAGGCTGGTGCGCCAGAAGAGATTACATATTTAGCGCATCCACATTTAGGTAGTGATAATCTTATTTCATTAGTAAAAAAGCTTCGTGAAATGTTTCAAGAAATTGGTGGAAAGATAGAGTTTGAAACTTCCTTAGTTGATATTGTTGTGAAAAAAGGTAAGGTTGTTGAAGCTAAAACAAGCATTGGTATTTTGGAGGCTGATTATTTTATTGTTGCTCCAGGACATTCCTCTTATTCTACCTATAGAATGTTACTTAAAAGGGGAGTTAAGTTTAGTTCCAAAAATTTTGCAATTGGAGCAAGAGTTGAGCATCCACAAACACTTATAAATAAAGCTCAGTGGGGAAAAGAAAATTTGCCCGGTTTAACTTCGGCAGAATACAGATTAACCTACAATTCGCCCAACAGTTCCTCTGTTTATTCTTTTTGTATGTGTCCTGGTGGTGTGATTGTACCCTCAACTTCGATAGCAGGGAGTAGTACAGTTAACGGAATGAGTTTTTACAAGAGAAA
>Ga0265294_10003341_pt1 | contig 20535 bp, 15 predicted proteins | sample MunlanPumphouse3_FD_192504 | JGI IMG/M metagenome (GOLD analysis project Ga0265294, IMG submission 192504) | Groundwater microbial communities from a municipal landfill in Southern Ontario, Canada - Pumphouse #3 | ecosystem: Environmental > Aquatic > Deep subsurface > Groundwater | place...
TTTCTCAGATTATCATCCCCTCTCTTAAATTAGTTCAAGGATGATTATATTATTGTTTATGTCCGGGACATAATCATTTTGGAATAAGTGGGACATTATCACTTTGGAACCAGAGGCTTTCCCGTGCCGCCTGTCATTTTTACAAAAGATAATCTGCCTTATGTTAGGATAGACAACGGATTATTCATCCTTTACGAGTTCGTTGAGGGTAGTGAATCAAACCCAGAGCAAGACGCGGAGACTATCGGTGCGCTTATAGGCAAACTCCATAATATGATGAAAGAATACACCGGCGAACTTGTCAAGCGGGATAAGCACTTTTTCATCGGCAGATACATCGACATATTGAGAAGAAAACAATACCCGAAAGTGGATGAATTCTTAATATACGGCAACGTTCTTTGGAATAAGGTCAGGGATTTACCTCGCGGGTACTGTCACGGCGATATGTACGATGGCAATATCCATAAGACGCCTGACGGGAAATTTTATATGTTTGTGACTTTGATGTGGAAGGAAACTTAACGCCGGGCAACGATTTCTATGTAACCGATCTGGATACTGGCATAGGTACAGTTAAAGTCGGAGCAATGATTTGTTTTGACCGAGAATTTCCAGAAAGCGCCCGAATACTCATGCTCAACAGTTTATAATACAGGCATGGTTGATCGCGTAAGGAACATTCCTTTCTGGTGAGAATTTTAATACTAACCAGAGAGGAGTGTTCATAATTTCAATCGCAATATGAAATTTTCTGCTGTTTGCGATATTCGCGCGGAGTAGTGGAAGTGATGCTCTTATACACTCTGTTAAAGGTTCTTAGCGTTTCAAAACCGCTATCAAGTGCTATATCGGTGATCTTCTTATGGGTGCTCGAAAGCAGGTGATTTGCATAATTAATGCGCAGCTCATTAATATATTGGTCTAATCTAATACCGATATTATTTGAAAATATCCTTGAAAGTGCAAAAGGACTTATGCTGAGCTCGTTTGATATCGAAGCTGAACTTATTGGATATAAATAATTCAACTGAATGTACTGTAAAATGCGTTCAATCATATTTTCATCATCATTTTTCTTATTTTTCTGTAAATCCAAAAATGGCAGAAGCCTGCCTACAATCAGGTAAAGATAGCCTGTAATGATTGCTGTGTTATCGGCAAGCAAGGCTTCCTGCCGTATGGAGCTGAGGAGGCTGTGTACATCCTTTGGTACCTGACTGTTGGGTATACAGCTCTGAACAGGTCTGTATGAGAAAAACTGATTCTGGTAGAGCGGCAGCATGCTTCCTTTAAATAACAATAAGGAATAGTCGCAGTGGGTTGTCGTAGAATATGAATGTATGGTATTGGGGAATGCGAAGCTCATATCACCCTGTCTTAGTAAATATGTTTTGGAATCAATTGTGACATACAATTCTCCGCCGGTTACTATTACAAGCTCAAGCTCTTTATGGATATGGGGAGGAAATGTCATATCACTGCCATCCCAGTAATAGATGTCGTTAGATTTATTTTCATAAAAAACCATCAGTACCTCTCAAAATACTCATTTTGGAATAAGTAAAAATTATTTCCGTAGCCCTATTAAAATTATAGGGTTTCCTGCAATAATTGTCTATATTTTTTCAAAGTATTTCTTTTTATATTTGGTTGTTTAAACTAATATAGAGATAAAAAATAGTATTAAAGGGAGGTGCTACAATTGGACAAAAAGGCTTTAATAGTAAGGGGCGGATGGGATGGACATCAGCCTGTTGAGGTTTCTTTACTCTTTAAGGATATATTACAGCAGGAAGGCTTTGAGGTTGATATATCCGAAGATTTGTCTGTTTTTAGTACACTGGAGGATTGTATCAACTATTCACTTATTATTCCTTTATATACAATGAGTGAAATTAAAGATGAGTATGTACAGAATATTTGCACAGCGGTCGAAAATGGTGTTGGCTTGGCAGGCTGTCATGGCGGCATGTGTGACGCGTTCAGAAACAGTACGAGGTGGCAGTTCCTGACCGGCTCACAATGGGTTGAGCATCCGGGGAATGATGGTATCGAATATGAAGTAAATATAATAAAGTCAAGCTCAAGTCCAATCATCGAAGGAATTAACGACTTCAAAGTAAAAACAGAGCATTACTATTTACATATTGACCCTGCGGTCAATGTTTTGGCAACAACCGCGTTTCCTTTAGTGCCTGGCCCGCATAGCGAAAATGGTCCTGTGCTGATGCCGGTGGTTTATACAAAAAAATGGGGAAAAGGCCGGATTTTTTATAATTCACTTGGACATCATGCCGATGTATTTGAGGTTCCGGAAGCAAAGGAGCTCATGCGAAGAGGCTTTTTATGGGCCTGTAATTTGCTGTAGATGATATGGCCGGAACTATCGGCAGAATGGAGGATAACATGGAAAGAGTAAAAATTGGAATAGTGGGCTGTGGAAATATAAGCTCTATTTATCTGGAAAATCTTTCGTCAAAATTTAGAAATACTGAGGTCTGGGCAGTTTGCGATATGGTAGAGCAAAGAGCACAGGCTGCAAAAGAAAAAATCATATTTACTATTGTTGAATTGGAGGGTGCATAAATTGAAAAAGGTAAGCATTATTTCACTTATTCTAACATTAATAATTAGTTTTAGTTTAATTTCCTGTAATAATACAAGAATTCAAAGTTCTAATGAAAGTAATTCAGATACATCTTCTGTTGGCGAGTCTACAAATACATCAAACATATCAAAGAATGAAATATCAGATATTTCAGATATTAGTGATTTATCAGACGACTTGGAATCAGAAGATCAAATAAACGGCGATACTTTTTCTAGTGAAGAGTTAAACAGTAGAATGTCAGCTATAGAGTCTTCTTCAGCAGGCACCAGTACAGATGAAACAACGAAGAAAGACTTTGGTGTTACAAACACTAAAAAAATGCCAAATTATATATCGAAAATTTCCAGCCCGACCTTAAAAGTAGTTTCATCATCCGCAACGAATGAAAAAGTTGAGTCTGCCCACATTGCAGCTTTTAAGGCCATAACGGGTAAGGATGTCAAAATTGAAAGAACAGTTGTTGAATGGAATTCAATGCCTGACAGAGTTGCAGCTATGGTTATGGCTAACACCGCCCCTGATATGTTTAGTGATTATGCCAGCAGAGCTATTTTTACATCGAAAAAACCATATTGGGAAAACATTGAAGATTTTATTAACATTAGCGATCCGATGTGGAAAGATAGTTTAGAGATGAACAGCGGGTCATGGTTCACAAAAGACGGTATCAAGTATGCTGTTTATCCACCTACGTATGAGGGCGTAGGACCTGCTATGGGATATTATTATAATGTATCACTTGTAGAAGAAGCTATCCAGAATAATAGTGAATTATATGATCCGGTAGAAATGTTCATGGATAATAAGTGGACATGGGATACATTGTTTAAATTTGTTGAAGAAATAACTTATGATGAGGATGCGAATGGTATTCCTGAAATATACGGGCATTGTATGGAATGGTCACGATTAGATGCGTATGTCATATCTGCTGGAGAAGATTTCATTAAATTTAATACGGATGGTACCATTAAAAACAACTTGAACAGCCCTAATGTCGTGAGAGCTTTGGAGCAGTACATTAAACTCCTTAAATTGTCGAATGTTCCGGATCCTTGGAATGGACTTTCTCTGACATTTAACAGAAAAGTTGGCTTTCATTTTGGACATGCGCATTGGATGGTTGCTGACGCTCCGGCAGCAGCAAAGCGCGCAGGAAAAATAAAATGGGTACCATTTCCCCGTGATCCAAAATCAAGTACCTATTATCAGGATGACCAAGTTTATGTGAATTTTATCCCAAAAGGTGCTTCAAATCCTTATTTGGCGGGAGCCTGGTACTATTTCGGTCGTTATCTTGCATACAATCCTGTGAAATCAGTTCAGGATGCTGAATATCAGGTTCAAAGAGATGTTTACGGGTGGAGTGATGATGAAATAAAGCTATATAATGGCCAAGTAAAAATCTCAAATCTAAAAAAAATTATAGGAGGAACGAATACATCACTCGATGGTTTTGACAGAGGATATGCTCCACAAAAGCCTGAAACCGTTGTATCTAAATGGATTGAAGAAATGATGCCTTTATTAAATCAAGCGATAACCAGATTTAATGATTCATTGAAATGATTCAATCGTTTTGGATAAGAAATGAAATTTTAAGGAGGATAAAATGAAAAAGTTTACAGCAGTTGTGTTACTATTATCTTTGATAGCTTCAGTGGTTTATGTTAACGGAGTAGATACGATACCGGACCCTACATATGATTACACAACTATCACAAGACTCGCAAATGATTGGACGGGTGCACTGGTATTGGCACCGGGTGAGCGCGATAAAATTGGGGCTAATTCCGGAGGAGTACCAAGATCCGACTATGCATATGTCGGCGCATCAAATCTTAATGCAGCAACACCTTCTACATCAGTATTTACAGGACCAACATATATTTCCTGGGTTGATGAGTCTGGAGAATTAGTCTACGATCACAGGGTATATGTAGGAAGTCCCTGGGTAAATAACAATTACCTTGCATATAGAGTGCAGGAAGGCAGTTTCGTTACAATCCCTGTAGCTTTAGGGTATAATAGCACTACTTATCCCTTAAACGAAGTGAACAGTTATAATTTTGATATATTTAAATTCGAGACTTCTTCAAATGGTACTGATTGGACACCAACTACAGATTTCACAATTAAAGTAAAAAAGACTAGTGATGAATATAGATACGCTGAGGTCCAATACACTACAATAGAGGTAGCTTCAGGAGTGAATTACGTTAGAGTGTTATTTCCAAACTATACTCCTACTGTTGCTAATTTTGTACAGTATGATTCTGCAGGAGCAAGTTTCTGGTGGAATCATTGTACAGTGTTTGTTTTACCTGGCAGAGCCTTTTCGCACTATCCGTTTGAAACTGAAGACAATGCAGCTTTGGCGGCAGAAGTCGACGACCTTATAGACGCTATAGGAACTGTTACTTTTACAGTTGAATCCAAAGAAAAGATAGATGCCGCACGAGCAGCGTATAATACACTAACTTCAAATATTCAGGCGATGGTAACTAAATTGGATATACTTTTGCAAGCAGAAACAAACTATAACATTTTGAATGTAAATGATTTGATCGCAGCAATCGGAACAGTAGAACTTACTTCTGAAAGCGAAAATAAAATTACTTCTGCTCGTTCAGCTTATGATGCGCTATCTGCTGACGCAAAGGCACTGATAATAGATATACAGATACTTTTAGACGCCGAAGTAATTTATGCCGCACTTGGTGTTGATGCCTTGATTTCAGAAATCGGAACAGTAGAGCTTACTGTAGAAAGCGAAAGCAAAATAAATTCTGCACGTGCAGCTTATGATGCTCTATCTGATTCTTCTAAAACCTTTGTCACAAAATATGATGTTTTAGTTACTGCGGAAGAATCATATGCTCTTCTAGACATTAATTACGGTATATCTATTTCGGAAAAGGAGTTTGTTCCTGCAAATCCAAGCGGAACAAGCTTTTATGGATATGAAGACCGAATTGTAGATATAGACGGCAAATTCCTTGTTGTAAGAACGGTAGATGGAGAGACAATAACATTACAGCAAGTTTTGGATGGTATTGAATATACCGGAGTCACCATGAATTTCTACAGAGATGGTGATTTACTCGAGAATTCAGCAAAGGCTGAATCTGGGATAATAATGAAAGCTAACAGAAATGACGAAAGTATCTATGATGAATTTACGATTCAGATATATAACTATAGGACGCCAACAGGTGAGAAAAAGATTCTGAAACCCGGAATTATTGATATCATGAGTTTTGAACTACCAGGAAGAATACCAGTTTCAAACTATGCGACCGTTTTAGGTGAACTTGTCGGAACGACGTTAAACGAACCAACGTTTGCTTGGCTGTGTGATAACGAGAAATATCCGGACAGCGGACAGTTCTGGGGACAATCCAATCCATCGTACTATTCGATATGGTGGTCAGGTAGAGTAGGAAATGGATTACAGTATTCAGTTGTACCCGGAAGTTATTTTTCAATTCCGCTGATTTTTCGTGGAGAGTATATAACACACGAGAAAACTAAGGATCATTACGATAAACTTGTATTTAAAATCTCAAATGACGGTGAAATATGGGAAGATTTGCCTTCTGAAAATTTAAATCAGTTTCTTGAAGAGTCCGGATCTTATGGAATCCTTTATAACACTTGTGAAATAACACAAGATTACAGCTACATCAGAGTGTATTTGCCGGATGTTTTATACAATGAGAATTGGCCTGTAATTGGAGGAACAGAATGGCAACAGTATGGTTATGCTCTTGGTATGGCGAAAGCTTCATTTACTCCAATAACTCCTGAAGACAAAGGAGATATACTTAGAGGCTGGTATGATGAAGGAGAACTTCTTTCAAAAAATGTAGTTATTCTTGACCTTGAAGGAGTTAATGCCATTCTAAAAGTAGAACAGGGAGAAACGATGACTCTTAAGGATCTAATGGATTTACTGGAAGTGCGCTTTGGTGAAGTCAGGTTCTACGATTCTGCAGATGAAGAGATAATCGATTTATCAACCATAGTAGTTGACGGGCAGAAGATAAAAGCATTATCCTTAAATAATGATTTTGTTCAAGACGGAACGATTTTTGCTGAATACAGCATTCTTATTAATTCAGTTGATGAGATATCACAATCGATCAGTACGCAAAATGAAGACATCACAATAAATCATGATAATATGACGATAACATATGCTTTTTATTCGGATGAACCAGCAATATATCAGGATCTTATTGACTCCTTGGAGACTAAATATTGCATACTTGCGTTGGTAGATGATACTGGTGCATCTTTTTCAAATTACGAGGCTGATATCGATGGTGGGGTTTTCATAAGGCTTGTTTCTAAAGATTGCCCCGGTCTTGAGGATGGAGTTGTAACTGCTGAATATGAGGTCGTTCCAGCAGCAAGTGTCAAAGAAGTTAAATTCCTTAGTTTGGACGATAATATTGTTGTAGTCGATGATGATTCCAGAATTGTATTCATTAAAGAGGGTACAACCTATAGTGAATTTATGGAAAGTGTAGAGTTACAGTTTGCGGAAATTATTATCTACGACCGGGATCTAAACATTATTACTAATGTCAATACAGTGATTACAGATGAAATGTCACTGGACTTGATTCTCAACATTACATCAATTTATTACGAGTTTAAGTACTTGTCAGCTTCAGAAAATCCAAATGATTCAAACAACGTTGGTACTGGTGAAAATTCAGTTCTCATATGGTTAATAGTAATGCTTGTTTCAACTATGGCTATTATGTTTTTCAAGGAAAAGAATACACTGTTTAGAAGATCAAGAATCTGAACTAGCGGCCATATTGATAAATAAACTTAGAAGACCCCTTTCGGATGGATGATGGGGGGAGATAATCCTCCTATCATCCTGTAAATTTACAATATATTTTCAAGAGGAGATAACGTGAATGATTCTGTCAAGAGTCATAAAATCATCGATAGGCATACTAATTATGATTATTTTTATTATGCTATATATTTCTGATTCTTATGCAATTCAAGAGCAAATAGATATATTCAATCCTGGATCATCAGGAGAAGATACAAATAATGTAAATGAAACACGGGTACCTTCATATAGCGAATATATAAACTATTTTAATAAAGAAAATATATTTTACTCTAAAATTGAAAAAGATGCTACACATATAAAAAATATATCTGCTAAAGGAGCAGTAAACAATAGATTTGTACAAGATAGAAAAGCTATTTCTTTCATTTCGGATGATGCTTGGGCAGAATGGGAGATATTAATAGATAAAGAGGGTTATTATCAGATAGCAGTTGAGTATTGTCCTTTGAGGGGAAAACAAACAGATATCCAATTTGGAGTAAGTATCAATGGATCAAAACCGTTTGAATCAGCAGATGTGATTTTATTAAATCGTTGGTATGAAGAAAAGAGTGAAATTACTAAAGATTACTTTGGTAATGATATACGACCTGGTAAGACGGAAGTGTTCCAATGGTCAAAAAAATATTTTCAAGATATAACAGGGATCAGCAACAAACCATATTATTTCTATTTTAAAAAGGGTATTAACACTTTAAAATTTCAATTCGCAGCTGCCAATGTCGCTATTACTAAAATAATTGTTGCGAATCTTCTGGAAGAACCAGATTATTCGGAGTATGCTTTATCAACTAAAAATTCTAATAATTATGGATCAGAATACCAAAATATCATATATGTACAGGGAGAAACTCCTTACAGATCTACTCACACTGTTCTTTATCCCACTTATGACCGGCAGGGAGTATTGACTCTATCAAACGATGGGAGTATGAATGATCCCGCAAAATTACGACTTAATACTATCGGTCAAAGTAGTTGGAAAGTAGCAGGACAGTCAATTTTATGGAAGTTTGATATTGAACGATCAGGTTACTATGAGATCGGTATGCGAGCAAGACAGAATCTTTCTAGAGGAGTTTTCTCAACACGAAGAGTCTATATTGATAATCAAATATTGTTCAAGGAACTAAATGAGATTGAGATAGTTTATGACCCACACTGGCAAATAAAAATGTTAGGTGATGATGCCCCATATTTGATCTACCTTGAAAAAGGGAGCCACGAAATAGCACTTGAAGCAGTTTCTGGAAGAATGGGCAAATACGTCAGTCAATTACAATCACTTATTCTTGAGATGAACGATCTATATAGAAAAATGATAATGATAACAGGAACATCACCAGATATATATTGTGACTACAGACTCAATCAAGAAATTCCTGATATGAATAACAGAATAACCAGTTATATTAAGAAATTGCGTGATATAAGAAATGCCTTGGAACGAGAAGAGGTTAAAAATGGCAGTGGAACAGTTATTCTTGAGCAAATAGCTATACAACTTGAGAGTTTTATAAGTAAACCGCGATCAGTGCCTGGCAGACTCAGTAATTTCCAGGATAACATAAGCAGTTTGTCTGCCTGGGCCTTGTCTTTGACTCAACAACCTCTAGAAATTGATTATCTCTTTATTCAAACTCAAGGTAATGAGCCACCATTGGCAAATTCCGGAATCTTAGAAACACTGGTGTTCAGATTTAAATCTTATTTATCATCATTCTATCAGGATTACGATAATATAGTTGCATCCGAGGATAATGAAAGTAAGGATTCCCTGAATGTTTGGATCGGATTAGGTCGCGATCAGGCACAAATCGTTAAGGATCTTATAACCAACAGGTTTACAATGAAATACAACGTTACTGTTAATCTATCGCTCATACAACAAGGCTTGATCGAAGCTATCGCCGCAGGTAAGGGACCTGATATCTTACTTTATGGTGGTGATGTCATCAATCTTGCTGCGAGAAATGCATTGGTAGAATTAAGTGCTTTTGAGGGTTTTGATGAGATGAAAGCATGGTATGTTCCTAATGCTTTCTCTCCATATACTTATAATAATGGCATATATGCGATACCATTACAGCAAAATTATAGCATGCTGTTTTACAGAAGTGATATTTTCAAAGAACTGTCTTTGAAGCCTCCTGAAACTTGGAATGAATTCTATGAAGTATCAGCAACACTCCAAAAGAACAAACTGTCAGTCGGTGTCCCCGTAGGTAGTGTTACTGCAATAGATAACAGCATGTTTGATACTTTGCTTTATCAGAATGGAGGAAAATACTATGAGGATGATTTTTCCGTTACGACTTTCAACAGTGAAACAGCTTTGAAAGCATTCAAACAATGGACAGAATTTTATGATAAATACAGTTTTCCTCAATCGTTTTCTTTCCTTGTGAGGTTTCGTTCAGGTGAGATGCCTATGGCTATTCAGAATTATATTACATACAATACGCTGGTTTTAGCTGCACCTGAAATCAGAGGTTTATGGGAAATGACAACGATACCAGGCACTGTTGATAATGAAGGTAATATCAATAGAACAGTAGTAGCGGGTAGCAGTCCGTGCATAATGCTTAAGCGAACTCCCGATAAAGAAAATGCTTTCAAATTCATGAAATGGTTTTCTTCAGCCGAGACACAAACAGAATACGGCCTTACTGTTGAAAATGTTCTTGGAGAAGGTGCAAGATATGATCCGGCAAATATCGAAGCACTTAAAGGAATGAATTGGAAAACGAACGAGTTGAACATACTTCTTAAGCAACTTGAAAACGTAGAATTCACTCCGGGAATTCCCGCATCGTATTATGTTACACGTAATCTTTCAAATGCGTTTCGTGCAGTTACGATTAAAAGAATAAATCCGAGAGAAGCGTTGTACTCATATAATATCGTAATAAATGCTGAGATAACGAGAAAAAGAGAGGAATTGGGACTGAATTGAAAAGGGAATCAATGATTTATACGAAAACAAGAAAACCAAATGCATTGTACGAATTGAGTGAAAGCAGAAGCGCTTATCTTATGTTAGCACCATTTACGCTGTTTTTTTTGATTTTCACTGTCTTGGCTGTGGTCTCAGCGATGGGATTAAGTTTGACTAATTATAATCTAATTGAGAAACCAGTTTTCTCAGGATGGACCAATTATGTAAGAACACTCATTGATGACGATATTTTAATTATTGCTGTTAAAAATACACTGATGTTCGCTATAATCACGGGACCAGCCAGTTATATCCTATGCTTGTTTTTCGCTTGGATGATAAATGAATTACCTCATTCTCTTAAAATTATAATGACGTTTGTTTTTTATGCACCATCAATATCTGGAAGTGTATATATAATATGGACTTATATATTTAGCAGCGATGCTTACGGCCTTGTAAACTCACTTCTCATGAGGACTGGGTTGATCATGGAACCAGTACTTTGGCTTGCTGATACGAGATATATATTACCAATAGTGATTTTGGTGCAATTATGGTCAAGCTTAGGCACATCGTTTTTAGCTTTCATAGCAGGTTTTCAGAGCATTGACAAGAACCTTTATGAATCAGGTGCAATCGATGGTATTAAAAACAGATTTCAGGAATTAATGTATATTACTTTACCTGCTATGGGTCCACAGCTGATGTTTGCAGCTGTTATGCAGATCGGTGCTTCATTTGCTGCAGGTGATATCAGCGTTGCTTTGGCCGGCAATCCCAGTGTGGATTATGCTGCACACACTGTTGTAACTCACATATCTGACTATGCAATAGGAAGATACGAAATGGGATATGCATGTGCTTTATCAACATTACTCTTTGCAGTGATGCTTTTAACAAACAGTGGTGTAAGCAAGTTTTTAAGACGGCACACAAATCTTTAATTAGGGATCAGATAATTTAGTGAAAGGAGATAAGGTGAAATGAAAAAAATTGGCAGACGACAGGCACATTCAGTCACGGGAGACTTGACACTCATCTTGTTTCTTACGCTAGTAGGATCATTTATGGTGTTACCATTCATATACTCAATTCTGCAGTCTCTTAAACCTATGGAGGAGTTATTCATTTTTCCGCCAAAGTTTTTTGTCCGAAATCCTACACTAGGAAATTTTATGGACTTGTTTCTCAGGACTAACAATATGTGGGTTCCATTTGAAAGATATATTTCAAACAGTATATATATATCGGTGTTAGGAACTCTGCTAAGTGTTCTTGTCAGTTCTCTTGGAGCATATCCTTTGGCCAAAATGAAGTTCAAGGGACGAGTTGTTTATGAAAAAATCATAGTTATTTCCCTCCTTTTTGTACATCAAGTAACAGCTATTCCACAATATGTGATTATGTCAAAACTTGGCATGATCGACACAATGTCAGCGCTTATTTTTCCAGCAGTTGCTTCTTCTCTTAGTATATACTTGATGAAGAACTTCATGAGTCAATTACCGGATGATTTGATTGAGGCGGCAAAAGTCGACGGATCAAGTCATTTGCGAACTTTTGCACAAATCGTAATGCCAAATGTTAAGCCTGCATGGATCACAGTAGTTATTTTAACTTTTCAGGGTCTCTGGAATAGGGGAACAGGAGCTTACATTTATTCAGAACAACTGAAAAACCTTCCCACTTTACTGACACAAATATCAGCATCAAGTACTGTTTCAACTGCTGGAATAGCAGCAGCAGCAGCAGTATTTCTAATGATCCCGCCGGTATTTGTATTCGTTTTCAGTCAGAACAAAATAGTTGAAACAATGGCGTATTCTGGAATTAAAGGATAGGAGATAGAAATGGGGTTAAAAAAAATCGTAGCTATTTCAATCATACTATGCTTGATTGTAGTACTTCTGAAAGTATCTTACGCTGAAGGCTATAGCTTTATTCCGTATAAGGGATACACATACAACGAATATGGTCAATCCATTCCTTCAGCAGTTGGATATTGTGCACGTGAAACATATTTTGCGGATGCAGCAGGTGAAAGTTATTTCAATAAGCCTGCAGATATCTTTTTTTATAATGATATGCTCTTTGTTTTAAATCAAAATAATATCACTATTTTGGATGATAGATTCAATATTATCCGAAAAATCGATCAATTAATTCTCACTGATGGAACCAGTATTGCTTTGAGTGAAGCAAAAGGTATATATGTAACTGATGACAAAATACTTATAGCAGATCCTGTATTAGAAATGGTTGTTGTTTGTGATTTATATGGCAATGTCAGTTATTTGCTGAAAAAGCCAGAGAATGAATTGTATCCTCAAGAGAAACCATTCAGACCTATAAAAGTACTAGTAGATAAATCAAGAAACATATATGTTTTGGGTGAAGGCATATTTCAAGGAGCAGTAGTTTTTAATAAGGGAGGCAAATTTCTGGAATATTTCGGGAGTAACCGAGTAGGATTAAATGCAAATATTCTTCTGGATCTTTTCTGGAGAAGGTTTATGACAGAGGAACAAATAAGTGCTTCAGCAAGAAATGTTCCGGTGGAGTATACAAATTTTGACATTGATGATGACGGATTTGTTTTTACTTGTACAGCAGCAACCTCAGATACAAGTGAGCAGATACGAAAACTTAATCCTGCAGGAGTCAATGTTTTCCCTACTTATAGTTATGGCGACATTGAAAACATTAGATATAAGACGATTAGTCAAAAAACATCATTTGTTGATATTTCAGTTAATATTGATGGTTTTATATTCGCAGCAGATGAAAGTAAAGGTCGTATTTTTATGTATGATTCAGATGGACTTCTTGTATCTATTTTCGGAGGAAGTGGGATACAGACCGGAAGATTTCAAAGTATATCAGCTATTGAAACATTTGGAAGATCAGTATATGTCGCAGATAGAGTAGCTAATTCAATAACGGTTTTCGATCCGACTCAATATGGGCAATATGTATATGATGCTACTCTGGCTTATATTGATGGTAGATATCATGAATCGAAAGAATTGTGGGAGAACGTGTTAAAACAAAATGCTAACTACCAATTAGCATATGTTAATATCGGAAAGACTCTCTACCTCATGGGTGACTATAAACAAGCAATGGATTACTTTGAGCTTGGAGCAGACAGAAAACAGATTTCCCAGGCATTTTCTGAAATGCGAAAGAGCCAGATTCGCAGATTCATAGGCCCCGTAATATCTGCATCAGTACTCTTAACCTTAGTTCTGACTGCAGTATTAAGAATAAGAAAAAGATTATACAAACGAGGACAGAAATCATGAATGTTTTCAAGGAAATGATGTACATCTTAATGCACCCCATAAATGGATTTGAGGATATGAAACAATACAAAACAGGTTCTCTTTATGCGGCCGGAATCGTAAGCCTGCTTTGGTTTTTTGCCTCCTTAGTGCATACTCAATATACTAGTCCCTGGTTCAACGCAAATGATACCGAGAAGACAAATATATTATTGATATTTGTTTCAACTGTTGTTCTTTATATATTCTTTACAATATCAAATTGGTCGATATGTACTTTATTTGATGGAGAGGGATCTTATATTGAAATAGTTATCGTTACGGCATATTCATTGATACCATATGTTGTATCGCTGTTTGCAGTTTCTATTTTTAGCTATTTTCTATCGCTCGATGAATATATGTTTATCAATGTAATAACATCTGTAGGGCTTTTGTACTCAGTAATAATGCTTATGATCGGAATGATACAAATCCATCAGTACAATTTCATTAGAATGGGTTTTGCTCTTATTGTATCAGTGATTGGAGTTTTTCTGATTTTGTTTCTTTCCTTCCTGATGCTGATGCTGATTCGAGAGATAATTGAATTTTTTAGAACTATAACAAATGAACTGCTAATGCGTTCTGTAGTATAGGTCAAAGAAGAAGGTAAAAGAGGAGAATAAGTATAATGAACAGAAAGCCGACTATGATCATAATATGCTGTATTATGCTTTTCATCTTAGGATCGTCATCTTTATCAAATACTAATGCTCCGGAAGATATTAATGAAACATCAAATAAATCTACAGCCTCTGATTATGAGCTGATTTGTGATGACCAAACCGGAAGTTTTATCGTTAAACGAGGCAACAAGGTATGGAACAGCTTTCCTGAAAGTGTTGAAATTGCTGAGGGAATGAAGGGAGCTGAAAAGAATAAAGTTCGTGCTGCATTGCTCATTGAAGTTGTTAATATGAAGAATGAATCATTTACGGCAAATTCGCAAACAGGAAGTGTTTTCAATGAAGGTGTTACAGTGATTGAAACTTTGTCCGGAGTCAGAATTAAATATTTCTTTTCTGATTACAATATAACGGTACCACTTGACATTAATTTGAATGAATATGGATTTTCAGCAAGTGTTAGTGTTGGAGAAATCGAGGAAAAAGGTGAGTTCAAGATAGTATCATTATCACTTCTTCCTTTCTTTAACGCTGGATACTACGATCAAAGAGGATTCGTATTTGTTCCCGATGGAAGTGGTTCAATAATTCGATTCAACAATAAAAAATTAAATGTCCCTCGATTTTCCCAAAGAATATACAGCTATGATCATACTATATCAAGATTTTTCAATACAGAAACGACTGAAGACATAAGGCTCCCTGTTTTCGGGACAGCTTTTGAAGATCAGTATTCATTAGGTATTGTAACAAAAGGAACCGCAGGCGCTTACATCACTGCTGACAGCAACACGAATCTAAACAAATACTCTTATGTTTATGCAAAATTTCCAATTCGTTTGAAAGATGTTTACAGATATATCAATGATGTTACAGCTGATGTTGACATATATCAAAAGAGTGATTTGCCTGATCGCATAATTGAAATACGATATCTTTTAGAAGAGACGTATGAGCCCTCATATGTTGATATGGCAAAAAGATACAGAAAATATTTGATAGACAATAATGAGATAAACAGTAGTGTTTCCAATCCAAAACTATATGTTGATCTATATGGTACAACTATTCGAAAAAAACCATTTCTTGGAATTCCAGTGGACCAGATTGAAAAACTGACTACCTATTCTCAAGCTGAAGAAATAGTGAATGAAATAAATAAGCTTAGTATAAAGAATGTAGTTTACACGTATATCAATTGGTCGAGATCTAATGTCTGGCAGAAGATGAAACCTGTACACAAACCCGACAATATACTCGGAAGCAGAAAAGAATTTGAAAATCTGAAGCGTGAAATCGAAAGCAGCAACGGATCACTTTATCTTAACTGTGATCCTGTCAGAATTGCAAAAGGTCGATCACCTCTTTCATTCTTCACGGACTATGCAAAAGATATTCGTCATTATACTGCTAGTGTTTATCCCTTCAAACTCTCGACCCAAACTGAAGACCGTAATCAAAGAGGACATTATCTAATAAATTTAAAAAATCTGTCAAAACAGTTTTCGATATGGGGCGAGGCAATTAACAATATTGGAGCTGATGGCATAAGTTTCTCCGGAACAGAAGTATTATATACGGATTTTACTCAGAAAGATGGATGGCAGGATATAACCAGATCAAGTATGATGAGCGCACTGGGTAATTTAAGCGGAGACAAAATTATGGTCACCGGTGGTAATGATTATACTTTAAAGTATTCAGAGCATTTGACCGGGATCCCTGGAGGCTCAAGCATGTACACTAAAACGGATGATAGTGTACCTTTTTATCAGATAGCTTTACATGGATCCATAAACTATAATATAGCATCGATAAATTCACATGAAAACTATACTGATGCTGTTTTAAGGTCAGTAGAAACAGGTGCTATTCCACGGTTTGAATTTATCTATGAACCCGCCGATAAAGTAGCTGATTCTATGCATAAACACCTGTTTTATTCACATTACAAAAATTGGATAGCAAATATATCAGAAATATACGCAGATACTTCGGAATTCTATGATTCTATATCGGGAGTATACATAAGCAATCATAGGAAGATAGCTAAGAATGTCTACCTGACCGAGTACGAGAATGGGAGATATTCCGTTGTAAACTATAATTCCAGTAAAGTTGATACTGAGTACGGACTGATCGAAGCTAAGTCTTTTATCTGGGGGTGATGATTTGAAAACAACAAAAATTAGCTTTGAAGCAAAGAAAAAATGGATAGGATTTATGTTTGTAGTTCCTTGGCTGATTGGGTTTATCAACTTTTTCTTTATTCCTATCATTAATTCTATCAGATTCAGTATATCAAAAATAATGATCGATAACGGACCAATTTATGAATATCTTGGTTTTACACAGTATAAGTACTTATTTTTAAGTGATGCAACATTTTTTACTGACATGCTGAAAACATCGGGAGGTGTGTTCCTGGATGTATTGATGGTAATAGTGTTTAGTTTGTTTTTTTCATTGATACTAGTTCAGAAGTTTAGAGGAAGACTCTTAGCAAGAGCTATGTTTTTTTTGCCTGTTATTGTTGCCTCCGGTGCGGTTATAAAGAGTATCCGTTTTGATGCATCCGCTTCCGGACAGTTTGAACTAAGTGTTCTTCAGAGTATTCTGCAAAATGCAAATTTGAGTAATGATCTAGTTGGGTTGATCGTACGTACTATGGAACAAATGTTTCAAATTATTTGGAAGTGTGGTATACAAATTTTGATTTTCATGGCAGGCCTACAGTCGATACCTTCAACTATCAAAGAAGCTGCATATGTTGAAGGAGCGACAGGTTGGGAGTATTTTTGGAAAATAACCTTCCCGATGGTAATGCCATTAATACAACTTAATATAATATATACAATTATTGATAGTTTTACTGATTATACAAATCCGATAATACAAAGGATCTATGCATTGAATCAACAGCTTGACTATAGCTTTTCTTCAACCATCGCATGGTCCTATTTTTCTATTATATTCATTATTGCAATAGTATTGTATATGATACTCGGTAAACTTAACACAAGAAACAGCAATTGAGTAAGGATGATAAAATGATTACTACAGGAAACAAGAGCAATATCCCACCCAAAAGAAAGAATGTTGAATCAAGTCCGTTTTTAAATAAAGTAAAAAATATCTCATGGAAAATCTCAAGATTCATTTTGTTGTTTGGTATGAGTTATGTCATTGTTTATCCTTTGCTTTATATGGTCTTCAGATCTTTCTGCAGTATAGATGACATATATGATGTTACTGTTAAATGGATACCTAAAAATTTCACCTTTGAAAATTTCATCAGAGTGTACAAGGGCATAAATTATCCAGGTGTATTTCTGAACAGTGTTTTAGTAAGTTTTGGCAGTTCATTGCTGTTATTGCTCCCTTGTTCTTTTGCAGCATATGGACTTAGCAGATTTAAATTTCGAGGAAGAGGAATAGTTTTTGCATTTGTACTTATGACAATAGTAGTACCGCAACAATTCTTCGTTCTGCCCTCTTTTCTCAATTTCAGCTATTTCAATGGGTTTGGAATTGTACCGCTTATTAATAACCTTGCCTCAACTCAAATACGTATCAACCTGCTTGACTCATTTCAGGTTTTCTGGGTTCCTGCACTATTTGGTTCGGGTATACGTTCAGGATTGTACATTTATATCTTTGTGCAATTCTTTAAAGCCTTGCCCAAAGAACTTGAAGAAGCTTCATATGTAGACGGGTGTGGATTTACAAATACTTTTTTTCGCATCATTGTTCCGAGCGCAATACCGGTAATAGTTACTGTTTTTCTTTTTTCACTTGTATGGCATTGGAATGATTATCAATTGTCTTCAGTCTTGATGCCTGAAAACAGAACTATATCAAGTACTGTCGTTAATTTGAAAAATATACTTTATCAAAGTGACCGAACATCCGGAATTGAAAGTATGATAGACATCGGTCAGATACTTCTTGATACTCAGGTCGCCAATATTTTTCTTGTTTCTCCTATGGTGATCTTATATTTGGTAGCACAGAAATTTTTTACTGAAAGCATAGAAAGGACTGGTCTTGTAGGATGAATATTGAGAAAATACTTAAGGGTGAGCTCATAGTTGACACTGAAAAAATAATCAACGCTGATATTTATGGAGGTGGAGTCAATTTCGCTTTTTCGGATTATGTATATTACGACTTTATACACGGTGGTGGATTTAATCTCCACCTTCCGTATGTGCCATATAATGAAAATGATGAAGAAGCTTTTAAAGAATTTTTTTCGATTCTTGATTATACAGGAATGCAGTATGTACGGCTTCAGGTCAGTTATACCATGTGGGAGCCAATCAATGATAATGATGATCCGTTTAATACTGATTTTGATAAAGGATTTATATTTTCTCCGAATTTCAAAGAAAGAGCGAAAGCGGATAGAGTTCCAGAGAACACTTTCGAGTATATGAGAAGATTTTATCATTTACTGGATTATTTTGAACAGAAAAATATATTTGTAATTCTTGGAAATTGGAGCGGAGGAACTGCAGCAAGTGGGTTCTGCCCTGACAATAAATGCTGGCTTGCTCCCGAGAATGTTAAAATGGATCGACGCAGTCTTCATGTCACTGATGTTGATGAGTTCGCCGAAACGTTTGCAGCAATAATGTACCACCTTATTATTGAAAAGGGTTATACTTGCGTTAAAGGTTTTTCAATCTATAATGAACCTGAGAAATTTATTAATTATGAAAGCGTTCTCGCAAAAGTTTATAACAAATGTGGCGAACACCTAAAACGGCTTGGAATAAGAGATAAAGTTTTGATACAAGCCATAGACGGACCTGTTTTATGGTGTCTGGAAAAAGGAATGTCTACAGATATTTATGAAAAATTGCTGAAAAATTGTGGTGAAAACATGGATATAATCTCCATCCACCATTACGTCAGTACTTTAGAGGGAGGTACTCTTGATGGGGACAGAGTACAAGGTACTATTTCATCGAGACTTATTAACGATTTTGTAAAACCAATAATTAGTAAAAGTGATGGTCGTCCTGTTGTTATTGGTGAATTGGGAACAGCAGCATTTAGTAATCCTAATAATATTGAAATCGGCAAGAAGGACATTAGACTCCAAATATTTAATGCTGAAGCCGTGATTGCATCATTTAATTCGGGTATTAAGGGATATGCTTTATGGGATTTTAATACCATCGTGCACCCCTATTTCACAATGCTTGATATTGATCCTGATAATGAGTATCACTTAATCCCAGATTCAGTTAATTATTACCCAGCTTCTCTAATGATAAAGTATCTTCCGAAAGGAACAAATATTGTCAATACAACGGTTATAGGTTGTCGTGATGAAGAAATACAGAGAGTTTATGCAACTGTCGGAGTTAATAATGATGACATGACCATTCTTATGGTTAACGAGGGGGAAAAGTCAGTTGATTTTAAAATAAATGGGATTAAGTGTACAAAGCCGTTTTATTACCATTATATATGCAGGGAAAAAACGCATGGAATATTCACTGAAGGTCAAATTAAGATATCAAATATGACTGAGGTAAGATTACCTGAGTTAAGCATAGTTGTTTTAACCACTTATGAGCATGGGAAATTTAAATATAATAGTGAAAGGTAATAGATTTATGAAGAGCAAAAATATTATTCTATTTAACGCATTTGTTGTGATGGTATCTGTCGTAATCATTGTTTCTGGATGCAATGAATCAGTTTCTCCATCAAATGCAAATTCTCTGTCAAATTCATCTGTATCAGAAAAAAGTGATGAGGTTTCATCGGAATATAGCGAATCATCAGAGGTACTAAGTGTTGATGAAGGTACTAACAGTGTTGTTTTCAGATCAATAATTACCGAGAGTAAGATTTCATCTTTGGATCCTTCAGTTTCTTCAGGTAACAACGAAGTCTCAAAAGTCACAAGTAACAACAATTCCAACATTCCTGAATCTAAAGCAGAGTCTACACCACAAGAGGATTACAGAGATGTGGAGCCGGAAGAATATTATCCTTCTGTGTCACCTACTATGACAGGCTCCCTTAATATAAATATGGATAGAGTAATAAACAGAAACATTATTGGCGGTGGTGTTAATTTCTCTTTTTCTGATTACGTGTATTATGACTTCACAAGCAGCAGCGGC
>Ga0265294_10003342_pt1 | contig 20535 bp, 21 predicted proteins | sample MunlanPumphouse3_FD_192504 | JGI IMG/M metagenome (GOLD analysis project Ga0265294, IMG submission 192504) | Groundwater microbial communities from a municipal landfill in Southern Ontario, Canada - Pumphouse #3 | ecosystem: Environmental > Aquatic > Deep subsurface > Groundwater | place...
GACGGTATCAGATTTCCAACTCCCTTTCAGTGAAAGACGGATAGGGTTGCTTGTGGTAAGCAATATCCCAAAAAGCAGGATGCTGGTGACTGTGCAACTGATACTGGTTGCCATCGCAGCACCCTTTACCCCGAGTCCAAGACCAGGAAGAGTAACTACTCCCAAAGGGATGCTTGGGAAGATGAAGAAGAGATTGAGAAGGATGTTCATGAGATTATTCAGGCCATTGAGATAGAGCGGCGTCCTGGAGTCCCCACTGAGGCGAAGCAGGGTACTGATGAGAATCATGAGGAGGTTCGGAAGGTACCCCAAGGCAATATAGTGGAAGTACTGCTGTGCCAACGGTTCCACCGCTGCCTCAGCACCTATCCATGAGGGAAGTCTTCTTGCAATGATGAGAAAGGAGAAGGTCAGGAACAATCCAAAAAAGAGAGAGGATAGGATTGCCTGTCGGGTGATGAGACGGGCTCTGTCGGTCTTGCCGCTGCCAAGGTTGCGTGCCATCAACACAGCGAAGCCGATGGCAAACGCGTTCATCCACCCATTCACCAGCCAGATGGTTGAGGCTGGAACCGAAACTGCTGCAGTCGCCTGGGCACCAAGAGAGCCAACCATGGCTGAATCGACATAGGTTACGGTGACCTGGAGGAACTGTTCAAGGATGGTAGGCCAGGCGAGAGCCCAGATGATGGTTCTCGCAGGGAGCGATCGATCGAGAATATTCAATGGTTTTGTACTTCTGAGCATGCCTTGTCTACCCTTGGAGACGTGGCAATCGTATAGAAAAGCATGGAACGTGACAAGGGCGGGAAAAGGAAATTCCCGCCCTCTCTATGAAACTTAGATGCTTGCTGCCTGTGCAAGTGTGATTGCACTGGTTACCACGATATCCTCAACGGAACACCCACGGCTGAGATCACTGATCGGCTTGGCAAATCCCTGGAGGATTGGGCCATAGGCCTCAGCTCCAGCAAGGCGCTGCACCAGCTTGTAGCCGATATTTCCAGCCTGGAGGTCCGGGAAGATCAGGGTATTGGCACCACCGGCGACGTTGGATCCAGGAGCCTTGCTCTTGGCAACACTGGGAACAATGGCTGCATCGAGCTGCAACTCCCCGTCAATCTGCAGCTCAGGAAGTTTTTCCTTGACCAGATTGGTAGCGGTGACCACCTTGTCGACCAAATCACCCTTTGCAGAGCCCTTGGTTGAGTAGCTGAGCATGGCAACCTTTGCCTCGGTGTTGAGGAAGGTCTTACAGGATAGGGCAGAAGCTTCTGCAATCTCAGCCAGCTGTTCAGCTGTTGGGTTGGGGATGGTGGCACAGTCGGCGAAGATGAATGAGCCGTTTGCCCCATATTCGCTCTTGTCTGTTGCCATGACGAAACATGAGGATGCAAACTTGATCCCGGGCTTGGTCTTGATGATCTGGAAGGCAGCAAGAAGCACATTGCCGGTTGTGTTCTCAGCGCCGGCAACCATTGCATCAGCCTTTCCCAGGCGGACCATCATGGCTCCCCAGCGAAGAGGGTCTATGATGCCTTCATATGCTTCATCTTCGCTCATTCCTTTATGCTTTCTAAGCTCGTGGTATTCTTTGGCAAAAGATGCACGATCTTCACTGGAAGAGGGGTCTACAATTGAGATGCCTTCAAGTGAGGTCTTTACTGCTTCTGCAGCTTTCTTCACTGCATCCACTGCACCGACCAAGATGACTGATTTGGCCAGTTTTTCATCGATAATCTTCCTTGCGGCCTGGATGGTTCTGCTCTCAGTACCCTCGGCCAGGATGAGATTTTTCTGGGCCTCAATTGCTTGGGCCTTCATTTTTTCTGCAAACGTCATGGTTATGCTCCTTGACAGGTTAGATTAGATAGTACCAGATCAGTGTATCACGTTAGAATCTCTTAGAAAAGGCTCGATGGTTGGGCATTCCAGTCTCCTCCTTGCCCGTTTTATTGCTTTCCAGTACAATGCGGTTCATGAAAGAGAGCATGCGCATCGGAGTATATGGACTTGGACGATTTGGATCCTTCTGGGCCAAGGAGTTAGCCGGACATGGGTTTGAGGTAATCGCCTACAGTAGACGGAATAAAACCGTTCCCCCAGGGGTGCGTCTTGGGAGTGAGGAAGAAGTCCTTACCTGTTCTGCTTTGTTCTACTGTGTCTCAATCAGCGCCTTCAAGGACGTGTTGACACGAACCGCTGGAAATATCGGGAAGGACACTGTGGTGATGGACACCTGTTCGGTTAAGCTGTATCCAGCAAAGGTTATGCAGGATCTGCTACCTTCCTCTGTGCAAAGCATAGCAACCCACCCAATGTTTGGCCCTGATTCCGGCAAGAATGGGGTGAAAGGCCTTCCCTTGGTAATCTGTCCGGTCAATTGCAAGACCGAGACGCTCTCCTGGTGGGTGGATGAGTTTGCCCGTTGGGGCCTCGATGTTATGCATATGAGCTGCGACCAGCACGACCGTGAGGCTGCCTGGTCACAGGGGATTACCCACTTTGTCGGGCGAACGCTCTCTGAACTCTCCCTTGGCGATACCAAACTTGCGACCAAGGGATACAGGACCCTTATGAGTGTTGTGGAGCAGACCTGCAATGATCCAATGCAGCTGTTCTATGACCTGCAACGTTACAATCCGTATGCAAAGCAGATGCGTATGGGGCTCAAAGGAGCCCTCGATACGGTCATGGAGGTCCTGAAGAAGCAGGAGGAAATTGAGTGAATGTGTGTGTATATACCTTGGGATGTCGGCTGAACCAGTGCGAAAGTGAAGCAATAGCCGATTCATTTTCCAAGGAAGGCTTCACCGTGGTCTCTGAAGACCAAGGTGCTGATCTATATATTGTCAATACGTGTACTGTTACCAGCAAAGCAGAACAGAAAGCAAGAAGGATGATCCGCAAGTTTGCGAGAATTGCCCCAACCCTTGCCACGGGTTGTTATGCCCAGGTCAATGAGGAAGAGCTGAAGGCTCTCAGTGACCAGGTAATAGTGGTTCCCCTGGAAAAGAAGGCGCATCTTCTCCAGCTTGCAAAGCATCTGAAAGCCTCTCTGGTCTCTGGTATGAGCATGAAGGAAGGGTGTCTTTCCTTCAGCGATGGAAAAGCCTCCGTCTTTGACTATGATGCGGCCTCTTTCTCCTACCATAGCAGAGCGTACCTGAAAATCCAGGATGGGTGCGACAACAGTTGTGCCTATTGTCGTGTACATATTGCACGAGGAAAGGCGGTGAGCCTTGATTCCAGTCTGGTCATCGAGCGTGCTCTGGCACTCGAGGAGGCTGGTTTCCAGGAGATCATGCTCACCGGTGTCAATCTTACCATGTATGATCATCAGGGAGATGGTTTGGGAGGGTTGCTTGAGAAGTTGCTCAGAGCACTTTCTGCAAATGTGAGACTTCGTCTCAGTTCCATGGAACCAGACCATATCGATGGTCGTCTGTTGGAAGCCTTGAAGGACCCAAGGATGCAACCACATTTTCACATTCCGGTGCAGAGTGGGAGCGATAGGGTTCTGCAACTCGTTGATAGGCATTATACCATCAGTGAACTGTCCTCAATTCTGGAACAGCTCAAACAGTCGAAGGATGACCCATTCCTCGCAGCTGATATCATTACCGGTCTTCCAGGGGAGAGTGAAGAGGATTTCCAGGAAACCAAGCAATTCATACTCAGCCAAGGATTCTCCATGTTGCATGTGTTCCCATTCTCACCACGACCCGATACCCCGCTGTATCATGCAAAACATCGCGTACCTGAAAAAATACGTGATGAACGGGCCCTTGAGCTCCGGGAACTCTCAAAGCAGTTGCATGACTCGTACAGAGAGAGACAACTGGGAAAAGAGAGTGAGGTAATCCTCCAAAACAGGAAGGGAGGGCACTGGTATGGGTTGAGCGGGAACTATCTGGAAGTAAAAGTAATAGATGCTCCTCCCTTCGCAAGGGAAGGAATGTTGGTGAAGGGACGCTTCAGTGACAAGCTGCCCAAAACAGGAAAAATGGAGTTTATTTCCTATGAAACGGCTATTCGCAACTGAACGTCTTGACGCCTATATCATTTCCAGATCGCTTGCCGGACCGTATCTGGCATATGAGAAGCGGAACAGGGAATTGTTTCGTCCCTACTCAATCATGCAGAAGGAGAGTTACTACACCTTGGGTTCTTTCCAGGATGTAGCGGACCGTCAGTTTACCCTCTATGAGGAGCATAGAATGCTCCCCTTGTTGTTTTTCGAGAAGGATAAAAGAAAGCATGTCATTGCCTTGGTGAGCCTAAACCAATTGGTATGGGGACCTTTTCGATCAGGAAAGATCAGCTATAGTGTGGATGGTGATAAGCTGCGTCAGGGCTATGGGTCAGAGGCAGTGAAGGGAATTATCGACTATGCGTTTGGGCAGCTTGGATTGCATCGCATCGAGGCCCATATCCAGCAGAACAATGGTGCGAGTCTTGCGTTTGCTGAGCACATAGGATTCCAAGCCGAAGGAGTGGCGAAGGGCTATCTATACAGGGATGGGGAGTGGGTGGACCATCTGCGCCTATCCCTGCTCAATGAACGTTTGGATATGTGCTCCTTCAGTTAGGACGACTTCTCAGTTCCCTTACTGTTATCTTGGGTTCCTGGATGGTGACCATGGTATTGGGAGCAACCGATTCCTTGATCCATACGTTGGAGCCTATTACTGCATTTTTCCCGATGGTAATATCTCCAAGGATAGTCGCGTTGGAGTAGATGGTTACATTGTCTTCAATTGAGGGGTGTCTTTTTGCTCCCCTGATCAGGCTTCCACAAGCATCTTTTGGAAAGCTCAGTGCACCAAGGGTGACCCCTTGGTAAAGCTTAACATTGTTTCCGATAACCGTGGTTTCCCCGATAACCACACCAGTTCCATGGTCAATGAAGAACGATGCTCCTATCTCTGCTCCCGGGTGGATATCGATACCGGTCTCCTTGTGAGCATACTCATTGAACATGCGAGGGATCAGGGGTACATCCATCTTGAATAGTTCATGTGCAATCCTGTGTATGGTAAGTGTCTTGATGCAGGGATAGGAGAGGATTACCTCCCTGATATTCCTTGCTGCAGGGTCCCCGTTGAACGCTGCCTTGGCATCCATCTTCAGCTGTATGCGGAGTTGGGGCAAGAGTTCACATAGCTTCCTGACCGTACTATCGGCTTTCTCCTGTGCTTTACACTCATCAAGCGAAGGGTCGTCGTACCGGTATGCGAGAAATATCTGGCTCTTCAGCTGTGTACAGACTTCCTTCATCTGTACGCTCAGGATTTCTTGCAGTCCCAGTTCAGCGCGGTCACGCCCACAACGGCCAGGAAACATCAGTTCAAGAAATTCATTGGAGATTTCCCCAATGGAGAGCATCTGTGGCAGTGGTTTCAAACCATGGAAATTCGCATTTCCTGCAACACGGTCGAAGGTCCCGTAGAATGCATCCACATAGGATGAAGCATCAAATTGTTGGTCTTTGCACGGTTTCATACAGCTACCATACGGTTCTTGTAGGCTTTTATGCAAGCACTTAGCCTAGGAACTGTGCAATCCTTGTATGTAACGTGCCCGCCAGATGTGTGGCAATGGCCAATTTCAATAGATCCCCAAGAATGAAAGGAAGCATGCCTGCCTGCAATGCTACCTTCCAGGAGAGGTTTCCCACAACTTTCAGGTAAGGGACTCCTGCAAGATAGATTACCAGTGTGGCCCCAATGCCAAGGAGAATGCACAACATTCTGAATCTTCCTGGGTGCTCATCTTTCCTGCGGTAGTTGCCGGCAAGACCTGCGAGAAAGGAGGCAGGAAGTAAGCCGAAGAGAAATCCCCCAGTGGGGCCCAAGAGGATTCCCAAGCCGCCACCACTGCTGAAAACCGGCAAACCGATTGCTCCCAGCAGCAAGTAAATCGCTGTGCTGCCCAGCCCCACGGCTGGCCCACCGAGAAACCCCGCGAGCAGAACAAAGAGTGTCTGCAGGGTGATGGGGACAGGAGGAAGAGGGAACCTAAGATAGGCACCAACGATGATCAAGGCACTAAAAAGCGAGGTAAGCAGTAATCGTTTTTGTTGCATGGGGGGAGCGTAGCACAGCACGTTTTTAATTGTAAACAGCAAACAGGTTGACAATTGAAGAAGTGCACACTACCATCGGTCGCATGAATCATGCCCAAACATTACTACAAATACTTTCTGCCAATCGGAATCGTCACCAGAGTGGTCAACAACTTGCTGATGAGATGGGTGTAAGCCGTACGGCTGTTTGGAAAGCCATGGAAACCTTGCGTAACCAAGGTCATGTAATCGAGGGGATTCCCAATCGAGGGTATCGCCTGCTCACTTCCACCCTTTTATATTCCAAGGAACGTCTGCAGGCCCTTCTTCCCTCCTGGGAGCTCCATCTATTCGATTCAATTGACTCAACCAATCGATATGCAAAAACATTGAAATCCAGGAAAGCCCTGGTCCTTGCCTGTCATCAGAGCGAGGGGAGGGGGAGACTTTCAAGGAGCTTCTATAGCCCGCAGGGAGGTCTCTATCTCAGCCTGCTCTTTCCTGCTGTATTTCCTCTATCTGATGCCTCCCTGATTACCAGTGCAGCTGCGGTAGCCGTCAGTGAGACAATTGAGGAGATGTGTGGGAAGTATTGCCAGATCAAATGGGTCAATGATCTGTTCTATCAGAACCGAAAAGTCTGTGGCATCCTTACTGAAGGGGTGCTTGGAGTGGAGAGTGGACGTCTCACTGCGGTGGTGGTTGGTATCGGCCTTAACCTGTTCACCAAACGGGAAGCATTCGAGGATTCACTCAAGACAATAGCCACTTCTCTCTATGATGGAGAGGAGTCCCTTCCCTCTGGATTCTCTGTGGATGCTCTTATCGCAAGCATGGTAAAAAAGCTGGAGGATTCCTTGGCTGCCTTGGCTGAGCGCACCTTCCTCTCCTCATACCGCGATAGATCCTTGGTGATAGGGCATGAGGTACGTGTGCATGCAGGATCTGAGGAGTATGTGGCCAGAGCCATTGCAATCGATGATGAAGCCCACCTGGTGGTTGAGAATGAGCATGGGGAGAGAAAGGTTCTCTCCAGCGGGGAAGTCAGCATCCACCTTGAAGTCTGACTTTGGTTTGTTGTATAGTCATTAGCTACAAATAAAGGAATGAAATAATGCTAGAAGCGATACGTGAAACTTGGAAGAATCTTATCGAGCAGCAGTTGCACATCTATGCTGCTGAGATGTTGGGCGAAGCCCCTGAATTGCCTGCATTGGCGGTGCAGAGTCCTCCAAAGCCTGAGCTTGGTGATCTTGCTTTCCCACTCTTTGCCTATGCAAAGGTCCTGAGGACAGCTCCCCCTAAGCTTGCCTCTGAACTCAAGACCCGTATTGAACAGCTTGATGATCGTCCCTCTGGTGAGATTCTCTTGAGCGGACCGTACTTGAATGTCCGTATCGACATGGGTTCTGTTGCAACCGCTCTTTCAGAGCGTATTGCACAGGAGAAGGATCGTTATGGGAGCAGTGAATCACTCAAGGGCAAGAAGGTTACCATTGAGTTCAGCTGTCCCAATACCAACAAGCCTCTCCATCTGGGCCATATGCGTAATGACAGCCTGGGGGAGAGTGTTGCCGCCATACTGAAGGCAAATGGTGCTGAGGTCCGCAAGGTAAACCTTATCAATAACCGCGGGGTGCATATTTGCAAGTCAATGCTTGCTTACCAGAAGTTCGGCAATAACGAGACTCCTGAATCCAGTGGTATCAAGGGAGACCACCTCGTTGGTAAGTACTATGTCAAGTTTGCTTCTTGGGCAAAAGAGGATCCCTCCGCTGAGGGGCAAGCCCAGGAGATGTTGCAGAAGTGGGAAAGTGGGGACCCTGAGGTGATGGCACTTTGGGAGAAGATGAACGGATGGACACTCGAGGGCCTCTCTGAAAGCTATGAGAAGATGGGAATCAGTTTTGATGCCTATTACTATGAGTCTGAGACCTACAAGTATGGTAAGGATGAGATCCTTAAAGGCCTTGAGAAGGGAGTCTTCTATCGTGAGGAGGACGGATCGGTATGGGTTGACCTGGAGCCGATCAAGTTGGACAAGAAGGTGCTCCTGCGCAAGGATGGAACCAGCTTATATATGACCCAGGACGTAGGAACAGCCATCATGAGGCACAAGGACTGGCCTTTCGATTCTTTGATCTATGTGGTTGCCAGCGAGCAGAGGTATCACTTCATGGTGCTCTTCTATGTGTTGCAGCTGTTGGGTTACTCCTGGGCTGATGATCTTCATCACCTCTCCTACGGCATGGTAAACCTGCCTGATGGAAAGATGAAGAGCCGTGAAGGAACCGTTGTTGATGCCGATGAGTTGGTTGATACCCTCACTTCCCTTGCACGTAACGAGATTCGTGAGAAAGAGCGTGAGGACCTTGTAGATGATGTGGACAAGACCAGCAGTGCCATTGCACTCGGTGCGCTGAACTACTACCTGCTGCAAGTCTCCCCGACCAAGGATATGATCTTCAATCCTGCTGAATCCATCTCTTTCAATGGGAATACCGGACCCTACCTCCAGTACATGGGTGCGAGAATATCGAGCATGCTCAGGAAGTATCAGGATGAAGAGTTTGCCGATTGCCATAAGATGAGTTTCGACAGCAGCTTGCTGACCCTCCCTGATGAGCGGGAACTTATCAAGCAGCTTGCACGGTATCAGGAAGTTGTTGAGAGGGCAGGCAGTGCATATGATCCCTCGGTTGTTTGCAGCTATCTCTATGATATCTCAAAGTTGTTCAGCCGCTGGTATCATGACAATCCGGTCCTGAAGGCTTCTTCCCGGTCCCTGGTTCGTTCCCGTATCGAACTGGTGAGTATGGTATTGCAGGTGATCAAGAATGCCTTCAGCCTGATTGGGGTTCCCTTCCTCTCTTCGATGTAAGGGTTTTGCCTACTTACTATAGAGTGAGCAGAAACGGTTGATGAACCGTTCCTCTTCCCACTCAATGTCAGGATCGTCGTCCAGGAGTATCCTATAGAGGAATCGCTGGACGACGCTGCTGAAACTCTGGATTGCAAGATCCAAATCCGCTATATCCAACCTACCACTATTGCTCAGGCTCTCCAGGACAATACTGCTCTGGCCTATGAGCATCTCGTCCAGTGTACGTTTGATGTTTGCTGCTTCCTCGTGGGTAAGAGCCTCACTTTCTATAATCCGGTAGAAGGAGCGCATAATCTCATCCTCATACAAATGATGCCAGTGAGCCATTGCCCTACTTAGTACCTCATTTGCACTGCCTTCCAGGCTGATGGATCTCTTCTGTTTGTAGGCAAGTGTATTGCAGTAGGAGAAAAGCTCTGCAATCAATGCCTCCCTGCTCTGGAAATGGTGGAAGATTGCAGCCTTGCTGATGTTGTTTTGCTTTGCAAGCACACTGAGTGAGACCGCCTCAAGTCCTTGCTGAGAACCCAAATCCAATAAAGAGAGAATAAGTTGTTGCTTCATTGTGGTTGTGTGCATACTGTATAATAACCGAACGGTCGGTAAGTTTTCAATGCCTTTTTCTTTGTTTTTCAATCAATTAGATCAAAAAGGTTGTTGCAACAGATTTCCATTTTTGGTATAAGGGACAAGACAAATTAAATTGAAGGATGAATATCGACATGTACGCACTTGTAGAGATTCTCGGAAAGCAGTACAAGGCCGTCGAAGGTGAGACAGTCCAGGTTGATTATATCAGCCAGAATGAGGCCGGTTCCTCCCTTGAGTATGCCACCGTTCTCGCCATTGTGGATGAGAACAATGCAACGTTTGGCACCCCCTATGTAGCAGATGCCGTTGTGAAAGCAACGCTCGTCGAACATTTCAAGGGTGACAAGATCAGAGTGTTCAAGAAAAAGCGCCGAAAGGGCTATACGAGAACCCAGGGCCACCGCCAGCGGTACTCCCTGATCACGATCGACAAGATCATTGCATAAGGAGGGCGAAAGATGGCACATAAGAAAGGTGGCGGTAGTTCCCGCAATGGTCGCGACTCCAATGCCCAGAGACTGGGTGTGAAGCGCTTTGGTGGACAGTTGGTCAAGGCAGGAGAAATCCTTGTTCGTCAGCATGGGACTAAGTTCCATCCTGGTGAGAATGTAGGCCTCGGTTCCGATTATACGTTGTTTGCAAAAGCTGAAGGTACCGTGCTGTTTCACAGCCGCAAGAACCGGAAGTACATCAGCATCGTAACTGAGTAAGTTAAAAAGTAGAAGTAAACGAGATAATGTTTGGATTTTCAGACGAAACCTATCTTGATGTTGCCTCCGGAAACGGGGGCAACGGTTGTGTATCCTTTCGAAGGGAAAAATATGTTCCCAAGGGAGGCCCGGATGGCGGCGACGGCGGCCGTGGCGGGGATGTGGTATTCGTCGTCAAACATAATCTGAGAACCCTGGCCCATCTGAAATTGGTCCGCACCTATCGTGCGGAGAATGGAAGGAATGGCCAAGGAGACCGCTGCTATGGACGTGATGGTGCAGATATTGAGATACCGGTTCCTCCTGGGACGGTGATCAAGGATGCCCAGACTGGTGAGATCCTCAAGGACCTGACCGACGAAGAGCGGTGGGTGTTTCTCAAGGGTGGCAGGGGTGGCCAAGGTAATTGGCACTTCCGTACTGCAACCAGGCAAGCTCCCCGTTTTGCCCAGCCGGGTGAGAAGGGCGAGGAGATGCGCGTAGGCGTTGAGCTGCTTGTCATCGCCGATATCGGCTTTGTCGGCTTTCCCAATGCAGGAAAGTCAAGCTTGTTGAATATCCTGACCAATGCCCGCACCAAGGTGGCAGGTTACCCGTTCACCACCAAGATTCCCCAGTTGGGTATGATGCGATACGATGAACATGATATCGTATTGGCTGATATTCCTGGTTTGATTGAAGGGGCCAGTGAAGGTTCTGGAATGGGAATCAAATTCCTCAGACACATCAGCAGGACCAAGGGACTTGCCTTTCTCATTGACTTGAGTGATGAGCGATATCTTGATGCCTATGATATACTATGCAAGGAACTGGAGGCGTTCGAACCTGAACTGCTGAACAAGCATCAGGTGATCATCGGAACAAAGACCGATGAACCTGGAACCGGGGAACGACTGGAAGAGCTGAAGCAGAAGTATGCGGATAAAGAGGTCCTCGGCCTCTGTGTGTATCTGGATCAAGGAGTTGATGCGGTCAAGCATGCATTTATCCGGATGGTGGAGAAGCAGGAATCGGCAAAGGATATATCCGCTGCCGATGAAGGCGGATTCACTGCCACCGTTGATCATGATGCTTACTACCCAGAGGACCCAGACGAGCTATAGGAGGAACCCTTGGCAGAAGCAGTACCCACGGCCCTCGTGGGAGGCAGTTTTGACCCGGTTCATCTTGGTCACCTGCACTTGGTACATACGGTGGCTTCCTCCACTGCATATAGACGATTTATCTTTGTCCCTGTTGCTCGGAACAACTTCAAGCGAAATGCAAATCCAGCGTCTGCAGAACACAGGATGGAGATGCTCCGTTTGGGTTTTGCTGCATATCCTGGTCTTTATCCTGAAGACCCTGAGATGGAATTCATCGCTGATGATTGTGAGATCAATCGTGGTGGAATATCCTACACCTATGACACCGTCAAGCATCTGTATCTCCAGTACAATATCAAGGGACGGCTTGCAGTGGTCATGGGTGATGATCTGCTCGGTGATCTCCAGAAGTGGCATGCCTATGAACAGCTCAAGGAGTTGGTGACCTTTGTGGTCATCAGACGGGAAGGGGAGAATGCTCCCTTCAGTGACCTTGCCGCAGATCTTGTGTATCTCGAGAATCCCCGGGTGGAAGATAGTTCAACCCAGATACGGGAAGCAGCAGGGATGCTTGGAGAAAAGGACTCATTGCCAGAACATATTTCACAGCTGATGCCTGAGGAGGTAGCTCACTATGTCGAGTCATTTCGACTCTACCGTACTTGAGCAAGAACTGTCAGAAACATTGTCTGCCAAGCGATACCAGCATAGTGTAGCTGTTGGGGAAACCTGTGTGCGTCTTCAGCACAGATATCATCAGACATTTGATGAGAGGGAACTCTACCAATGTGGTTTGATGCATGATATTGCTCGGGATTGGAATGCCAAGAGGCTTATCCAATTCGCTGATGATCATCATCTACCATTGGAGAGCGAAGAGAAGGGTTGCGCTGTTTTATTGCACGCTCCCGTAGGAGCAGCTCTGCTACAGGAGCGTGGCTTTCCCGAACAACTCTGTATTGCTGTTCGCTATCACACAATCGGAAGCATATACATGGGAAGAATGGGGTTGCTTCTCTACATCGCTGACTATATCGAACCGAATAGGATGCATCTTGATGATGAGATGCGATCATCCTTGCTTGCTGAGCCGACCCTTGAGGCTTTATGTATCAGGATACTGGAAGCAGAGCGAGCACACTTGCTTACCAAGGGGAAGGTGGTCACCCACTCAGGGCTGGAGTTGCTTCATTTTCTCCAGGAAGGTGGCAAGCTGTGAGAAGAACAGGGGTGCTTCTGTTGATCATGGTTGTTCTCTTGTTTGCTGGATGTGCGCATGATCCATCTGATGCATATTATGGATTGTTCGAGGATGAGGCGGCCTTGATTGCCTTCGAAACGGGAGATACGCTGTTCCTTGTCATCTTGCCTTGGTCGGTGGTTGAAAACCAGGCTGATGGGAGCGGTAACACTCCCTCAAGGCTGCTGATGGAGCTAGGGGGATTGGATCCACTGGTTGTGGTGGAAGGGCAAGGAGAAGAGCTGTCCAGAATTCGGTCACTCCTGACCACACTGGTCGTCGATACCACCGATCGTACACGTGAGGAGGTCGATGGGCAGGCAATGTTGGAAGCACTGAAAGCAGGCGCTCCCTACTTGAGGAAATCTGGTTTGGCAGATACACTTTCCACCACCTGTCCTGGCTTGGATCCCTTCTTGTTGTTGCAGCGGATAGAACAATTTCGTGTGTATGATTTGAGAAGTGTACTGGAAGAAGAAATGGTTGTTGATTGGCAGCAACTGAAAAGCCATATGGGTCTGTATCTTGAACAGATTCAGACTGCACGATGAAACGTGTAAAGAACGAAACGTAGGAGTTTGTAGGAATGAATGATTTGGTACAGGCCAATGCGAATACTATTGGCCAGTTTCTGGAAGATCATAAGTGTAAGGATGTAAATATCCTCGATGTAACGCAGGAGTGCTCATGGGCAGACTGCTTCATCATTGCAACAGTAAGCAGTGTGGGGCATCTACGTGGTGTAACCCATGAACTCTGGGGTGCTTTGAATGAGCTGGGATTGGAAGTGACCAACCGGCACAAGAAGCCTGCAGGTGATGGTTGGGAGTTGATCGACTGTGGTGATATCATCATCCACTTGATGAGCAGTGAGCTTAGGGATTTCTATTCCCTCGAGAGACTCTGGCAGAAAAGAGAAAAAGAAGAAGAACAGGAGGAGTAGACTACTCCTCAATATTCTCCCGTATCTTGATGATGGTCTGGGTGATGGTGTCAACAATAGGATCTTGCTGGTTCATCAATTGGTTGAACAGTTTTTGGATGGCATCATATCCCTGCCTCTCTGGTTGCTGGCAGATGGTAAAGGTAATAACCCCTTCTTTCACCAGTTCTCTGGTTACTGGAACGTCATCAAAACTGAAGGTTCTCAGTCTATCCTGCCTGCCAAGGTCCTTGACCGCTTGGCAGGCGCCCTGTACCCCGGCAGCCGTCAGATATATGCTGTTGATGTCCTCATGTTGTTCCAGACAGGAACGCGTTCGCTCATAGCCGATGGTATCATCGTCAAGGCTTTCCACGGTATCCACTACAATGTAGTCCGCTCCATGTTCCTGCAGTCCTTCTATGAATCCCCTGATACGCTCTTGGTGCCCTTTCATGTTAAAGGAACCGGTAACGATAAGGATTCGCTTCTGGGTCTTTCCGCATAACTGCAAGAGACCGCTGGCTGTTTTTCCTTCCAGATAGTAGTCTGGTCCCACATAAAAAAGACGGTGTGAGCTGTTAATATCAGTGTTAACCGTCACTACCGTAGTTCCGCTTTCTGCTATCCTGTCGATAGCCTCAATCACTGGCTGCACATCAAGGGTTGTAACACAGACTCCATCATAGTGCTTTGCTTCCAGATGCTTGAGCTCTTTCAGGTGTACATCGAGATCGAATGATTTGATCTGGATTATATCCAGGATTACGCCAAAGTCACTCAGCTCACGTTCTGCTTGGCGAAAGCCTGCGATTACATCGTCAAAGAATGGGTTACCTATACTTGGCAAAAGACATCCAATTCTTAGAGGTTGTTTCCTTCTTGCAAGTACTTTTCCTGCAAGGTTGGGGGTGAATCCCATCTCATCTGCGATAGCCTGCACCCGTTTTGCAACCTCTTCATTCACTCCTTTACGTTTATGAAGAACCCGATCGACGGTTCCCCTGGATACTCCTGCCTCTTTTGCGATATCTCTAATTGTAACAGCCATGGTAGTCCTTTTGCATGAGAATACGCTGACAACGTTGCATGCGCAAGTGTCCTCAGCTGGATTTTACCCGCTTTTTGCTTAAAACATCAAACACCACAGCAGCAAGAACAACGATACCCTTGACGGCTTTCTGCCAGTTCGCATCAATCCCAAGTATCGACATACCATTGTTCAGGACACCCATGAAGATGGCTCCGATGATTGCTCCACCAACGGTCCCTGTTCCACCGTATGCTGAAGCCCCTCCTATGAAACAAGCTCCGATTGCATCAAGCTCATAGTTTGTCCCTGCTGTCGGGGCTGCAGAGTTGAACCGTGCCACTCCAACCAGGGCAGCTACACCGGCAAGAAAGCCCATATTCGCATAGGCGAAGAAGAGTACCCGATTGGTATTGATTCCCGAGAGTTTTGCTGCCTTCTCATTGCCGCCCAATGCATAGAGATGTCTTCCTGGTACACTGCGAGAAGTGAAGTAGCTATATCCTAGTACGATTACTGCAAGCAGGATCAGGACAACAGGAATTCCTTTGTGCTGACCAAGCAAGCTTGCTACCAGGAGGATTGCTGCAGAGAGGAAAATGATTCTTGCGATCGTAAATGCCAGGGGTTCAATCTGATATCCTTTTTTCTTCTTGGTCTGTCGATTGAACAGCGTATATGCTATGACGATCAAGCAGCTGATGACACCCATGATGAATGTGATGGCGAATACCTTTGCCTTGTCGTCTGTATTGGGCAGGAAGCTGTTGAAATAATTCAGGTATTCTTCCGGGAAAGGGGAGATGGTCAGCCCATTGAGAATGAGCAAGGCAACCCCTCTCCAGAGCAGCATTCCAGCCAAGGTGGTGATAAAGGGAGGAATCCGTACATAGGCGATCCAGAACCCTTGCCACGCCCCGATTGCCAATCCTGTAAGCAAACAAACAAAAATGGAAAAGTAGATATTCCAACCGAGGTTCACGATCAAGGTTCCGGCCAAAGCTCCAACCAAGGCAACAACCGAGCCTACTGAAAGGTCAATGTTTCCACCGGTAAGGATACAGAGCAACATACCTGTTGCCAGAATCACTACGTAGGAGTTCTGGCTGATGAGGTTCGAGATGTTTGCTGGGACGAAAAGGGAACCTCTCCCACTGGCGCTGATCAAGCCATTGAAGAGAATCATTGTTGCGATGAGGACTAAAAGCATGGAATTCTTCTTCATAGATTCCTTGATCCCGAGGCTATGTCTCATGATGTTCTTGCTCCTTTCTGGTTCTGGATAATACACGTCATAATTGCTTCCTGACTCGCTTCAGAGCCAAGCATCTCCCCCACAATTCTTCCTTCACTGAGTACATAGATTCGGTCACAGATACCGAGGATCTCAGGCATTTCGGAAGAGATGACGAGGATGGACTTCCCTTCCTCAGCCAGTTGGTTGATGATGGTGTAGATTTCATATTTTGCACCCACATCAATACCTCTTGTTGGTTCATCAAGCAGCAGTATATCTGGTTCGGTAAAAATCCATTTACCCAGCAATACCTTCTGTTGATTGCCCCCTGAGAGGTTGTTGACCTCTTCAAATACCGAAGAACATTTCGTTCCAATCTTTGCCACCATGTTCTTGGATACCTGGATTTCCAGGTCTGGATCTATGATCTGGTGGTTGCTGATCGACTGCAGGTTCGCAAGGGTGGTGTTCTCCATGATGGGTTTTGAGAGAATAAGACCATTGGTCTTGCGGTCTTCAGTCACATAGGCAATCTTGTTCTCGATTGCCTGTTGTACGGTGTTCAGGTGAACTTCCTTCCCATTGATGCGGATGGTTCCACTGATATCCTGTCCGTAACTCTTTCCAAACAAGCTCATGGCAAACTCTGTTCTGCCTGCACCCATAAGGCCGCTGATTCCAACCACCTCTCCTTTATGGAGTTTGATATTGATATCGTCACAGATCTTTTTCCCTGGGTTGAGCGGGTTGTAGACATTCCAATGCTCAACCTCAAGACTGACCTCTCCGATTGTTGTATTCCGTTTTGGGAATCGGTCTTCAATACTTCGACCGACCATTGCCTTGATGATCTCATTCTCATTGAATGCTTTCTCATGCTTATCCATGGTGGTGATGACCTGACCATCACGGATGACGGTAATCCTATCGGCAACATAGGAGACCTCGTTGAGTTTATGTGAGATGAGGATACTGGTCATTCCCCTCTCCTTGAATTGCAACAGGAGGTCGAGTAATTTTTTGGCATCAGAATCATTGAGAGAAGCGGTTGGCTCGTCAAGGATCAGTACCTTGACGTTCTTTGCCAGTGCCTTGGCGATCTCAACCAACTGTTGCTTGCCAACCCCGATATCCTTGATGGCAATCTTGGAAGATTCCTCGAGTCCGACCATGGAAAGCAGCTCATCTGCCCTGTTGTACGTTTTATCCCAATCAATACGGAAGTAGGAGCCTCTCTCATTTCCCAGAAACATGTTCTCACCGATGGTAAGATAGGGGACGAGGGCAAGTTCCTGATGAATGATGGCAATCCCTTTCTGCTCACTCTCCTTGATGGTATGAAAGTGGCAGGATTCCCCGTGAATGAGGATTTCTCCTTCAAAAGAACCAGAAGGGTACACACCACTGAGAATATTCATCAGCGTAGATTTACCGGCTCCATTCTCTCCTACAATTGCGTGGATTTCACCTTGTCTGACATCAAGGTTGACGTCATCCAAGGCTTTTACCCCAGGGAAAAGCTTGGTGATGTGTTTCATTTCTAAGAGTAGGGTATCCAAAATTATCCTCCAAGAAGGCGGGCAACTAATGCTACCCGCCTCTTTCAGAAAAAGGTCAGACCTGAATGTCGGCTTCGGTGTAGTATCCGCTGTCGATCAACAGTTCCTTGTAGTTGTCCACCGTTGCAAACACAGGTTCACAGAGGTAGGACGGGATAACGCCAGTACCGTTGTCGTAGGTGGTGGTGTCGTTCACATCGACTTCCTCACCCTTTACGATGGCATTGACCATTTCCACAACCTTGCTTGCCAAGGTGCGGGTGTCCTTGAAAATGGACATAGCCTGCAAGCCCTGCAACATGTTCTTGACCGCTGGTTTGTCACAATCCTGACCAGTGATGATCGGGAAGTTGTCCTTGGTGTAGCCTGCTGCTACCAAGGCATTGGTGATTCCGTTTGCAACTGAGTCATTGGAGGAATAGACTGCATCCAGGCGTTTCCCGTTCGGGCCGTATCCATTTGCAGTGATGAGGTTCTCCATGCGCTTCTGGGCTTCCTCGGTTGACCAGTTCAATGTTGCCACCTGAGCCTTGCTGGTCTGTCCGGAAGGAACGACAAGTTTGCCGCTCTTGATGTATGGCTCCAGGATTGACATGGCACCACCGAAGAAGAAATTGATGTTGTTGTCATCAGGGGAACCGGTGAACAGTTCAATGTAGTAGGGGCCTTTTGTGCTGTCCAGCTTAAGAGCATCACGAATGAACTCTCCCTGGATTGTCCCAACCTTGAAGTTGTCAAAGGTCGCATAATAGGTGACTGCATCACTGTTCATAATCAAACGGTCATAGGCGATGACTTCAATGTCATTATCCTTTGCCTGCTTGAGTACCTCAGTGAGAGCTGAGCCGTCAATGGAGGCGATAACGAGTACATCACATCCAGTGACAATCATGTTCTCGAGTTGTGCTACCTGTGTTGGGATATCATTATCCCCTGCATACTGCAGATCAACCTGATAGCCTGCAGCTTCGAGTTGCTGCTTCATGTTGGATCCATCCTGGTTCCAGCGTTGAAGGCTCTGGGTGGGCATTGAGACACCAATTTTGGCGGCTCCGCTTTGTTCTTTTGTTCCGGCGGCGAAGAGAGATGTTGCAACGAGCAACACAATCATGAGCACACTGACACACTTTTTCATATACAACTCCTTTATCTGGATTTCTCCAGTGATATGCATAAGCTGTGGAGGGTATACGTAGTACTAGAGCAGGGGTATTCAAGCAAAATATATAATTTCCTGCGTAGTGCCCGGGCACGTTCATGTATCATGATAATACCTTTTTGGTATTTGTAAAGAGAAAGATGTTCTTTGAACAAAGTTTTTTAAAACATTTGGAGGTACTGTTCTATATTACACGCTTGGTTTTCCACTTTCCCCGGGCAAAACGGGTGATGAAACAGATGCTTCTGAAGATCCAGTCAATATACATACCGAACCATACCCCGTAGATGCCCCATCCAAAGACAATTGCCAGGAGGTAGCTCATGCCAACCCTGCTTGCCCACATACTCACCATCGACACAACCATGGTAAACTTGGCATCTCCTGCGGCCCGCAGGAAATTGGGAAGGGAGAATGCTGTTGGCCAGAGAATGGAACTGAAGATCATGGCTGAGCGAATAACGTTTGATGCAAGTTCGGTCGCCTCAACTGAGAGATTGAAGATCAAGACGATTCTTGGAGCGAAGATGAATACAGGGATTGCCACGATGATCATGGCAATGTAGGCAGCAAAGAGCAGCCTCTTCCCGTAGAAGACTGCCTGGTCTGGACGCTTTGCCCCGACTGCCTGTCCGATAACGGTGATCGAGGCCAGACCGATTGCCCCGCCAGGAATATTAACGAAGGATGCTACTGAGTTTGCAATGGCATTGGCTGCAATGGATGCTGTACCGAAGGCAGCAATGAATCCTTGCACAAGCAGTTTTCCAATCTGGAAAACGGAACCCTCAATCCCATTGGGGATACCTATATGCAGGATTCGTTTGATCATATCCCAGCGAAGGGACCAATGGCGATAGTTTCTCACTGAGATCTGATTGGTTGGATTGGTCAGTAATGCAAGGATGATCGCACTACCAATGATACGGCTGAGCAAAGTGCCTAGACCTGCACCAATTACACCCAGATGTAGGGCAAAGATGAAGTAGGCATTTCCTGCGACATTCACCAGATTCATGACCAGACTCACCCACAGTGAGATCTTGCTGTTCCCCATGGAACGGAACAAGGCCGCCGATGCGTTATATGCAGCGAGAAAGGGTAGGGAGAGAAGGATATATATGAAGTAGGTTGCTCCACCTTCGAGAACTGATGTTTCAATGGAACCGAAGATAAAGCTGATGATCTGCCTCCTGAATGGCATGCAGAGTATGAGCAGAAAGATTGAAACAAGCAGGGAGAGCAGTATCAGTTGCTTGGCTGCTGCATTGGCCGATGCATTATCCCTGTTTCCCAGATATTGGCTTGCAACCACTGCTCCACCGGTAGCGAAGGCTGCAAAGAGCTGGACGATCAAAATGGTGATTGAATCCACCAAGCTAATGGCACTGACAGCACTTTCCCCGGCTGAGGCAATCATAACTGTATCAGCCATACCGATGGAGACCATGAGCACTTGTTCGATGATGAGAGGAATAATAAGAGTATACAGAAAACGGCGGGAGAACATAGGTTCCAACGCCGTTTCCTGAATGATGGGTTTCACTATACTACCTCTTGCCCCTCGCTCTTGGTGAGGGCAACGCTGACAACCCGTTAATCGGTAAGCAGTCCTTCGTCATTGTCAAAGTTTTTCTTGCGTAGGTTCTTGAACCTGCGTACCAGCTCTTCCACTGTGAGGCTTGCCTTCTGTTCTCCGGCAACATCGAGGATGATGGACCCTTCATCCATCATGATCAGACGGTTACCAAAGTCAATGGCAAACTGCATATTATGCGTGACCATCAGCGCAGTAAGTTCATACTCCTTGATGTACCGCTCGGTCAAATCCATGACAATCTGTGCATTCCTTGGGTCAAGGGCAGCAGTATGCTCATCAAGCAAGAGCATCTTGGGTTTGCTCATGACCGTCATCAACAAGGTGAGAGCCTGTCTCTGTCCTCCGCTGAGCAGTCCAACGTTGTCCTTGAGCCTGTTCTCAAGACCGATGGGCTTGAGGAGTTCCCTGAATACTTGCCTTTTCTCATTGTTCAGGCTTATTCGCAGGCCCT
>Ga0265294_10003344_pt1 | contig 20531 bp, 13 predicted proteins | sample MunlanPumphouse3_FD_192504 | JGI IMG/M metagenome (GOLD analysis project Ga0265294, IMG submission 192504) | Groundwater microbial communities from a municipal landfill in Southern Ontario, Canada - Pumphouse #3 | ecosystem: Environmental > Aquatic > Deep subsurface > Groundwater | place...
TAAAACTACATGGAGGCAATATCAGCAAAACAGCGGAAGCCTTAAACTTACAACAAAGCAACCTTTCCCGCAAACTGAACGAATTGGGTATTCGATAGCAGATCCGGCTTTTTTGCAGTGCAATTTTTTATAAACGGCAAGTGATCACTTTCGCTTATCGATAAATTGAAATTTGCCCCGTAATCCAAAAAATACTACTTCAATCTATGCAATGTTAAAACTCTCTTCCAAACCTAGTAAGTAGCCAGTAGAAAAGGCTTTCTTTCGATTCGAGTGGGAAATGGGCTGCCAAGCTCCTGCTTGGCAGAGGCAGCTGAGCTGCCTTCAGAAGCGAGCTGCGCTCGCTGTGGCAAACAGAGCTTGCCACCCCAAAGGTAGGTACTGCTTGTAGCCGCATTTATAGCAAATAAGAGCTTGCCATCCCTTCTTTGCCACCTCATCTCCCGCACTGGTTTCCCTTGGCGGAACAGTGTCCTGCCTGTAGTGTAGGTGCTCTCGCAGTCAAGCGCCCATGCGAAGAATTTTCTGTAGCTCTATGACCCCACGTAGTTTGAAAGAGAGCCTATATTAATATGTAAACATAATTCTAGGCTATTCACAAACGCTAACTCAATGCTTTAAACTATCATTAACCGAGTTTCATCTTGCTATCATGATGCAAGTATAGGAAGATAGAAACTTAAAGCTATGCTAAGTTAAAGCTCAAGTAAAAAGTGTAACCCAAATGCAGCATAGTGAATGCCGATACTGTAGCGCAGCTTTCCAAAGCTCCATTGAGTTTACTTCCCAGTTTTCCAACTCAGAGTGCAAATACAATCCCTTTATTTACAAGTTTCACTAAGCGGAATTGCAGATATCACTAAATCTATCGAGAAATAAGCAAGATGCTGGGGGAAAACAAATCTTGACAAGGTTGTGCTTCATTTTGCAAAGTATTCTCGTGAAAAAATCCAGAATCTTGCATTGCGAAATTAAACGCCATCGACAGATAGCTCCAGAGCTATGTGCTGTATGCCCGCGTGTATCCAAATGCAAAGCATTTAGATTTTGGTATCAGACACATCAACGGCAATATCTGGAATTTGTAATGGATATTGTCCAAAAGTTTCCCGAGAAATATCAACTGGAGGTGGAGTTCATGGCGGAAAAACAACATTTTGTACAAATCGTGGATATGACGAGTGGCAAAATCGAACGCATAGTGAACCTCAAAGAGATCGATGCGATGAGTGCCGAAGATAAATTGGCGCTTTCCAAAAACAAGAACTTGTTTATTGTAACCCACCGTTTGCAGCCTATTGTAAAGGTGGAGATGAAAAAATCCATAATTCAAGGTCCGATTCAATTTGAGGCAGAATCAAGTGCCAAAGAGGCGGAATCAAAACCCGAAGCGGAACCTAAAAGCAGCGCAAAAGGGCGCCGGAAAAAAGCCTAAAGCCGAGCTTAGTAGTTCTTGTAAAAAAAAGCTTTTACAAAATTGTGCTGTATAAAATATTGGCACAAACTGACCAAAATTTACCGTTAGAAAAGGTAAAAAGGTTGGTAAGTGGCATCTCAAAAAGGAGATTCGTATGTTTACATTGGACGAGAAGCATCTGGAAGAAGCAAAGAAAATTGCTGCGGAACATCGTAAGAAAAAACGCTGTGATGAATGCTACGATCGCGGTTGGATAGGGGTTACCGAACAAAACCTATTGGTATTGTGCACCCGCTGTGTAGATCTCGATGCGGCAATGGTGGACTGGAAGAAATACGTTAGCGAGCATGAAGATTTGAAAGAACACTTCAGCGAATTGTTTGAAGAACATGAAGAAGCGGAAGCGGAAGAGGAACATCCCGCTCAACAAGCTTACGATCACAAAAAATCCCATCCCGTAGGAAAAACTGCCTACGTGCCGGGACCAAAAAGAACAGGAAGAGCAAAGAAAATTTGAGCAATGTATAAAAGCATAGACCTAAAAGAAAATCCGCGAGATTTGGAAGCCCGTGTGCGCACATACTGGCAAGAGCATGATACTGCAAAGAAGAGCATAGATTTTAGGGAAAACAATCCCCAATTTATTTTTTACGAAGGTCCTCCCACGGCAAATGGCAAACCGGGAATTCACCATGTGTTGGCAAGAACCTTAAAAGACGTGGTGTGCAGATATAAAACCATGACCGGACACCTGGTAAAAAGAAAAGCCGGATGGGATACACATGGCTTGCCGGTGGAAATTGAAGTGGAAAAAATGCTGGGTTTGGAAGATAAACAAGGCATCATTGAATATGGTGAAGAAGCCTTTTGCGCCAAATGCCGTGATTCTGTATTTTCCTACGAAAAACTCTGGCGTCACATGACCGAGCTAATGGCGTATTGGATAGATTTGGATAATCCTTACATTACTCTAGACAACAAATACATCGAATCGGTGTGGTGGATACTGAACAATTTTTTCCAGAGAGATCTTATATATAAAGAGTACAAAATTGTGCCATACTGTCCTTCCTGTGGAACTCCGCTTTCTTCTCATGAAGTGGCACAGGGCTATAAAGACGTTGAGGATCCCTCTGTGTATGTGCGGTTTAAAGCCATTGACGAAGAAAACACCTATTATCTGGCTTGGACTACCACTCCCTGGACCCTTATCTCAAACGTAGCTTTGGCGGTACATCCGGATGAAGATTATGTGGTGGTGGTGCACCAGGACCAACGGTTGATCTTGGCAAAAGCCAGGTTAGAAGTTTTAGACGGCGAATACGAGATCATCAGTCAGATGAAAGGAAAAGATCTTGAACACCGACGCTATGAGCCATTATTCCAATTTGTACCGGTAGATAAACCCGCCTGGTTTATTGGATGTGCAGATTATGTTACGATGAGTGATGGCACGGGAGTGGTACATACAGCTCCAGCCTTTGGAGCCGATGACTATTCTTTAGCTCAAAAATACAATCTACCCTTTGTAAATCCGGTTGACGGAGAGGGTAAATTCAATGAATCAGTAAGCCCATGGGCGGGGTTGTTCGTAAAATCTGCCGATAAGGAGATTATCCGCAACCTAAAAGAAACAGGTGCTTTATATCGTAGAGAGCAGATAAAGCACAACTATCCCCACTGTTGGCGTTGTAGCAGTCCGTTAATCTATTATGCAAGAGAGAGTTGGTATATCCGTACCACGCTTTTTAAGGAACAGCTTATAGCCGAAAACCGCAAGATAAAATGGTATCCTTCCTTTGTGGGTGAGAAGCGTTTTGGAGAGTGGTTGGAAAACAATGTGGATTGGGCGCTTTCCCGAGATCGCTTCTGGGGCACTCCGCTCAATATTTGGGTGTGTGATGAATGCTCTGCGAAGAGTAGCGTTGGTTCTATAGCCGAATTGGTAAAACGCGGTAGAAAAGAAAATGGAGAGGAAATAGATCACAATATCGAGCTCCACCGCCCTTACATAGATGAAATCGTATTAAAATGCGATAAATGTGGCTCTGTAATGCACCGCACTCCAGAAGTTATAGATTGCTGGTTCGATAGCGGTTCAATGCCTTTTGCCCAGTGGCACTATCCTTTTGAGAATAAGGAAATCTTCGATACAAAGCTATTTCCGGCAGATTTTATTTCGGAGGGGATAGATCAAACACGGGGCTGGTTTTATAGCATGCTGACGATTTCGACTTTATTGAAGGGGAAATCTTCTTACAAGAGTTGCTTGGTGAACGATCTGATCTTGGACAAAAAGGGTCAGAAGATGAGTAAGAGCAAAGGCAATACCGTAGATCCTATCGAATTGATGGATACCTACGGAGCAGATGCCATCCGCTGGTATCTCTTGGAGGTTAGCCCACCTTGGGTTCCTACTCGTTTTGATGAAGATGGTGTGCGAGAAATTCAAAGTAAATTTATTGGTACCTTGAAGAATGTGTATTCGTTTTATGCTACCTATGCCAATATTGATGGTTTTGATGCCTCAAAGTATCCCTATGAGTGGGAACGTGAGGCAGAAATAGATAGCTGGATAATTTCACGGTTACACACCCTAACCAAGAACATTCGTACCCATATTGAGATATATGAGTTTTCCAAAGCCGTGCGAGCTATACAAGATTTTGTAATAGATGAGCTGTCAAATTGGTATGTACGCCGCAGTCGCCGCAGATTCTGGAGCTTTGAGCTTAGTAAGGATAAGGTGGAAGCGTATCGCACTCTGCACATGGTACTTTTAGAGGTGTGCAAGTTGATAGCGCCATTTGTACCATATTTAGCCGAAGAGATATATCAGGGTCTGGGTGGAGGAGAAAGCGTGCATCTTGAAAGCTATCCCCAAAGCCAAGCTCAATATATCAAACTTGGGTTGGAAACAGATATGCAAACAGTGATAGACGTTGTGTCTTTGGGCAGAACTGCGCGCGGCGAGGCTAATATTAAGATTCGCCAACCCTTAGGCGAAATGTATGTCCCCGCAAAGTTGCGTACTTCATTAGATAAGATGCTTGACTTGGTGCAGGAAGAAGTGAATATTCACAACATCCTATATGTAGAGGAAGATAGCAATTTTGTGCAATACGATCTAAAGCCTCAGTTCAAGGTGATGGGACCCAAATATGGCAAGCAGATGAAAGCTATAGCCGCTTATTTGGAGCAGGCAGATGCCACGGAGGCATTGAGCGCCTTTGCGGATAACCGGACATTTGACATCAATTTGGAAGGTAGTAAGATCAGCTTGATTCCAGAAGATCTGCTGGTGCAAATTCGCCCTCAAGAAGGCTATCAATTTGCTGCCATGAAAGACATCTTTGTGGCTCTGGATACGAGTCTTAGCGAAGTTCTTATCCGGGAAGGATTAGCGCGTGAGCTGGTAAATAAAATCCAGTATTCTCGCAAAGAACAGGGTTTTGAGATTATGGATCGCATCATAATAGGCTATTATGGCGATGCAGAAATTGAGGCTGCCATCAATGAATATGGCGAATTTATTAAGAGTGAAACACTTGCGGATACTATCCAAAAAAGCGCTGATAGCAATTTGCCGCAAGTAGATATCAACGGCAAACAAGTAGGATTAATGGTAAACAAAACCAAAGCAGAGTAAGCATGATTTGGGGGAAAAAATAGCACATTTCTGTATTAACTGCGGAACAAGCATACCGGATAAGGCAAAGTTTTGTCCTAACTGCGGAGAAAAAGTAGAGTTAAGTAGCAGTGTCTTCGAGCAGCCGGATCAATTATCCGTAACTGCAACTTCAGATCTTGCCAGAGCGCAAGAAGCAGTAAACAAGAACTTTACTTTGTTAGATCCGGGAGATGAGTTTCGTGGCTATAAGATACTTAGAATGCTCAATAAGGACGTGGAAGGCATCAAATATATCGCAGAAAAAAATAACAAAGAGTATGTGTTAAAAGTTTTCTTTAAATCCAGTTTCCAAAATATGGAAACCTTATTTGGGCTGCAAATGAGGCTATCGCGGCTCGGAAAAATAAAAGATTCATCCATTGCGCAAGTGGAAGAAGTCAATCAGAGTCATTCTCCTGCTTATATGGCGGTGGAATATGTGCATGGAGTATCCTTAGCAGAAATCCGCAAATACAATCCGGAGCGCATTACTGAAGAGAATGTACGCATTTTAGCACTCAAGCTGATTAGAAGCGCAGAATCAGTAAGAAAACACGGTCTTACTATATCAAATCTGACTTTGAATGGGGTGTTGCTCAATGATGATCAGGAGCCAATCATCCTTTCCAGCGGCATATTCTATGAGGAAGTTGATGAACGCGAAGAAGTGTTTGCCATTGGAGCAATAATCGCCCAGTTATTGGCACAGAATACCTTGTATCAGAATTTATATGAAACCGGTCGCCTCAGAACTAACAAGTTTATTCCTATTAGCAATGCCACTTTGGATATCAATAATATTTTAGCGGAATGCTTGCATCGCAACATATCTCAGCGCTTTGCAAGCCTTGAGAAACTGGCTGAAGCCATAAAGAATTTGCCTCCGGTGCAGGGAGCGGAGCTTACCAAAACTCTGGATCCTCGCCTTTTAGAAGAAAGTAAACCTACACAGGAAAATATTCCCAGACACCGAATTGAATATGGATTTTGGGCGTTGGTTGTGGCGGTAATCATCATTATTATACTTCTGTTTACTACAAATATGTACACGGTGCTGTTTGGAACAAAGGGCGATAAACTGCAGTATACAGGCTTCAATTTTGGCTCGGAAGATGCGGATGACGATACTTTACGTGCTCCGGCAGTTAATTTGCCCCCACGTGAAAGTAGATTGCCCTCACAAACCGTTTATGGCGAATTGAAAAACATTTCTGGAGTAGATAAATACGATCCCCGAAGACAACTTGGCACTTCTGAAGAAGAATCTCCTACTGTAAAACCACTGGTTAGCCCATCCCGCCCAGGACCGAATTATGTTTACCTCGAACCTGGTACATACGGATTTGGCAGGCTTAGCAATAATCAGGCGCATAATGTATCTCTTTCTGGTTTCTACATCAGCAAATATGAAGTTACACAAGCTCAATGGAATCGTTTCATGAAGCCGGCGAATGTTAGTGCCGTGGGTGACAAACTACCTGTGGACAATATTAGTTGGTTCGATATTGCCATATTTTGTAATGGACTTAGCGAAGCAGAAAACCTTAATCCTGCTTATCGCATCAGGGGCATCGGGGCATCACGTGTAGTTACTTGCGATTTTGATGCCAATGGTTACCGTTTGCCTACCGAAGCGGAATGGGAATATGCTGCCAAAGCCGGGAATATGTTTATCTATAGTGGATCGGATAATCCGGATGATATCGCCTGGTATCGAGATAACTCAGCCGGTAAACTGCGCCAACCGGGCTTGAAAAATCCTAACGATTTTGGGCTCTACGATTGCACTGGTAACGTATCGGAATGGGTTTGGGATTGGTTCGATGCAAACTACATTCGCGCATTGCCCACATTTGTAAATCCTCATGGACCGAATACGGGAACTCAAAAAACCATTCGCGGGGGTAATGTAATGAATAGTGAAGGCAGAAATTTGAATATCCTGTGGCGCGATAAGGGCGATCCAAATCGTGGATATCAGTTTGTTGGCTTCCGTTTGGTAAGAACAAAATAAAAAAAAGATAGACAAGTATCATCTCTTCTGATACTATTCTCAACCGCTTTAGTTGCATATTCTTCCCAAAGTACAAAAGGCACTAAAGAGAAATTTGCCAGCAATCTAATCAAGATAAAACTCAAACCTCAAGTGGCCATGCGATGCAACCTTCCTGTTGGGCTATATGCCGAAAGCAGCACTTTTGGTATTAATGAACTGGATCAATTGCTCAGGGTAAAGGGTGGAACCTCTGTCATCCGTGCTCATCGCAAGGTTAAAGATCAAGCATGGGCAGATAAAACTGGTTGGGACAATTGGTTTCTGATTCGTCTTGATGGCAGAAGCGGTGTGGATGAAGCTATAGCTTCCTTCAAACAAAACCGTTATGTGGAAGAGGCTATTCCAGAATACTTTGCCTACACTACAGCAGTACCAAACGATACTTACTATCCAAATCACTGGGGACACAACAACACCGCACAATTGCCCGCATATACTGCAAGCGGGCACACCGGAGCTGGCGTGGGAACAACTGGTTTCGATAGTGATGCCCAAATAGCCTGGGATCTGCCTCAAGGCTATGGAAATTCCAATATCATCATTGCTATCATCGATAGTGGTGTGGATACTGCTCACGAAGATCTGAGATTGGTTCAGGGTTACGATTACGGCAGTAACGACAGCAACCCCATGGATGATACCCCTGATGCTGGACACGGTACTTGCTGCTCGGGAATCGCAGCTGCGAAAGCCAATAACAACCTCGGCACCACCGGAATCGCTGGCGGATGCAGTGTAATGCCGCTTAAGGTCGCTGATGACGATGGAAATATGTCGTTCACTTCCATCGAAAACGCCATTACTCATGCAGCGGATAACGGCGCACATATAATTAGCATGAGTCTGGGTGCAAGTGCAGTACCCTCTCAAGCTCCAGATACGGAAGCTGCCCTGCTTTATGCACGAAACAAAGGGTTAATCATATTTGCCGCAACAGCCAACGCTGACGATGATACAATAGATTATCCGGCAAACTCCCAGTACGTAATATCGGTTGGCGCAGCCAGCCCTTCAGGTGAGCGTAAAAGTGCCACTTCTTCCGATGGTGAATACTGGTGGGGTTCAAATTACGGGGTAAACACTCCAGATGCGCGCGACGCCGTGGACATTATGGCCCCAACCATCCTGCCTGCCACTGATATTACCGGAAGTGGTGGATACCAAGGAGGTAATTATGATTTATATTTTAATGGTACCTCATGTGCCACTCCTTATGCCGCAGGGGTTGCCGCATTGGTGCTTTCTGCCGATTCTACACTCACACCTACCGAATTAAGAACTATTCTTACTTCCACAGCCACAGATATGACCATCGATGGCGGAGTGGGTTGGGATAGGTACACTGGATATGGCATGGTGAATGCCTACAACGCATTGATGGCGTTGGATCCTAGCATGCCAAGTGTGTCCATCACCAATCCTGCCAGTTTTAGCACTATCGATATGGGGGCGACAGTTAATGTAACTGCCACTGCAACGGATGGCGATGGATATATAACATCTGTAGCTTTCTATCTGAACGATGTGCTTCAATATACAGATTCTACCAGTCCCTATGTTTGGAGCTGGGATACTTCGTCTTTTAGCGCAGGCAATTATTCGATCAAAGCAATCGCTACTGACAACGGTCTCAATACCGGAGAGACTTCTATATCCGTAGCTTTGATCGTGCCAGCCGACGAAGGATTTGAGACTGGCAACTTCAGTGCACAAAACTGGACAAATAACAGCAGTTCGCCTTGGATAGTACAAAGCACCGAAAAATACTCAGGAACTTATGCGGCAAAATCTGGAGTGATCAGCGATAATCAACAAACTGAGATCAGCATCTCTCAAGTTGTATCTGAGGCTGGAAACATCAGCTTCTACTACAAAGTATCCTCAGAATCGAGTTATGATAAGCTCTTCTTTTTGGTCGACGGTGTAGAGCAAGCTAATTGGTCTGGCGAAGTGAATTGGACTCAGGCTAGCTATTCTGTAACTTCAGGATTGCGTACTTTCACCTGGCGTTACACCAAGGACGTATCTCAATCCGTAGGCAGCGACTGCGCCTGGATCGATCATATTGTCTTCCCGCCTCAGGGGGCATACTACGCTCCGGCAACAAATTTCAGCGCTATTCCAGCTGATGGTTCTATCACCCTTAATTGGACTTCACCAGGCGGGGATGTGCAAAACTTCAAAGTATATCGTGACGATGTACTTTTAACTACAACCCCCAATAGCACATACACAGATTACGCCGTAAGCAATGGCAACAGTTATACCTATTATGTAGTTGCAGTCTATGCTGGTGGCGAATCCGATCCTACAGATAGCATCGAAGTAACCGCCGGTCTGGCATTTGAAGCGATACTGGGCACGGGTACTTCTGCTACAAACTCTTCAGCAGCAAGCCCTATCAATGCATGGTACAAATCTTTACACGGCCAGAGCATTTATACTGCCGCTGAACTTGCTACCGCAGGCATTGTGGGTCCAATTAGTATCACAACGCTTGGCTTTGATGTGGCTAGCGTTCCCATTTATGATTTGCCGAATTTCATTGTAAGAATCAAACATACTACAGATACAAATGGAGAATATTGGCAAACTGCGACAAACATGCAAACCGTTTACGGCCCCGTAACTTATTCACCTTCAGTGGGCTGGGATATGCTTACGCTCAGCACTCCCTTCGTTTGGAATGGAGTAGATAATATTGTCATCGATACCGCATTTGGTACTTTGAGCGATTATGACGATACAGGAACGGTAAAATACACCACCGTCACAAATGGTTACAGATATATACGTGCAGATGGAAGTAACCAAACAAACGTGTTTTCTGGAGGGGAAACCTCCTCCTCCCGCCCCAATCTGAAGCTGCTTTTCGCTCCTTTGGCAGTTGATCCGGAAATCTCGGTGAGCACCAATAGCTTAGATTTTGGGGTAATTCGTGTTGACGATACTTCCACTAGCAACTTTATGATTACCAATAGCGGTGGCGGGACGCTTGAAGGCACAATTTCCACCACTGGTGCTTTCAGCGTTGCTCAAGTAGGCTCAAAAATCTCCCAAGAAGCGGATAAGAAAAATTCGAACCGCAATCAGCTCAACTATAGTATAAATCAAGGCAGTAGCACAAGCTATGCCGTTACTTTCGATCCCGTTAGTACCGGAGAAAGCATGGGTACTGTGACCATCACTCACAATGCCGGGGGAGAGGATGTGGAGATATCGCTTAGCGGGTCTGCTTACGAAGCTCAATCTATTCCTTTCGTAGAAGGCTTTGAATCAGTGGGCAATAATTGGGTTATCGTCAACGGAACTCAGACTAATGGCTGGCACATTGGTGAAGTAGTATCTAATACTGGTTTAAAAAGCATATATATAAGTAGCGATAACGGAGTAAGCAACGGCTACGAAACAAGTTCTGCTTCTGTGAGCCATTTCTATACTGATGTTGCCTTTCCCGAAAGCGCAACGAATTTCTTCTTGCGCTTCAATTGGCTGGCAAATGGAGAAGGAGGATACACAAACTACGACTATTTGCGTGTTTATATGGTGGATACCTCAGTTTTCCCAGAAGCAGGCACACTTCTAAGCTCCGGAAGCCTTTCGGAAGAGCCATTCTTGCTACAAACATCTTGGCAGAATGCCGATATCGAATTACCAACCGGTATTGCAGGCAGCACCAAACGCCTGGTCTTTACCTGGAGAAATGATTCAAGCTCGGGCGCTCAGCCTCCTGCTGTAATAGACGAAATCCGCATTGTAAGCATCGCAAATCAGGAAATTGTGGAAATTATTGATGGCGAAGCTGAAGTTGACCTGCCTCCCGTAACTGATATCAATAATAATACTATCACTCCTTCTATTATCATCGATGGAGTTGGCGGAACTGAATTGAATATAGAAGTCGGTTATGGTTCTTCTGTAAGCCCATATAGTAATGCCGGATTAGATATCACTCTTTCCGCAGAAAGTTTCAGCGGAGCATATATCCTGATAGATCACAATCTTGGTTTTATTCCTCCCACCATCGCATTCAACACCGGTAGCGGATGGAATCTTCTTTATGCTACTGCAAGTTGGACAGATACTTCTGTCGATTTCTCCATCGCAGAAGCCAAACAAAAATCCGGCGAGCTTATTATTGTGTTCTCCAGTAGCCAAGATAACACCCTGCCTGTTACCCTATCCAGTTTTAACGCCATTTGTTTGGATAATGGAAGAGTGAAACTTAATTGGGTAACTGCCACCGAAACAGGAGTATTGGGTTATTATATTCTTCGTTCCGAAACAGACGACATAGCTCAAGCCCAACCGATTTCTCCGCTAATTGAAGCTACAAACACATCTGAAGAAAGGCATTATATATATATTGATGCCGAAACTCTTCCTAGCAGCAGCTATTATTATTGGCTCATGAGTAGGGATTATAACAGTGAAGAAAACTTCTATGGTCCCTTAAATATTAAAACCGATAACTACGGTGATAACCCGGTACCAGAAATTCCAGAACTCACCCAAAGCTTGGGTAATTTTCCCAACCCCTTCAATCCCATTACCAACATCCGCTATTCTTTGGCAGAACCGTCAAACGTGAAAATTGTTATTTACAACACACGTGGTCAGATGGTACGCCGCCTTAGCCGAGATCATAATGAAGCAGGATATTATAGCCTCACTTTCGACGGTAGGGATGAATCTGGCAATGAACTCAGCAGTGGATTGTATTTTTACCGTTTTGATGCGGGCAAGGTGAAAAGTGCTCACCGCATGATGCTGATGAAATAAACCCTTAGGATGCTTTGCAGTAGATACTTGTTACACAAAGTAATGCTCATGATGTTACGCTAATTTCTGCAGATGCTTGAATATGGCACCCCCATTTCCTTAAGCTATGCTTAGGCATTTTTCAAGCAGAGATCCTCTTGTGAGTACAGCAAAATGGTAGCTTGAACGATTGCTAATAATAGCTTGAAGCACTGAAGGTTGAGCAAGTAGAAATTTAGCGATTGAAGCAATTGATTTCTTTGTCACACATATTGTTACAGTATGTTTATCAATGAGATCTTATGTGCTAAAGAGCAACAGTCTTTTATTTTTTTATCTTGACATTATTGTATTTATCCAATATATATATATTAGACTTACTTCTCCAGTTACAGGAAAAGATTTGTTCGGTCCGGCACCTGCAAATTCAATAATTAGTCATTGCTCTGCTACGGGAACGGTTAGCGGTACTTACAATGTTGGTGGATTAATTGGTTTTAGTAACAATTCTACAATAATGAACAGCTTCGCACAAGTGTCAACAACTGGTTATGATCGGGTAGGAGGTTTTATCGGGACCTCCGGATGGCAAGATTCCTATACACATATAAGCTTTTGTTACAGCACTGGAGCAGTTGTAAGCAGCAGTTCTGTGGGGGGCTTTTCCGGCTGGGGTGGCAATTCATATCACCGTGAATGTTATTGGGATGTACAAAGCTCTGGCATAAGCACAGATGCCGGCTCTGCCCTTGGAAAAACAACAGCAGAGATGCAACAACGCAGCACGTATGAATTTTGGAACTTTACAAGTATGTGGAGCATTCAAGAAAATCTTGATTATCCTCAGTTGCTAATTCCGGATGATCTTACCGAACTAAATAGCATTAGTTTGGATGACCTTGAAGGGCAGGGAACGCCTGCAGACCCTTATCTGATCTATTCTGTTGACGAGCTTAATGCCATGCGGCTTGATCTTTCGGCGCATTACGCTTTAATGGCAGATATAGATCTTGAGAGCTCAGCTTTTTGGGATTATGGCAGAGGCTGGCAACCAATTGGAAATGCAGAGGAACGGTTTACAGGCAGCTTTAATGGTAATAGTCATACAATCGACAAGCTTACCATCAACCGCACCAATGTTGGGTATTTGGGACTTTTTGGATATACCGAAGCTGCAACAATTCAAAATCTTAAGCTGCAAAACTTTCACATAATAGGTGAAAACTATTGTGGCGGTATTTCTGGGTATACTTTACGAGGCAGCTTGGATAAATTCGAGATCGATGGTATTGTGCTGGCCAAAAGCTTAGCTGGGGGAATTACGGGAGTATTGGATTCTGGCTTTTTGCAGCGTAGTTTTGCAGACATGAATGTTACGTGCCAAACCGAATATGGTGGAGCGTTAGTTGGAGTAATATACAGTACAGAAGCCCAGAAGGGAATTGTCAGCAACTGTGGAAGTAATGGTCTTATTAGAGGTAATGTTAATATGGGCGGCTTAGTGGGAGCCCTTACCTGGGGCTATATCATCAACAGCTACAGTCACGCTTCCGTTACCGCAAATGGACAGCCCGGTGGCATTGTAGGATTGTGTGGGTGGACTAATCCCGGTTATGAAGTCCAATCCCCCTCCTAACTATTAGCAATGGTGATAGATAGGGCAGGGGGATTGAACTCCATAGCCTTATCTGGGTTTATGTTATGCTGGCTTTTAGTACGGTTTTAGGTATAGATTGCATATCTTATGGAGTTTGCATGTGAAACAAAAAAAGTATTGACAAAAAAATGACCCTCTTGGAGATTGCTCCAACGGTGTTCCGGAATAGCTCAGCGGTAGAGCGGGTGGCTGTTAACCACTAGGTCGGGGGTTCGAATCCCTCTTCCGGAGCCATAATTTTTGCCTTCTTTCGGAGGGCATTTTTTTTAGATTGAGCTTTTTGCCTTAATGATCAGATTAGATACAATGGGTCAAAGGCTATCGTAGAATATCGAAAATCAGTTTTTCCTTTTCTTTCTTTTCCGGCATAATGGTATATGCCTTACAGATCAAATCGGCTACCTCGCTGCCTTTGCTATTATCGTTACAATATAGCTCGCCAATATATTCTCCGGCTTCTAAATAATCGCCAATTTTCGGTTTGAGCATTGCTCCGGCAGCGTAATCCAAAGTATCTGAGGTTTTCATTCTACCGGCTTTGATGCGTACCAAAGCGTAGCCGATGGCGCGAGAATCAATATCATGAATATATCCACTTGTGGGGGCAACGAGAGGGAGTTTGAATTTGGCAGTGGGAAAGAGACTGTAGTCTTCAATAACCTTAGTATTGCCACCCTGAGCTGCTATTATGGTGCCAAATTTTGCTAAAGCAGAGCCATCTTCAAGCACTTTTTGGATCATCGTTTCTGCTTGGCTGAAATCTTTGGCTTTTCCTGCCATCATCAACATTTCGCTAATAAGAGCGGTGGTAATTTCATAGGTGTCTGGCAAATAATTGCCTTTAAGGTATTCGATAGCTTCAATGGTTTCAAGTGCGTTGCCGACTGCCTCACCTAAGGGCGAATTCATGTTTGAGAATACAACGGCTACTTTTTGCCCAAAACTTTCTCCCGTAGTTTTAAGATGCTCTGCCAACTCGCGAGCACGTTTAAGGTTGGGCATAAAGGCACCGGAGCCAATTTTGAGGTCTATTACCAAATACTTGGTTCCTTCGGCGATCTTTTTACTCATAATGCTGGCAGTAATTAGAGCTGCACTTTCCACTGTGGCGGTTACATCTCTTAATGCGTAAATGCGTTTATCTGCCGGAACCATCGCTGAAGATTGCCCCACTAAGGCATAACCATGAGTGAGTACCAATTTCTTAAAATCTTCCATGCTGAATTGAGTGTTAAATCCGGGAATAGCCTCCAGTTTGTCCAAAGTGCCGCCAGTATGCCCTAAGCCGCGTCCCGAAATCATGGGCACATATAAACCCAAAGCGGCTGCGATGGGAGCCAGCATCAGGCTAAGTTTATCCCCCACTCCTCCAGTTGAGTGTTTATCTGCAACGGGTAAAGCGGCATCAAATTCAATACGCTTTCCGCTATCAATATAACTCTGCGTAAGAGCAGAAATCTCTTTGGGCATGGCGCCTTGAAAATAAAAACACATCAATAGCGCAGACATTTGGTATTCAGGGATGTTTCCACTAAGATAATTAGTAATAAAAAAGCCTATTTCATCGTAGCTAAGCTCGTAACCATCTCTTTTTTTAATTATTAGTTCTACGGGATTGTATTGCATAGTATTACCTGCCTCAATTTGAAATTAGTTTTTCGCGGATGTAACCGCTGAACATATCCATAATCCATACTACAAGGGCAATAAGCCACATAATGAGACCCACATTGCGCCAAGCCAGCATTTGCTGCTCCTGATATAATGCCAAGCCAATGCCTCCACCACCAACAAAACCGACAATGGTTGCCATACGTACATTGATATCCCAACGGTAGATTGTAAACGCCAGATAGGGAGCAAGAATTTGAGGCGCAACAGCATAGCGCCACACTTGAAGCGTGGAAGCGCCTGTGGCTTTGATGGCTTCTACGGGACCGGGATCGATATTTTCGATCTGTTCACTATAAAGCTTTACCAATGCAGCAATGGAATGAATCCATAAAGCCAGCATACCGGCAAAAGGTCCAATACCTACCCAAACAACAAAGATGATTGCCCAAACTATGGCTTCAATGGAGCGGAAAACAGTGGAAAGCGTACGGATAAACACATAAGCTATTTTGCCCGGAACACTTTCAAACATTAGGTTTTTGGCAGCAAAAAAAGAAAGCACAAAGGCAAACGGGATTGCTAAAACTGTAGCCATCAATGCCAGATATATGGTCTCTACTAAAGCAGCCAGCATTGGCACCATCTTAGCTGTATTGGGTCGAAAGATGCCGCTGAGGATGGATGATGTATTGGAAATCTGCGTAAAAAAAGCCTTGGGTTGCACTTCTACCATTATCCACGCCATTACAAAAGAAAGCAAAATGGCAAAACCGGCTTCATATTTCCAAAACTTCCGTACACCTAATTCGCCCAAGATCTTCTGAGCCAAAGCTGCTTGCATTAAAGGCAAGACAATTGCCGGTATAATGGGCATCAAAAGAATTAAACTTATTGGTACAGATATAGCAGCCATACGTAGAAACATCCAAGCAACACAAGCCAGCAGATAAAGCCAAAAGCCATATTCAATCAGGAAATATTTCAAGTGTTTCATAAATATCCTTCGTTCCAAAGTATCCATCTACATTACGAAAACAAGCATGTAAGATATTGTAAATAATGCTCAAAAGAAGGGGCTTATTTCGTCAAGACATTTCGCAAGTCTTTTTTTCATTGACAAGTGCAATGGTATGTTCAAACTTAGTAAAAAGAACTAAATATACATCCTGAAGGAGGATACTATGCTTACATATTCCATCAATGAAGTAATCGAGTTTGCCGTTCAAATCGAGAAAAACGGCTATGCCTTTTATCATGAGGCCAGCAAGCGTAAAGATTTGGAGCCTAAGGCGAAAGAATTCATTGAATTTTTGCGAGATGAAGAGTTGAATCACGAAAAAACCTTCCTTTCCTTACGCGGGGAAGCCGAAATGCAGGATCTTGAACTTTCAGCAGATTGGGAACTGGTATCCGAATACCTGAAAACAATCGTAGATAGCCGCATCTTTAACAGCGAAGATTCTGCCATCAAAAAGGCTACGGGCGCTAAGGATCTGCTGGAAATTATCGATTTTGCCATCTCATTTGAAAAAGACACGTTGCTGTATTTTCACGCTATCAAGGACGGTATATCCAATCCCAACACTAATAAGGTATTACGCAGAATAATCAACGAAGAAGTGTCTCACGTGCTTAAGCTGAGCGATTATAAAAAAACCCTTACGAAATAATCGGCGCAATCATAATAAGTCGAGTATATGGCGAAACGTAAAAAGAAGAATATCGGCGTATGTTTGGTAACAATCCTACTACTGGCGATAATTCTCACTTACAATCCGGTTTCAATTAGAATCATGACGGTGGGAGTGGCGGTTTGGTATCGCATCGATCCAGCGGTATTTTACAGACTAATTCGCACTGAGAGCAGTTTTCGTAGCTTTGCTATCTCGCCAAAGTCTGCCATTGGTTTGGGTCAGATGAAAGAATCTACGGCACTTTATGTGAATAAAGAGCATAAACGCGGATTGCTGTTTGTACCCGTATATAATTTGCGGCTTTCTGCCTGCTATCTTAACTATTTGAAGAACAAATATAACGGAAACTGGAGCTTAGTGCTTGCTGCCTATAATTGGGGAGAATCAAACGTATCTCGGCGTGTGAAAAACTTAACAATTGATCCTCACAAGAATTATCGGGATACCTTCAGAGATATTCCAGAAACTTGGAACTACATTGGTAAAATTCTGCCAGACCGAAAAAAGGCTTGACGAATTATGGCTTTCCAATTTGCTTATCATTCAGAAATCAATAGGAGCGTAAAATGCTGCGTAACCAAAACGGAATCTCGGTATATACTGTCCTTAGTATAATTCTTTTTGCCGCACTTATATTCGTGTTGGCAATCCCGAATTTCTATAATCTGGACAAAGAACAAAACGTGGAAGACTGCATCAACAATATGAAAGAAATCTGGGTGGCAACCACGGACTACCTTAGAGATACAAATGCTGATTTTAAGGGAGATCTAAACACTCTTAGAACTACCCGCAAAGCCACAGATAATAGCAGTTACTATCTTGGTTCTGCCTCCTACTGCCCCGAAACTGCACGCCAAAAACAGGAATACGTTGTGTTTGGTAAGTATGTGGCAGATCAGATTGGAGACGAGATTAAACATAACTATGGTGTAATTGTATACTGCCCCAATCTGCATCAATACCCAAAACACTTTATACCCAAAATATTTTATGAAAACATGGAGCCAACCCAGTTGCAAAACTATATGATCGAAGATATTGATTATATCGATACGGAAACTGGTAATAACGGTAGCAAAAAGAAAGAAATGATAGAGAAGTACATCGAGATTTGGGATACCGATCCCGATGCCTTTGCCAAGCGTAAAGCCGATAATACTGCTCTTAGAGCCATGCTCTTTCCCGAAAACTTTGGCTTGACTGCAAACATTAACTAATTGTAGAATAATATATTAGCTAGCGGGTGTAGTTATTGCACCCGCTATCAAATTTGGAAGTGCTATCGGATAATTGTTCTTAACCCAAGGTGCGAGGGCATCCACTGTGTTATTTTGTTAGGGTTTGAGGTTATATTACAACAATCTATATGCACAATTGAGGAACAATGCAGTATCAAGAATTTATAGACCACATATATCAACGCTATTCTGGCAACGTTAAACTGGAGCTGGATAGGATGGAAGGGCTTTTGAACGACATGAATTCGCCGCAGCAAGCACTAAGCGGTTTTCATGTGGCGGGCACAAACGGAAAGGGGAGTATTTGCGCCGCACTGGAAGCATTGGCGTTGGCTCATGGCTTCAAAACGGGGCTTAACACTTCTCCTCATTTGATTGACTATACCGAACGTTTTCGTCTTAACGGCAAACAAGCAGATATTCAATCTATTTTAGAAGTATTTCACGAGTTCGAACCTCTTTTTAATAAATGGGAAGCCAGTTTTTTCGAGATAACTACAGCCATAGCATTTATCCTTTTTGCCCGCAATAAGCTAGATATCTCCATAATTGAAGTTGGCTTGGGCGGCAGATTGGATGCCACTAATCTATTTGTACCTGATGTTGCGGCTATAAGTACTATCGGCTTGGATCACACTAAAACCTTAGGCAACAATTTAAACATCATAGCAAGCGAAAAAGCGGGTATTATCAAGGCTCATGTCCCACTAGTGCTTGGAGATATTGAAGATGCTCCATTACATGTTATTGAAGAAAAAGCATGCGCTAAAGCCGCACCTGTTTACAGATATGGTAAGGAATGGAAAGTAGAAATGGTCTCGGACGATACAATCGGCATCTGTTTCGATTATTCTTTTAGGGGATATATTATTCCGAGGATTAAAAGTAATTTGATGGGTGAGCATCAGGCAGCCAATTTAGGGCTTGCGCTTACAGCTTATATTCTCTATTGTGAGCAGCATAAGCATAGGGTTGATTTACAAAAAGTGTACTCTGCTATGCAGAACATCAACTGGGCTGGACGCATGCAAGTTCTTTCGCACCAACCTGATATTATTGTGGATGGTGCTCATAATGTGCATGGTGTAAAAGCACTTATGAATACTCTGAATAAAGTGTATCCGCAACGTAAAATTCGCTTTGTAGTTTCTATTTTGGCAGATAAGGATTACGCACAAATGATCAGCCTGTTCAGCTCCCAAGCGGAGTGTTTCTATGTAGCACAAAACAAGAGTGACCGTGCCGCTACTACAGATGACCAGATACAACAAATTTCACACTATGGCATTCCTGCGCGTGCGTATGATTCAGTCGCCCAAGCTTATTGTGCTGCCGTGAAAGATGCCGGAACCGATGGCATCGTGGTTGGAGGTGGTTCTTTATTCACTGTAGGCGAAATCTTAAAAGCTCATTTGGCAGATGCATAAACAGATAGAGTATTATCTTTCGCATCTTATCCCATTGCTCTCGCAGAAAGGTGTGGAAGTGTATATAAAACAAGAAATTGCTTGGGGTGTGCAATTAAAAGTAACTCGCAATTCAGATCGAGCAACGATCAACCTTTATTATAGTGAAAAACGCGGTCTCAGCCAAGTGATTAGTGCGCCCAAACAAAGCGGACTAAAAGCAGAATTAGAGCTTTTACTGCTAGGCGAAAAGAAAGTTAATGAGCCTACTGGATTTCACACGTGGCAGCGCTGGATTGGTAGCGATGAATGTGGCAAGGGAGATTACTTTGGACCTCTGGTGGCTTGTGCTTTCTATGTGGAAGCCCATCAAGTGGAAGAGCTTAAAGCTCTTGACGTACAGGATAGTAAGCTTCTAGGCGATATTCGCATTGTGCAAGTAGCTAAAAGCCTCTACCTCAAATATCCTTTTCAGGCATCCTGCATTGTGCTTAAACCAACACGTTACAATGAATTGATTTACGATTTCAAGCAACAAGGACAGAATCTGAACGATCTTCTAAGCTGGCTTCACGAAAAAGTTATTCTGGAGCTGTTTGCTAAACAGAGTAGTGCAGAAGGAGTAATTGTAGATCAATTTACCCGAGCCCACAAGGTTAAAAACCGCCTTTACAAACGTAACCCCGCCCTATCGGTTATGGAACAGACCCATGCAGAGCGAGATATAGCTGTAGCAGCGGCATCAATTCTTGCCCGCTATCAGTTTCTAGAGGCAATAAGTGCCCTCAATCGCAAGTATAAGTTCGTTTTCCCTAAGGGTGCGGGTTCCTCAGTCATTAAAGCTGGACAGAACTTCATAAAAGAACATGGCGAAAAACACCTATGCAATGTAGCCAAACTCCATTTTAAAACAAGCCAGAGTGTAAATGGCAGTCGTAGCCCCGATATTCCTCAAGACGCATCTTCCCAACAAAAATCTACAAGCTAGAAGTTTTTTCGCTTTAAACGCTGGTAT
>Ga0265294_10003345_pt1 | contig 20522 bp, 21 predicted proteins | sample MunlanPumphouse3_FD_192504 | JGI IMG/M metagenome (GOLD analysis project Ga0265294, IMG submission 192504) | Groundwater microbial communities from a municipal landfill in Southern Ontario, Canada - Pumphouse #3 | ecosystem: Environmental > Aquatic > Deep subsurface > Groundwater | place...
CCCTTGTTACCATGGCGACCTGCCATCTTATCGCCTTCAGTAATCTTACGCTTTTGTACAATAAAGACTCTAACGACCTCATTAACTGATGGTGGTAATTCATCACCATCTTTGCGACGGAAATGTTCAATGCGATGAACAATTCCCCCTCCACCATGAGGAACTCGTAGAGATGTATTTCTAACATCTTTTGAATTATCAGCAAATAGAGCACGAGATAATCTTTCTTCTGGAGTCGGATCAGTTTGTCCCTTTGGTGTCACTTTCCCGACCAAAATATCATTTTCTTTAACTTCTGCACCCAAACGAATAATTCCATACTCGTCAAGGTTAGCAATTGCATCTTTACGATCATCAAGTTCTCTTGTTATTTCTTCTTTGCCTAATTTTGTATCTCGTACTTCAACTTCATATTTTTCAATATGAATAGACGTATAAACATCATCTTGAACCAAGCGCTCGCTCATGACAACAGCATCTTCATAATTGTAACCATTCCATGTCATAAAGGCTATGACAACGTTACGTCCTAAGGCCATTTCACCACGATCCATTGATGGACCATCCGCTAAAACATCGCCCTTCTTAATAAAGTCACCCTTTTTTACAATTGGTCTTTGATTGACACATGTACTATGATTGGAACGTTCATATTTAATCAATTTATAATCACGGATACTTCCGTTTGTTTCTTTTACAATAATTTTTAATGCATCAACATATTCAACAATGCCATCTTCTTCAGCAATAGCAGCGACACCTGAATCCCTTGCTGCTTTAGCTTCAATTCCTGTTGCAACGTATGCTGCTTCTGGTTTTAATAGTGGAATTGCTTGTCGTTGCATGTTTGCACCCATTAAGGCACGGTTGGCATCATCATGTTCCAAAAAAGGAATACATGCTGTAGACACAGCAACAATTTGTTTTGGTGATACATCAATTAAATTTATTTTTTCTTTCCCTATTTCTAGTGTCTCACCCATATGACGAGCAGTAACTTTCTCTTCAACAATTTCATATTGTTCGTTTACTTCTGTATTTGCTTGGGCAATAAAATAATTTTCTTCGCGATCAGCAGTAAGATATATGACATCATTCGGATCACTTGATACCAAAGCTTTCCCATCTTCTGTTTGAGTAACCTTCAAATATGGAGTCTCAATAAACCCATATTTATCCACACGTGCATAGGTTGCAAGCGAGTTAATCAAACCGATATTTTGACCTTCTGGTGTCTCAATTGGACAAATTCGCCCATAATGAGAAACATGAACGTCACGAACTTCAAATCCGGCACGATCTCTTGTTAATCCACCTGCACCTAGTGCTGATAGTCGGCGTTTATGTGTCAATTCTGACAATGGATTTATTTGATCCATAAATTGTGATAATTGACTGCTACCAAAAAATTCTCTAATTGAAGAGGTTAATGTTCGAATATTTATTAAATTTTGAGGCACAATAGCCCTTGTATCATTAGATGTTGACATTCTGTCTTTAACATTCTTTTCCATTTTTGTTAAACCAATTCTAAATTGGTTTTGTAATAATTCGCCAATTAAACGTAAGCGTCTATTACCCAAATGGTCAATATCATCTGTGCGGCCAACCCCTTCATGAAGGTTAATAAAGTAACCAACAGCAGCTAAAATATCAGACAATGTTACATGACAAACTTCTTCATCTTGATTGTTTCCTACTAGTCTGATTGGATTATCTTTATCTTTTTCATGACAAACATCAAGGACCTCTAGTACTACATTATTCCCTTCAAGCATTTGCTCATAAGAAAATGTTTTCCTAAATAATTCACGATGGTCTTCTAAATAGTCAATAACTTTTGCATCGATGATTTGATTTTTTGTAAATATTACTTCACCTGTATCCGGATCGATGATATCACTTGCAAATGCACAACTATTAATACCAATATTGTGGATTCTTTGTAAAACATCAAGTTTTTTGTTCACTTTATAACGTCCTACACTAGCTAAATCATATCTTCTGATTTCAAATAAACGACTAGCAAGATAGTTTCTTGCTCCTTCAGGGTTTGCTTTTTCACCTGGGCGTAATTTATCGTATAATTGCTCTAACGCATCATCTGAACCAAATGTTTCATCCTTTTCAAACGTATTTGCTAAATACTCAGATCTTCCATATGGATCATATAATTCAGAAATGTTTTTATTAGAATTTAATCCCATTGCACGCAAAAATGTTGTAAGCGGAATTTTCTTTGAACGGTCAAGTTTAGCATACCAAATATTTCTACTACCCATTTCAAATTCAATCCACGCTCCACGAGTTGGGATAATTTGTCCATAATATTGTACTTGTGCCGTTTTCTTATCGATACTTTTAGAATAAAAAGCTCCTGCTGAACGAATAATTTGTGTTACAATAACTCTTTCAGCACCATTAATGATAAAAGTTCCCCAAGGAGTCATGATTGGGAATTCGCCTAAAAAGATCTTTTGTTCTTTGATTTCGCCAGTTTCTTTCGAAACTAGACTAACATCTGCTTTTAAAGGACGAGAATAGTTAGCATCGTTTCTTTTTGCTTCTGGAATTGTATACTTTGGTTCATCAAATTCAAAGTTTTTAAAATACAATTCTAACTTTTCACCATGATCTCGAATTGGAGAAATCTCGTTAAATAATTCTTCAATCCCCTCACGAACAAACCAATCAAAAGACTTTGTCTGTACCTCAATTAAATTTGGTAATTCGACATTGGTTTGAACTCGAGAATAATTTCTTCTTTCAATATTCTTTCCATAAATAACATTTTTGTAGCTCAAAACATTACACCTCACAGTTTTTTAAGCAAAAAAATTTGAATAACAATTCATTTTTCTCACATTCTATCGCATTCTAATATGTTACCATAATTTAGTCAACATGTCAATATATTTTTTGAACGCTTCTAAATAAAAAAATCGAGAGCATTTTTCCTTTTTAAAATAAAGTGAATTACTCTCAATTGAATTCATTGCTTATTTAATTTTTCCTACTAAATACAACATAATAACCATTTTCTTTGCAAACTTTTTCTGCGTTTCCAAAGACTTCTTCCATCTTTTCAATAAATGATGGTGCTCCCTGCTTTTTCTGAATCACTGCCCAAAGAGTCCCCTTTTCATTGAGAACCATTATGCTATCCTCAATAATTTGGTGGACAATTATTTTACCAGCCCTAATTGGAGGATTTGTTATCACAAAATCATATTTTTGGTTAACCACAGCAAATAGGTTGCTCTCATAAACATGTACATTAGAAACCTTGTTATGTTCGATGCTCTTTTTCACTAATTCTACTGCTCGTTGATTAATATCAACCATATCTACTTTTACATCAGGACAGCTTTTTGCAATCGCAATTCCGATAATCCCATAGCCACAGCCAACATCTAAAATGCGCGATCCACGAGGAAAATCAGGTAAATTATTCAACAAAACATTCGTTCCGAAATCAACGCGGTCTTTACTAAAAACTCCTAAATCAGAGTATAGGCTTACTTTCGTTCCACGGAAAGTGTATTCTATGATTCTTTCTTTGGAATCAAGACTATCATCATTTACATAATAGTGACTCATAAACATCTCCCACTTATAGCATATTATAATACAAATGCATTCTTATTGCAATGATTTTTTTCATTATTTTCATGATATTTTCATAAATAAAAGAGCACAATCGATATTGTGCTCCCTGTTTCTACTGTTTTCTAAATTATTTAATTTGAACAACAGCGCCAGCTTCTTCTAATTTAGCCTTAATAGCATTAGCTTCTGCAACTTCAATTCCCTCTTTAACTGCTTTTGGAGCAGCATCAACTAAATCTTTCGCTTCCTTTAATGGTAAGCCAGTGATTTCGCGGACAACTTTGATTACAGCAATTTTGTTTGGACCAAATTCAGCTAAAACAACACTTACTGTTGATGGTCCTTCATCAACTTCTTCTGCAGGTGCAGCGCCTTGAACGGCTACAGCAGCAGCAGTAACACCAAATTCATTTTCAATTGCTTTTACTAATTCATTCAATTCTAAAACAGACATTTCTTTTAAAGAATCTAAAAATTCTTGTACATTAATTTTTGCCATTATATTTTTTCCTCCTGTTTAAATTTTACGCTTCTTTTTCTGCTACAGCTTTAACCGCACACGCTAAGTTGCGGATTGGAGCTTGTAGAACACTTAACAACATAGCAAGCATACCTTGTTTGTTTGGTAATCCTGCAAACACTTTTAAATCTTTTGCATCCATAAATTTGCCTTCAACGATTCCACCTTTTACTTTAAGCTTGTCGTTTTTCTTAGCAAAATCATAAATAATCTTTGATGCAATTGTGGCATCTTTTGAGAAAGCAACGGCGCTTGGCCCAGCAAAATGCTCTTGAATACCCTCATAACCAGCCTCAGTACTAGCACGACGAAGAATGTTATTTTTGATAACCCTCATCTCGATTCCTTCTTTATATAACTGATTACGTAGGTCAGAAACTTCAGCTACAGTTAAACCAATTGGATCAACAAGAACGGCAGCTTGAGCACCTTGAAACTTTTCTAGCGTTTCTTGGACTTGATTCATTTTAATTTTTAATGTTGCTTCTTTCATTCTTTCACCTCCTGGAAAATAAAAACCTTTTTCAATAGACAGAAAAAGGTAAAAAACTCTTTAACCTCGGTAGGAAATTAAGCATTTCTGCACCTACTGTCTACAGCAATTAAAACGTATTAACTATTTTATTTTATTATTTTTGGTTGATTAACTTAACATTGATTCTAGAGCAACCTTAACTCCAGGACCCATGGTTGTAGAAATAGCGACATTTTTAATATATACGCCTTTTACTGTAGCTGGTTTGCTTTTAACAAGCACTTGACACACAGTTTTAATATTCTCAGCAAGTTTTTCACTATCAAAACTAGCTTTACCAACTAGTGCTTGAACGTTACCTGTTTTATCAACACGATATTCAACCTTACCTGCTTTGATTTCATTAACAGCTTTTTCAAGATCAGTAGTAACAGTACCAGTTTTTGCATTTGGCATTAGTCCTTTAGGTCCTAAAATCTTACCTAATTTTCCCAAATCACCCATCATATCTGGTGTTGCAACTATAATATCAAAACCAAACCATCCACCCTTAATCTTCTCAATAAACTCAGCATCGCCAACAAAGTCAGCTCCAGCTGTTTGTGCTTCTTTTTGTTTATCAGGAATCTTAGTTAGTACTAACACGGTACGAGTTTTACCTGTTCCAAATGGTAATACTATCGCTCCACGTAAATTTTGTTCTGCTTTACGAGGGTCAAGGTTCATTTTAAAAGCTACTTCAACTGTACTATCAAATTTTGTAATACTTGTCTTTTTAACTAATTCTACAGCTTCTTCGATTGGATAACGCTTTGTTCTATCAATTAGCTTAGCGGCTTCCAAATACTTTTTACTTCTTTTAGCCATATTTTTTCCTCCTTAAATGTGGTATAACGGAAATTCCTTCCACAGTTTAAGTTGTATTGATAACAACTTATTAGTAGTTTAGAAACTTCGTTGATTAGATTTTACTTTTCAACAACAATTCCCATTTGTCTTGCAGTTCCTTCAATAATTTTTGCTCCTGCTTCTGGTGTATAAGCACTTAAATCTTCTAATTTAGTTTTCGCAATTTCAAGTACTTTTTCATAAGAAACAGTTGCTACCTTCGTTTTCTTAGGGTTTGAAGAACCACTTTCAATTCCAGCAGCTTTCTTTAATAAGTCTGATGCTGGTGGAGTCTTTGTGACGAAAGTAAATGAACGATCTTCATAAACAGTAACAATAACAGGAATTTTATATCCAGCTAATTCCTTTGTCTTCTCATTGAATTGAAGGCAAAATTGTTGAGTATTAATACCTGTCGGTGATAATACTGGTCCAACTGGTGGAGCTGGAGTAGCTTTTCCTGCCGCTAATTGTAACTTAACGACTTTCGTAATTTTTTTCGCAGCCACGAGACGCACCTCCTTTTTGTCCGTGATGTGGTATAAAGAGCTTTGCTCTCCCACTTATAATAAAATAGTATACGTGATTAACGCACGCTGAATTATTATACTATATTTCTAGTATGAAGTCAATTTATTTTTTTATCTTTTTATTTTGATTATAGCAGTATGTGGGAAGTGATCAGAAGCCACTATTTCTGGAATTTCAGCGGCTATTACTTCAATAAAATCATTCACAAAGATATAGTCAATTTTACGAACTGGATTCACAGAAGGGAAACTAAGTTTGTTTCCTTTGAGCATCGTGCTCACATCTGTCAAGTGATTCTGAATATCCTTAATTTTTTCATCTTCTGGAGTCATATTCAAATCTCCCATAAAGATACAAGGTCCCTTTATTTTCGCTAACTCTTTGAGAAGCGTAGCAATAGCATTTTTTTGTTCCCTTTGGGCGAGACCAAAATGAGAAATCAAAACCGTTACATTTAAAGAAACAATTTTTGCTTTGATAATGCAACGCGTCTCATAGCAAAGCACTTTTTCATCTTTAATCACAGGATCAGGAATCATAATTGTCTCTATTTCAGTTAGTGGAAAGCGTGACACAATTGCATTGCCATAGGGTCCTTGAGGCAAGTCAATCGCCTTCCCAAAATAATAATAATATCCCAAATCCTCGCCAATCATTTGTGCTTGTTCTTGATAATCAGTATGAATTCCTTTTCCTCTTACTTCATTAAGCCCAACAATATCAGCTTGTTGATGGCGAATCACATCCGCCATCATAGGAAGATTAATATCACGTTTAATAAAATCTCTTCCGTGTTGAATGTTAAATGTCATTACTTTTACTAACATATTCGTTTACAGTATCCTTTCTTTAATAAAGTCCATTGCTAGTCGACCTAGTTATGGACTTTTTAAACCTACTTATTTTTCTTACTTTTAAACATGTTTTTAAATAGTTTTCCTAAACGATTAAGCTTACAACGACGTAGGAATGTCTGAAAACAGCTTTCACGAATAAATTTACTCCCCATATATGTTAGTATTTTATTACCCATAAAAATGGTTTCAGAGGTATTACGACCATAGCCCAAGATGATTGCTTCTGTTTCATTTACAGTACCCAAAACATGAATACGACTACCAGCCATTCCTCCACTTAACTTTGCCATCAAAAACTGGTCTTTAATAAATAGTTTAATCCTTCTCGCTACACTTCGCTTAGCTTCAACAAGACACGCATAACGACCACACGCCATCAACCATGTCGGTAAAATATCAAATGGTTTTACAAAAACACCTACACTTTGAATATCGGCTTGCCCATTATGATGGCTTTTCTTTAACGATAGTGTCTCTTTTTCTACCTTTACTTCAATTTGTTTGAGTGCTTGACCCAGTAAAACCGATAATCCCGTTGGCTTTAAATCAAACCAATTATTGGTTTTTAAAAACATTTTCGCGTGAATGAATCCCATTTTTAGACGTAAATGCTTTTTATATGAAATATAAATCGGCTTTGTTGCTGTTGGATAAATTCCCGTATATTCTTCAATCCGAAATGTGCAGTACATCTTTTTTGTTTTTCTTGAACTTGGTCGCTTATATCTTTTATCTTGTAACGCAACTTCTAATAACAAAGGAAACACATCACGAATAAAAGCGGAACCATTTGTTGAATTGGTTAACATCACCGCCGCTATCCCTTGTTCTGGCATAAATATCATTTGGGAAAAATGGAAGATAGTCCCTCCTGAATGGCCTATCACATCACCCATGCCAGAAAATTGATATTGATCAAATGCCAATCCCAGACCAATTTTATAGCCTTCTTCATCTTCATAAGTTGGCTTTTGTAACATCATGGCAATAGTTTCTGCTTTTAGAATTCGTTTGTTACCAATACGACCACCATTTAAAAATAGTTGCGCAATTTTCAAACAATCAACAGCACTCATGTATGTATTTGAGCCAGCAGGGATAATCGTAGTAATATAATCTTCTTTTTCTTCCCCTAAGTTATTATAAGAACGCGATATTTCATATTTATGTTGACGGAAATCCTCAGGCGTACAAATAAAGTTTGCATCAATCCCTAGAGGGTTAAAAATATTTTTTTGGATATAATCAGTATATTTTTTCTTACTGACTCGTTCAATGACAATTCCTAATACTGTATAACCAATATTAGAATAAGCAATCATTTTTCCTGGAGGAGCGATTAAATATTGATTCGCTAGATAGGTAATGATATCATTATAATCTTTTGCTTCTTTTGTGAGCATGATTCCAAAATTATCACTAGGTAACCCAGAGCGATGTTCTAGTATGTTTTTGATTGTAATTTTATGACTATCAAATCTATTTTTAATAGAAAACTCAGGAATGTATTCTTTGATATCTGCATCTAAATCAATCAAGTCTTCTTCTACTAATTGCATAATGGCAATAGCAGTTAATACTTTTGTGATCGAACCAATCTTAAATTGTGTAGTGTCTTCTACTTTTCTTTCTCCATAAAAATCTGCAAATCCTCTATGTTCAGAGAAAAATATTTTTGAGGAATCAGCAATCACAATACTAGTTCCCTTAATACGATATCGTTGTTGTAACCTTGCAATTTTATTTAGAATATTGTTGTAATCAGCCATTTGAATATCTCCTTCAATAATGATATGATACTACTTTTTCATGAAAAATGCAATCATTTATAGGCAATAAAAAAATCTCTAGCTAACTAGAGATTTAAAATTCTATAAAAGTGATACTTCACCAAATGTTAATTCGGTTGGGGTTGCTCGACCAAAAGCATAAATTAAAACGATTAATGTTCCCTTTTGATTATCAATACTATCGATAACACCTTCTTGACCAGTGAATGTACCTGCTCCAATTCTTACTTTGTCACCAACTTTGCCTGCAAATGTTTTTTCTGTTGTAATACCACAAAGTTTTAGAATCGGTGCAATTTCTTCCTCAGGTAAAGGAACAGGTTTTGCACCACCGCCAGAAGAGCCGAGAAAGCCAGTAACCATTGGTGTGTTTCTCACCATAAACCATGACTCATCTGTAACAATCATATCGATAAAAACATATCCAGGGAAAGGTTTTACAAAAACTTCTTTCATTTCGCCGTTCTTCTTTTTTTCAAGAATTCGCTCTTCGGGAACTAAAACAGTGAAAACCAAATCACTCATTCCCATCGATTCTACTCTTCGTTCAAGATTTTTTTTCGCAGCGTTTTCTAATCCTGAATAAGTTTGTACTATATACCACGCACGTTCTTCCATTGTCACGCCTAATTATATTTTAGTAGATAGCCATTCGAATAAATCGATGACATATCCAAAAATCCAATCAGAAAAAATGAAAAATACAGATAAGATTAAAATAAAAGCAAAAACAACAGCAGCGTTCTTTAATAATGATCCACGACTTGGCCATGAAACTCTTTTTACTTCACTAATAGAAGGTTTGTAAAATGGCCATGCTGCTAATATTAAAGAAACAGCACCAAGAATAATTAAAATCCAAGCAAATGCCTCAGGATAATCACCAATTAAGAAAATATCTTCATTGATTACCAAACCACTTGCACCACTACTTGTCTCACCTATTAATACCATTGTTCCTAAAACAAGGGCGATTAATGATAAAGCTAATAAAATAATTCCTTCGTATTTATATTCTTTTGTAAATATGGAGATAACTCCATTATTGTTTTTTTCTTTTTTCTCAGCCATATTAGTTCTTCCTCCTATTTTGTTTCTTTATGAACCGTATGTTTATTGCATTTCTTGCAAAACTTTTTAATAACCATTCGATTAGGACTAGTTAGTTTATTGCGATTAATAGTATAGTTACGTGACAAACATTCTTCACATATTAAAATTACTTTTTCTCTCATAAGCCACCCTTTCCAAAGCCATATATTATTTTACCAAAACATGCAATAATTGTCAAGAAATAAATAGGTATTTTCTTGATTAACCATTGTGATTGGTCACTTGGCGAATTTTTTTCTTTGCACGATAAATAGCATTATAAATCTTTCTCTCATCACAAATGATTTCCTTAGCAATCTGAGAAATATCTTTTTTGCCCTCATACATCAACTCAAACACTTTTCGTTCTAGGGTTGTTAGATTTATTTTCCAATTTTCTTCAATTTTAAATGTTGGTTCTTTCGATTCTGACAATAGATAATCCATATTATCTTGAATCACAACATTATAAAAATATTTGCTTTCTCTTGCGAGAATCTCTCTTATTTTCCTTTGTAAAATCAAATCAAAATACTTAGTGAATGTTTTTCTTTCATAAATATCATATGTCTCAATGGCAATCTTCAACATAATCAATCCTTCTTGAAAGAAATCATCAAAGCTCTTACTTTTAATATGAAAGTCTCTAATTCTTGCTTTAATCAGAGATTCATATTTTTTAAACATGATTTCCAATGCTTCATCTTGCTTTTCATAGATTAAATATAACAATTCATAATCGTTATATTTATAAATCATTATTTTTGTTGTCTCCTTATTTCATAAATCATAATTCCCGCGCTCACAGAAGCATTTAAAGAATTAATTTTCCCTAACATAGGTATTTCAACAAGAAAATCGCATTCTTCCTTCACAAGCCGAGAGATTCCTTTTCCTTCTGAGCCAATGACCAAAACAATTGGCATATCATACTTAATATCCCACATGCTACTACTTTTTTGGCTTTTTTCGGCACCAACAATCCAGTACCCCTTCTCTTTTAACTGTTTTAGGGTCTGCGTTAGATTAACCACTTCAACAACTTTTATGTATTCGATTGCTCCAGCTGATACTTTTGCTACAGTATTATTTAGCTTTACACTTCTATTTTTGGGAAGAATTACTCCATCAACATCTGCAGCTTCGCAAGTCCTAAGAATTGCTCCTAAATTATGGGGATCTTCTAAGCCATCAAGGGCGATAATCAACGAAGTTTTTTGAGTATTAACGACCTCAGATAATTGATAGTACTGATAATCTTTTACCATAGCTACAACTCCTTGATGAAGTCCCGATACCATTTTATCCATTTCAGTGGAACTAATTATTTTATATTGCAAACGAAATTGCTTCGCTAGTGCAATAAATTCAGTGTTTTTATCAAGAATATAAATTTCTTCTATTCTTTCAGGATTACTAAATGCTTCTTTTACAACATTTTTACCGAAAATATACTCACTCATGTTCTTCCTCAACAATCTTAATCGCTTTATCGATTAACAAATGTAATCTTGCTTCTTGGTTTGTTAGATACAAATAACCAATCACTGCTTCAAAGCCAGAACTACATAAATATTCACTTATTTTTAAGTTTTTTCTACTAACTCCACTACTATGGTTTCTTCCTCTTTTATATATTACAAGTTCTTCTTCTGTAAATTGATCCAGTAACCCAATGACAATTTTATTATGCCCCTTAGCACTTACATACTTAACAGCCAATTTATGAAGAAGATTTTGATTGGTAATTTGCTTGCCAATTAAATATTTCCTAATATAGAGTTCGTAATAAGCATCGCCAATAAAAGCTAAATTAGCTCCATTTAACAGTTCTGGTCTCGTCATTATAATTGAATTCCCTTATTGGTTATTTCTTCGCGCAATATATCTGCTTGGATAAACTCTTTATTTTTCCTTGCTTGTTGCCACTGAAGCACCAATGATTTTTCTTCTTCTCTTAACCGTTCAAGTTCAATATTAATACCTAGTACCCAAAGCATACCATCTAGTAGTTTCAATGCTTGCTTTAATACATCTGCTTCGGTCTTACCATTTCTCATTAAATTATTAATATGCTTTGTAGCAGTAAAAATAGCAGTAATAGCATTGGCAGTATTAAAGTCATCGCTCATGGCATCTATAAATGCTGTTTTTAAATCGAGCAATTCTTGATCGATAATACCATTTGCAGGTTTCATTTCAAGAAATTCCAAATCTATTTTTCTAAACAAACTGATATAAGTGCGATTAATCTTTTCAAAATCTGTGGTTGCTTGTACTAATAACTCTTCTTTATAATCAAGTGGTTGTCGATAGGGAACATTTAAAATCAATAAGCGATATGCTTGATAACTTGTTTTTGATAATAACTCATCAGCCCAAATCACATTTCCTAGTGATTTGCTCATCTTTTCTCCGCCCATATCGATTCGTCCATTATGCATCCAATAATTAGCAATTTTGTGATTGTGTACACAAATTGATTGCGCGATTTCATTATCATGATGAGGAAACTTTAACTCTAATCCTCCTCCATGAATATCAATTGGTCCTTTGAATATATTGTCAATCATGACAACACATTCTGTATGCCATCCTGGTCTACCAAGACTCCATGGAGAATCCCATCGCTTACCTTCATCTGTTCTTTTCCAAAGTGTAAAATCAATTGGATTATGCTTTTTATCATTATTATCGATACGAGCACCGTTCATTAAATTTTCTATTGTTTGCCCACTTAGCTGACCATAGTCAGTTATCTTTGCTACATCAAAATATACATCGCCATCAATCACATAAGCACCTTCTTTTTTTATCATGAAATCGATAAATTGAATGATACCATCGATATTCTCTGTTACCTTTGGATTTGCATCATGAGGAAGACAATTTAGTTTTTTATAGGTTTCTTTGATTGCTTTGATATATCTTTCACTAATTTCTGTTTCAGAAACATTTTCTTGTTTTGCTTTGTTAATAATTTTATCATCAATATCGGTAAAATTAGAAACATAGGTAACCTTATATCCCATATATTTAAAAAATCTTGCAACTGTATCAAAAAAGATGACTGGTCTTGAATTACCAATATGGATATAGTTATACACAGTGGAACCACAAACATACATCGAAACTTCATTCTTACGTAGTGGCACAAATTCTTCAATTTTATTTGTTAATGAATTGTATATTTTAATCATATAATTAACCCAACTTTCTATTTTTTACACATATTAATTATAACGAATTTTTACTTTTCTGTAAAGTGATAATATTTTTTTTCAAATAAAAAAGAAGAAATAAATATTGCTATCATTTTATTTCCTCCTGTTCCTTTTATTGGTTTCTTAGTCGCTTAGGAATGACGATAATAAACTTTGTTCCTTTTGGTTCATTATGTTCGACCTGTATTTTTCCCATATGGGCTTCAACAATTGTTTTTGCAATTGCTAGTCCAAGTCCATTACCACCTGTTTCACGACTACGCGCTTTATCTTCACGATAGAATCGTTCAAAAATATGTTTTTTAGTTTCTTCACTAATTCCGATACCCGTATCAGCTATTTCTAAATGAACATCATTATTGATTAATGTCAATGTGATCGTTATCTTATCTTTTTCATTGGTATATCTTAGCGCATTGTCGAGAATGATAATTAACAGTTGTGTCATTTTATTGCGATCTACCAACGCACTGACTTCTTCTAATTTCAATACAAATCCTTTTCTTTGTAGCTCTGCTGTTTCTTTAAATATTTCTGAAGTTTCTTTTACAACTTCTGTCAAGTTAACATTCTCTAACTGAATCAGATCACGATAATTATCACTTTTTGCTAGTTGTAATAAATCAGTTGTCAATTTGTTCAGCCGTGCAACTTCTTTTAGTGATATTGCAATGTCCTCAGAGACGTCATACACAGTCAAATTGGATTTGGTAAGTGTATTTTCTAATTTGCTTTGTACAATGGCTAGTGGGGTTCTTAATTCGTGAGAGGCATCACTAACAAAAGCTATTTGTTTGTTCAATGTCTCAATAATTGGACGCATTGCTGTAATACTTAAAATGATGCTTGCCACAGCACCCGCTAGAATCATAAGGATTGCTGAAATAATATATATTTTCACAATCTGATCCCGTGAATTCACTTCACCATTAACCATTACTAACACCTTAGCATATTTTACCAAAGGAACATCTTCATTAAACATCGAAAATCCTCGTGTCATGAATGTATATTCTTGAGTTCCAGTTGTTACTGTTTCAAACTCCACAAAGTGATCAAGATTATTAACATCAATATTGAAGATGCTATTTTGCTCAGCAGTGGCAATTGCACTGATGTATTCATCCCACAATTCTTGGTCAAAGGAATCCCATGGCCCTAATAACCCTTCATTAATACGCGAAAAGCGATCATAATCATGAATTACATAGGATAAAAGATTGCTAGAATAATAACGAAACACTTCATCATTGGTATAAAAAATCATCATAATTCGTACATTATTGTTGTTTGCAACAATCAAACGATCACTTTCAGCAGAATACTCAAGACTATCTTTGATATTTTCTTCAGCAGCAAGAATATCTTTTTTAATATCATTAAAAAAAGTATTATTGATTGAAGAAATAGCAAGTACCCCTAGCAAGATAAAAATAGCAAAAAAAGCAATTAAGTTAAATAATATTAACTCTCCATATTGCCTTTTAATAAAGTCTTTGGCGAAATTATTCTTCTTTTTCACTCCACATATAACCTACATTTCTGATAGTTTTTAGGTAACCATTGTAATCATATTCTTTTAGTATTTTCCGCAAATTAGAAACATAAACTTCAACAACACTCCAAACAGTATCAGAATCAAAGCCCCAAACACGATTAAATAATTGTTCTTTGGGAATAATAATTTCTTTATTACGAACCAAATATTCTAAAATATCATACATTTTACCAAATATTTCACATTTTTTGCCATAAATACTAACAGCTTTGTGAATGACATCAAACTTCATATCTTTAAATACTAATTGCAATCCCTGAAAATTGTTATTATAACGGCGTAACAAGGCTTCCGTACGCGCTAATAGCTCATCACGATAGAAAGGCTTGGTGATATAATCATCTGCACCTAGTCTTAATCCTTTTACTTTATCATTAACACTATCTCTTGCTGTTAGGATTAATACGGGACAATTACTGAATTGTCTTATTTTACTTAAAACTGTAAAACCATCAACATAAGGAAGCATAATATCGAGAATAATCAAATCATATATATCTTGTTCTGCTTGAAACAACGCTTCTTCACCATCATAAACAGCATCAACTTCAGCTAAGTTTTTTAACATTTCACAAATGCTTTTATTTAAATTAGGGTCATCTTCCACAACCAATATCTTCATGTTGCCACCTCTAACAATATTATACATCATTTTCTTAATTAATTCTTAAAAAAAGGAAATAAAAAAAGGCAAGTATACGATATGCTTGCCCAGAATCATTAACGTTTTGAGAATTGTGGTGCTCTACGTGCGCCTTTAAGTCCATATTTCTTACGTTCTTTTGCACGAGGATCACGAGTAACCATACCTGCTTTTTTAAGAACAGATCTAAAGTCAGCATTCACTTCCATCAATGCTCTTGTAATTCCATGACGAATTGCTCCTGCTTGGCCAACGATACCGCCGCCATCAACATTTACCAATACATCATAACTACTCGCTGTGTTAGTTAGGTTTAATGGTTGTAAAACATCTAATCTAACAGCTGCTGATGGAATATAATCAGTGAATTCGCGTTTGTTAATTGTAATTTTACCACTGCCGGGAACTAAACGAACACGGGCAACAGAGCTCTTACGTCTTCCTGTACCATAATATTGTACTTGTGCCATATTAATTTACCTCCTAGCCTTTCAAATTATAAACTTCAGGTTTTTGTGCTTGATGTGGATGTTCAGGCCCAACATAAACATAAAGTTTTCGATACATATCATCACCTAATCTTGTTTTAGGTAACATTCCTCTGATGGAAGCTTCAAGAACTTTTTGTGGTTGAAGTTCTAGCATTCTTTCAGCATTTCTACTTTTTAAACCACCAGGATATCCTGAATGGCGATAATACATTTTGTCCGCTAATTTATTTCCTGTTAATGCTACTTTCTCAGCATTAACAATAATAACATAATCTCCACAATCAACATGTGGTGTAAAAATAGGTTTATGCTTACCTCTAAGTAATGTTGCAACTTCGGTAGATAGGCGACCCAATACTAAATCTTTTGCATCTACAACAAACCATTTTCTTTCAATCGTTTGTATATTTGCCATATAACTTTTGTTCATATTTTTCCTCCTGCTTTTTGGTAAACTATCAAATCGTGGTCATTTGATTATAGAGGGCTTCTTTATTGTGGGAAATAAAAATATACCTCACATATAATACTATATTGTTAACTTTTTGTCAAGATAATTATTGTTTTTTGAACCAGTAAAATGTTTATTTACTAGTTTTTATATATAATGGCGATCTCTTTCGTTTCACTTTGCGAAAAACAATGATTTAAAAAAGTAGGATCTTATTGATACCTACTTTATTGTCCTTTTTATGGTTGCATTGCACCAAATAAAACAAGCCACGCAAGAATTGATTTTGCAACTAGGCTTAAAACGATGTACGTTCTTTCGCCATATAAATAATCTTTCCATTTCCCTAATTTTAGGTATTGGGCGATCATATTGAATGGGAAAGCATTGAATGCCAAGAAATAAGAAGCTAAAATTGCCCAAGCAAACCATGGTGCATTAGCTATTTCTCCAGAGCCAAAAATATAAAGACCAATAACAATCCAAGGTGTGATACCAGCAATGGAACCCCAAGCAAATGGTCCCCATTTTACCTTACCTTTTTCAAATCCTGAATTAAATTGCTCCATTAGTAAACCAAATAAATTCATACAAACATTCAAAACAAAGATTAATAGCAGTGAAGCAATATCTACTACACCAAACAATACCGATGTTAAGACAATCATAATTGATGAACTTAAAGCATACTCGAACCAACGAAATTTATTGATTCCTTTTTTTAAATCTTCAACATAAACATTAAATATTTTGTTTGGTATAGAAATAATAAAATGCGCTAACGCTGAAAGAAACAAAAATAAAGCAACAAGAATACCAAATGGTAAAATAAATAATTCTCTTCCTTGTAAGACCAATCCTTCACCTAAGACAAATGTTAGGTAATTTTGTACAATCATCGGTTGAAATGCTGCTAGTTTGTCAATTACAAAGTAAGCCAAGAAAACCATAGCAATGCCTTGAACCAAATGGAATCCACCCATAATTAAATTAAAACGGCGTAATTTTAGAAATTCTTTATCCATAATACCCCCCTTTTGACTTATTTATATCGAAAAAAGAAAAAAAAGCAAGTTGAAAGATTTTCAATAAAGAAATTTATCATGTTTTAATAATAATTCCTGTTTTGTTATTTAATCAACTTGTTGTATTTTTTGCTACTATCCTTTGCAAGTGAAACAGGGTATTTGTCTGCATTCTTTTTCATCTTATTGATAATGATTTCCTCAATATTGAAGTTATATTTTTCTGCTATTTGAATACTATAAACAAAAACATCAGCCAATTCCTCTGCCAAGCGCTCAACACTTTCAACTTCATCAGACCATTGGTATAACTCCAGTAGTTCACAAGCTTCCAATACCAATGACTTTGCAAGGTTACTACCTGTATGAAATTGTTCCCAATTTCGTTCAGTAACAAATTTGTTAATTAATGCAATAATTTTCTCATTCATACAAAACTCCTTTATTTTTCATGCTTATTATACCATGTTATATAAAAATAGCCACAATAAAATGGCTATTAGTTAAGTAATAACATTACGATTAAAAAGTCCATAGATTTGTTTCACCCCAGTATAGGTAATAAAGCATTGGGGGTCAATGTGCTTCGCAATATTTTTATATTCTTCTGCTTCATAACTTGACACAACGGTATCAAGGACATATTTTGTTTTATTTGTATATGCTCCTACAGCAGTATAAATTGTTATTCCATGATTAAATTTCGCAATTAATGCTTCTCGCATACGATTTTTTTCTTCAGTGATGATACTAACCTTCATATACTTATAAATAGTATGAACCTTATCAAGAACTAAAATGCCTATGATTAGGCGAATGATTGTATAAACAGCAGTTTCAATTGTTCCAACAAAACCCGAAGCTAAAATAATGATCAAATCAACGCTCAAAGAGAATTTTGCGAAAGAAATATTCTTTTTAAACGATACATATTGACTGATAATATCCATTCCTCCTGTGGAAGAACCAACACGAAGAGCAATACCACACCCCAATCCAGTCAATAAACCACCAAGAACTGATAGTAATAATTTGTCATCAGCTAAAACAGCAAAAGGATTTAGTCCAAAATTGGCTTTTAAATATTCAAGCAAGGCAATAAATATTGTTTGCATCGCAATAGAGCCAACGCTTAAAATTGCAAATCGTTTACTAACCCCTTTATAACCAATTAAGAATAAAGGTACATTAAGGATAGCAATAAATATACTTTTAAAGCCTGGTATCTGCTTTCCTGTAATGTCAACAGTGATTGTTTCAATGATTTGAGAAATACCAGTGACTCCACCAGCATAAAATGAACCCAGATCTAAAATCCAAACAATCGCTAAACAGTAAATTAGTGTTCCCACTAACATACCAGAAACGACAGATACATTACGTTTTTTAAAGAAACCAACAATGCTGTTCATAATTCTACCTTCTAACTTATTTTTGCAAAACTATTTTCTTTGGTCACTTGTAATACTTCTAAACTATCATCAGAACTACTTGCTGTTAGAATCATTCCTTCAGACAATTGTCCTCTAATTTTAACAGGTTTTAAATTAGCAACTACCAATAATTTTTTTCCAATCAATTCTTGAGGGTTGTAAAACTGAGCAATTCCAGAAATAATCTGACGCACTTTGTCTTCAACTTTGATCTGAAAGATTAATAGTTTGTCAGAACCTTCCATTTTTTTTGCTTCTAGCACTTCCCCGACACGAATATCAATTTTTTCAAAATCGCTTAGGGAAACCTCTTCTTTTGTTGGTTCTATGATTGCTTTTTCTGCTTCGTTTTGGTGATATTTTTGTTCTTCAATAACATCCAATCTCTTAAACAAAACATCTATTCTCTCTTTTACTTTTCCGGTATCAGTGACTCCAAATGTTAATTTTTGATAGCCTCTGTTATCATCAGAAACTTGTAAATTAGATAAAATCGTTTCTGCTGTCTCTGGAACAACGGATGATATCATAATAGCAACCAATCTTAAGCTTTCATATAAATGATACATTACCTCATTTAGTTCTTCTTTTTTGGCTTCATCTTTTGCAAGAATCCAAGGAGACGTTTCATCGATATATTTATTGGCACGACTAACTAAATTCCATACTTCAATCAATCCACTTTGAAAACGAAAATTGGTAAAGGAATCATTGAATTTTTCGATTGTTTCTGCAGCAATTTTACTTAGTTCTATACTAATCGAATTTCGTATTTGTGTTGGCTTTTGAACACGACCAGCAAAATACTTGTTAATCATTGCAATTGTTCGACTCACAAGGTTCCCTAAGTCATTGGCCAAGTCGGTATTATAGCGTTCCACAAAACGATCATAAGAGAACAAACAATCGTTTCCTAGTGGCATTTCTCTTACTAAGTAATAGCGCAATGAATCAAGCCCATAACGCGATGTCACATCTTGTGGGTAAACAATGTTGCCAACAGATTTCGACATTTTTCCTTCTTTCATTAGAACCCAACCATGAACATATAATTTAAAGTTTAGTGGAATATCTAACGCCATTAAAATAATCGGCCAAAAAATAGCGTGAAAGCGAAGAATATCTTTACCAACTACATGGGCTACTACATCACCATTCAACCAATATTTATCAAATAAAGTTTCATCTTTTGAACCATATCCAAGTGCAGTGATATAATTACACAAGGCATCAATCCACACATAAACAACATGCTTTGGGTTTGATAATACTGGGATTCCCCATTTAAATGAGGTCCGACTCACACACAAATCTTCTAACCCTTGCTCAATAAAAGAAACTACTTCATTACGGCGTGATTCTGGTTGAATAAAATTAGGATGATCTGCAATATATTTTAATAAACGGTCACTATATTTTTTAAGATTTAAAAAGTAACTCTCTTCTTTAATCTTTCTCGTTGGTTTTCCACAATCAGGACAAATACATTCTTCTCCTACTTGCGTTTTCGTGAAGAAAGCTTCACACGATACACAGTAATCACCTTCATAGTATCCAAGGTAAATATCTCCACTTTGCAATAATCGTTCAAAGATTTGTTGGACAACCTCTGTATGACGAAGCTCTGATGTTTGAATAAAATCATCATTGGAAATATTCAATTTTTTCCATAAGGCTTTTGTGTTTTCCGCAATTTCATTGACAAAATCTTGCGGGTTTTTTCCAACTTTTTTGGCTGCTTCTTCTATTTTCAATCCGTGCTCATCCATACCTGTTAAATAATAGGTGTCATATTCTTTAAGGCGATGATAGCGAGCAAAAACATCACAAGCGATTGTTGTATATGAATTGCCTATATGAACATTCCCACTCGAATAATATATAGGCGTTGTCACATAACATGTTTTTTTGTTTTTCGTTTCCATAAAATTTTCT
>Ga0265294_10003346_pt1 | contig 20520 bp, 15 predicted proteins | sample MunlanPumphouse3_FD_192504 | JGI IMG/M metagenome (GOLD analysis project Ga0265294, IMG submission 192504) | Groundwater microbial communities from a municipal landfill in Southern Ontario, Canada - Pumphouse #3 | ecosystem: Environmental > Aquatic > Deep subsurface > Groundwater | place...
CAAGAAACTTTCTGATGATATAGACATCAATTCTTTTGAAATGATTCTTCAGTCCCATTTGAAATATATCACATTTCAACTTATTGATTCTATTTAATATAGATATTATGATCTTCACTAAAACTTTAATTATTTAAAAGTAAAATTCCTTATCATAATCTCGCACTCACCTGCCGCAATACCTGAGGTTTCCAGGTCGAAAAATCACCAACCATGATATGCTGACGGGCCTCTCCCACCAACCACAGATAAAAGGCCAGATTGTGGATGGAGGCTATTTGCAAAGCCAGTAACTCATTTGCAGCAAAAAGATGCCGCAGATAAGCTTTGGTGTATAATTGGTCCACAGAGGATGCTCCTTCCTGATCTATTGGTGTAAAATCATCTGCCCACTTCTTGTTGTGCATGTTCATGATGCCGTTTCTGGTAAACAACATTCCGTTGCGACCGTTCCTGGTGGGCATCACGCAGTCAAACATATCAATTCCACGCTCAATACCTTCCAGCAAATTGGCCGGATTACCCACGCCCATCAGGTAACGCGGCTTATCTTTAGGCAGAATTTCATTGACTATTTCAATCATTTCATACATCTTCTCAGTAGGTTCACCAACGGCAAGCCCACCGATTGCATTGCCATCCCTGTTCTTGGAAGCGATGAATTCAGCGGAACGTTTACGAAGATCCGGGTAAATACATCCTTGAACGATGGGAAAAAGGGTCTGTGAATATCCATATTTTGACTCCGTATGGTCAAAACGGTCAATACAACGACCCAACCAACGATGAGTTAAATCCATGGACTTTTTGGCATAGTCTAAATCCGCAGTCCCCGGCGTACACTCATCAAATGCCATGATAATATCTGCTCCGATAGAACGCTGGGTTTCCATGACACTTTCTGGTGTAAACAGATGTTTGGAGCCGTCAATATGGGATTGAAAGGTGACGCCTTCTTCTTTCATTTTTCTGCGATGGGCTAGAGAAAAGACCTGAAAACCGCCACTATCAGTCAATATCGGACGATTCCATGACATGAACGAATGAAGTCCGCCGGCTTTTTCCAGTAAGTCAAGTCCCGGCCGAAGGTACAAATGATAGGTATTCCCTAAAATAATCTGAGCTTTTACCTGCTCTACCAGTTCCGTCTGATGAACAGCCTTCACGGATCCTATTGTACCCACCGGCATAAATATTGGTGTCTCAACCTGTCCATGATCTGTTGTGATCAGGCCTGCCCTTGCATTGCTTTTTGAATCTTCAGCTAAAAGTTCAAACGTCATGTATCTTCATTTTGCCAGCAAAGATAATTCAATAAAGCCAAAAAACGCTACCTTTGCGCCTGCTAAATACAAATTTTGAGCCTTTTTGAAGTCCTTTTTTTTCAACATGAGTCTGAAAAAATATAAAGGGTATCGGCTATTTTTTCCTGAATAAAACTGATCTATTACTCGATATGAACATCTTAGATATCATACTGCTAGCCATCGGTTTAGCCATGGACTGTTTCGCTGTTTCCATAGCCTGTGGCATGTACATGAAGAAAATCCTTTCCGGCCCATCTTTTCGTATTGCTTTATTCTTTGGATTCTTTCAAGCATTCATGCCATTGATAGGTTGGCTTATAGGCAGTAGTTTTCGCTCATATATCGAAAACTTTGACCATTGGTTTGCTTTTATTATACTTATCATTTTGGGTGGCAAGATGATCTATGAGAACTTCAAGGGAAAGGATTCGAACAAAAAGCATTTAAACCCGTATAAATGGGTAGTGGTTCTCACCATGGCCATCGCAACAAGTATTGATGCATTGGCTGTCGGTTTTACTTTTTCTTTTCTGAGAATAGATCTTTGGCTTGCAATTTTTATCATTGGGATCACTTCATTCTTTTTTTCACTTTTTGGTCTTTTCTTTGGACATCGCTATTGCCACCGAGTCAAAATACCTGCTGAATTATTTGGAGGTATAGTATTAATAGGCATTGGAACAAAAATATTAATAGAGCATTTGTATTTTTAGATACGTTCTTATTTGATGATATAAATTTATATCTTTGGAAATCATAGTTCAAATTTAATCTTTTCTTATACATTGAAAGGTTAAGTTTTTTTTAAATAAAGTCTATTAATCACTATTAATTCAAATAATATGGAAAAGAGTATCAAAGGAACACAAACAGAAAAAAACCTGCTCAAAACATTTGCAGGTGAGTCGCAGGCTCGTATGCGTTATACCTATTTTGCCAGTGTTGCAAAAAAAGAAGGATACGAACAAATAGCAGCCATTTTTGAAGAAACAGCCAACCAGGAAAAAGAGCACGCAAAACGCATGTTCAAACATCTGGAAGGTGGCATGGTTGAAATCACTGGAACCTATCCTGCCGGGGTTATCGGCACCACCATGGAAAACCTAAAAGCTGCGGCGGCCGGTGAACATGAAGAATGGGCCAACGACTATCCAAAATTCGCAGACATTGCAGAAGCAGAAGGTTTCAAGGAAATCGCCACGATGTACCGTATGATTGCCAAAGCAGAAAATGCTCACGAAAAGCGTTACCTCAAATTCTTGAAAAACATTGAAGAAGGTGAAGTTTATGATCGCATTGGCCCAACCAAATGGCAATGCCGCAATTGCGGATTCATCTATGAAGGCAAATCAGCACCCAAAACTTGCCCTGCTTGCCTCCACCCTCAATCTTACTTCGAAATAGAAAAAGAGAACTACTGACGCCATTTTACTTATAAATAAATGGGCTGTTCCTCTGGACAGTCCATTTTATTTTACAGATATTTAAACAACCTCATTAATATTCAGAATCATCTCCTACCCGGGTAAACTTCAACTCATTGATCTTGATTTTCTTTACATCCGTCCTCTCTGATTTTTCTATCCTTTCCTTGTCTTGCAGCATGATTTCCGATTTAGCCAACAACGGAACTTCTTCCACACTGACATTGGTAGAATCCAGACCAAGGTATTTAACATCAGTCATACCAATTCTTCGGATGATAAAGAAAAGATTCATCACAAATTTCTGAGCATTGCTAAATTCATAATCCTTATTGGGAACGCGTTCTATCACAATATATCGAAAATCGCTCAATATGTCGTTATCGCGTAAAGACGGATAGTTACTGATCAGATCAATTTCCTTGTTTTCCATCAGTTCTTGTACGATGCTGTTGAAGTAAAGATTTACCTTAGCTGGAACTTTGAAACCCAATCTTAAATCGACACGAATCAAAATGCCAGGTATCAACTGACGCACTTCATATTCAGTAACATGAGGATCATCCTCCACTATATCCACATGAAGCAACCAATAAACATCGGCCCTCTTGGGTTGTTTGCGCAACATTGAAAAAAGAATCTTTTGTTCAATTTGCATGCTATAATTTGCATGCGTTATATAGACTAGGTTGGAAGCATATTTCGGAACGGTTTTATCGTTTGACAAAGCCTCAATGATTGATAAGTATTTCTTGATATTCACAAAAGTGATGAAGCTATTCTTGATACGCCGACCTCTTTGCCAAGAATACATGACTAAGCAGAAAAGACCTGCAATCAAGATAGAAATCCAACCACCATTGGTAAATTTCGTCAAATTAGCTGCTAGAAATGATAATTCTATGGTGAAGAAAATCAATCCGATTAAAACTTGTAAATAGACCGGAACTTTTCCTTGCAGGTAAAACATTAGAAGTACTGATGTCATGAGCATGGCAATCGTTATAGAAAGACCATAGGCGGCTTCCATACCGGATGAACCCTTAAAAAACAGAACGACAAAACAACAACCTAGAAACAGCACTACATTTATCAGTGGGATGTACATTTGACCTTTTATATCCGTAGGATAATTGATACGAACCTTCGGGAAAAAATTCAATGATATGGCTTCACTGATGATGGTGAAAGAACCACTAATCAAAGCCTGACTGGCAATGACAGCTGCAGCTGTTGCGATGATGATACCCGGAATCAGAAACCAATCAGGCATAATGGCATAAAAGGGATTAAGACTTGAAGTAATCTGATCAGCATGCGTAATAATCCAGGCTCCTTGCCCGAAATAATTGAGCAATAGGGCTGATTTGACAAAAATCCATGTTGTCCTGATATTGTGAATTCCACAATGACCAAGGTCTGAATAAAGAGCTTCAGCTCCTGTGGTACAGAGAAATACTGCTCCAAGCAACATGAGCGCGTTTGGATATTCGGTCAAGAGCTTGATGGCATACCATGGGTTGATGGCCAAAAGCACTTCTGGGAAATATATGATTTGAGAGATGCCCAGCACAGCAAGCATGGAAAACCAAAAAAACATGATAGGACCAAAAGCTTTACCCAAAAAAGAAGTTCCAAACTGTTGAATGGCAAATAAAACTGATATGATAACAAGTACAACCAGCAAAACCGGTATATCCGGATTGATCATTTTCAGTCCTTCCACAGCAGATGTCACTGTAATGGCAGGTGTAATGATACCGTCTGCCAACAAGGCACATGCACCTATGATTGCAATCAGGTAAAGCCAGTTATTCCGTTTTTTCAAAAGGGCAAAAAGGGAAAGAATTCCACCTTCACCTTTATTATCTGCACGAAGTGTAATAATGATATACTTGAAAGTGGTTTGTAGCGTGAGCGTCCAAAAAACGCAGGATATGGCCCCCAATACAAAATTTTCATTAAGAGTTGTTGCACCGTTCAGAATGGCACGGAGTGTATACAGCGGGGATGTTCCTAAATCACCATAGACGATGCCTAAGGTAATCAACAAGCCGGGAACCGTTACTTTTGATAAGGTTCTAGAAAAGGGGGATGAAAAATTATTCATTGATAACCTGTCCATCTAAAAAGTCTGCAACCAATGCTGCTTTCTATACATTTTTTAAACGCGCAAATGTATAGCATAATTTTCAAAATTATAGCTGTCTAACAACTATTTTTTCTTTTTAACCAAACAACAACAGACTTTGAAACGTTCATTCTATAGATTCGCAATATTTATGGGAAGTCTTTGAAACAGAGTAATCAGACTTTCTGATTAGCATATTTCAAAAAATGTCTCTATTTTTAACGGTGAAAATTCATGCTATGTTTCAGATAAAGATCAAACATCATCGCATCAATATAAGGATTTTGTATGTTTTTCTGCTTTTTCTGGCTATTATAATCATTTACAATCAGATACAGACAAGACGGGAAAAAGACAAGATTACAGATCTTCCTAAGATCACTGCCAAAGGTGAACTCAGAGCACTAACCTTATATAGCCCTACCTCTTATTTTATTTATCGTGATAAAGAGATGGGGTATGAATATGAACTTTGTTCACAACTTGCCAAAGCACTCGGACTAAAGCTTAAAATGGTGATTGCGCCCAACCAGAAAGAGATGATTAAGATGTTGGAACGCGGAGAAGGTGACCTGATAGCATACAATGTTCCTACCACACTGGAAAACAAAAGAAAATACGAATGCTGCGGCCGTGAGTATCTGACACATCAGGTATTGATCCAACGAAAAAAGTCAACCTCCAAAATGTTGACCGATGTGACAGACCTGATCGGGAAAAAAGTGCTGGTCCAAAAAAACACGACCTACGAGACGAGGTTGAATCATTTGAACAATGAACTTGGAGGTGGCATTCAGATTGAGACCATTGAAGAAGACAGTCTGTCGGTTGACGATATGATTGAGATGGTCGCCATGGGACAAATCGATTACACGGTTGCGGACAACAATATTGCGCAGCTCAATAAAACCTACTTCACAAACATCGATGTTTCCCTAATGCTCAGTTTTAATCAACATTCATCCTGGATGGTCAGGAAAACATCTCCTTTGCTAGCTTCCACAGTAAACAAATGGTTCAGGGACAATGTTCAAAGTTCCGCCTACAAATCTACAGGCAAGCGCTATTTTGAGTTGATAAAAGGCCCGTCTCCTTTCAAGACTACAGGCTTGAGCATACGCAAGGATGGAAAAATTTCTCCTTTTGATGACCTTTTCAAAAAATATGCCGCAAAGATTGATTGGGACTGGAGATTACTGGCATCGATTGCATATCAGGAATCCAATTTTGACCCTTCTGCCGTCAATAGTTGGACAGGAGCCAGCGGGCTGATGCAAATCATGCTGAGAACTGCCAAAATACTGGGAATGGATTCGAATAAGATGCTTGATCCTGAAACAAGTATCTTGGGTGCTATCAGACTGTTGAAAACATACGAGCAAAGTTTATCGGGTGTTACCAATCAAGTACAAAGGCAAAAGATGACATTGGCATCCTACAATTGCGGATTCGGACATATTATAGATTGCAGGGCCTTGGCCAGGAAGCACAAAAAGGACCAGAATCGATGGGATGACAATGTAGAGAAAATCATTTATCTAAAAAGCAGACCGGAATATTATCAGGATCCAGTTTGCAAGCAAGGTTATCTACGTGGTTCTGAGACTGCGGCTTTCGTCACAGAAGTCTGGATACGGTATAAGTTCTATATCAAAAAGGTTCCCTTATGATTCGGAAAATAAAGAAATAATAGGTATATTTGACTAAAATAGCCCATAATATATTAATATATTTGAAAATATACATTAAAAATATGGTCTGTATCCGGTGCAAGATGCTTGTAAAAAGTGAACTGGAAAAACTTGGGCTGAATTATGTTTCGGTTGAATTGGGCGAAGCAGAAATAGACGAAACACCTTCTAAAGAACAGTTGGACCAGCTTAATATGATCCTTAAGAATAACTGATTGGAGCTGATGGATGATAAAAAAAGTATTCTTGTTGAGAAAATAAAAACAATTATCATTGAACTGGTACATTATACAGATGATCAAATAAAAGTAAATCTTTCCGATTATCTAAGTGAAAAACTCGGTTACAATTACACCTATCTTGCCAACCTTTTTTCTGAAGTAAAAGGGACCACCATCGAAAATTACTACCTGGCTCATAAAATCGAAAAAGCAAAAGAATTACTCGTGTATGATGAGCTCACTCTGACCGAAATAGCACTTAGACTTCACTACAGTAGTGTCGCCCATTTATCAAACCAATTCAAGAAAATGACAGGGTTAACGCCATCTCATTTCAAAAATCTAAAGATCCAAAGACGCAATTCATTGGGAAATATGTGAATGTTGTAACTAATTCCCAAAGTTATGTAATACATCCCTAACAATAGGGGTGCACCTTTACCGTATGATTTTGACCATAAGGCAACACTTTAAAAAGCAATCCCTGAATCTTTAAATATGGCTTAAATTCACACAATGGAGGTCTTAATTGGTAAGGAAGATGGTAATGATGGATACATACGAACTTAAAAAAGCAAAAGCACTTATTATTGTTGAGGTCATTGAATATGTTCCCAATGCTGTCGTAATTAAATCCATCATAAAAAAAACAACAGGAAACATCAGTGCAACTTCATTTGATACTGGTGAGGCTATGACAGAAAAAATAATACCTTTCGACACATTTGTCCAAATTATTGATGGAAAAGCGGAAATCATTATTGATGGAAAGTCCAATTTACTGAACACCGGGGATGCCATTATCATTCCGGCTCATGCCTCCAACATCGTAAAAGCCAATGAACGTTTCAAAATGATTTCGACCATCATTAAAAGTGGGTATGAGTAAATTGAGGATATAGGTTTAATTTCTATAAATTTCATTAATAAAAAAAGTTATGAGTACAGGTAAATTGGTATTGGGCATTATGGCTAGTGTGGCTACTGGTGCATTATTAGGCGTTTTGTTCGCTCCAGAAAAAGGTGAAAAAACCAGGAAAAGAATATGTCGTAAAGGAGAAGACTTTACCGATGATTTAAAAGAAAAAATCGATGAGTTTATTAGCAGCATTGCAAATAAATTCGATCAAGTCAAAAAAGATGTGACTGACTTCGCTGAAAAAGCGATGGAAAAAGAAGAAGAAGAGGTTGCGGCAAAAGACTTGAAGGCTACCAAGCATTAATAAAATGATGATGATTTTCAAAAGGAGGTAAAGATCAAATTTTCGTCCTTTTGAAAATCTTCATTTGAAAGTCCAAAAATTAAACGGCCTTACTATTTAAAATGATGCCTTAAAGCTGGCAAAAAATAATCTGATTCTCTTTTTATCAAATTCTAACTTATGAACGACATGATACAGTTATTTGAGTTGCTATGGAAAAGGGCAGTTGACTATGGAAAAACAAACATAGAGTTAATAAAACTCAAATTGTTGGATAGTGTGTTGGATGTCTTTTCTTCACTGATTCCTCCTGTTATTCTATTTTTTATAGTGGGATTATTTTTGCTTTTTTTGAGTTTTGGATTGGCACTTTTGCTGAATGAAATCCTTGGAAATATTTATTTGGGATACCTTATTGTTGCTATTATTTACGGTATTGCTGCCATGATTGTACATTTCTTTTTACATAAAAGGATCAAAAAAGTAGTTTCCGATTATATTATTAAACAAATATTCAATTAAGAGGATATGCAACATATTACTTCCACATTAAGCCTTAGAGAGGCTATTCAGCAGTTGGAGGTTGAAATTGAGTTTGAAGGATTGCAAGTAAAAAAAGATTTTAAGTTTGCCTGTAAAAGCCTTAATCCTTTCAACATGATCAGCGACATTTTAGAGAAAGCGGCATCTCCTCTTCTACTGTTTGACAAAATTGTTGATACAACCTTGGGGTTGGTAACAATTTATCTGGCAAAAAAATTGATCATTGGCAAATCAGGTAATAAGTTCAGACTGCTTGCAGGTTCTGTCTTGCAATTTATCTTCTTGAACATCATAGCTCAACATATGGATGGATTAAAGTCTTTCGGGCGTCATCTCGTACAAACTTTACTTAAGAGAATAAATTATAAAAGCCGTGATTGACAAAAATATAATATTGCCATTCTATGCAAAAATGACCATTTGTTTCGTTGGTGTCTTTGCCTTGTTTACAATATTGTACATCACAAAGTTTATTGTTGTACCTCTCGTTTTTGCCATCGTTATTGCCATCGTACTAAGTCCTATTGTGGATTATTTTGTAAGAAAGAAAATAAACAAAAATCTTTCCATTGTTCTTGCCATATTTATTGCTCTACTATTAATCATCGGATTAGGAACGCTTATCATTTCTCAAATAAGTCAATTAAGTGACTCATGGCCTGCACTTGTAGATCATTTTACCATCATAATCAATCAATCCATTAGCTGGATATCAGGTTATTTAGATGTTAACCCGGAACATATCCATGAATGGATAGCAAACGCCAAGGATGAACTCATCAATAGTAGCGGCCCGGCATTGGGGCAAACAATCATAACGGTTGGCAGCGGAATAGCTGTATTTTTTTTAATACCGGTTTATGTATTTTTACTCCTATTTTACCAGCCTATTATCCTTGAATTTATAAGTAGGATCTCCGGTACAGAAAATCTTGTGCAAGTTAGATCGGTCGTTACCCAGACAAAAACGGTTGTTCAACGCTATCTGATCGGATTGTTGATTGAAACAGTTATTGTCGCAATACTTGACATCAGTGCCCTTTTGATATTGGGCATTGATTATGCCATCCTGATTGGAATCATTGGTGCTTTACTCAACTTGGTCCCTTACATTGGAGGAATCATAGCTGTTGCTTTGCCAATGGCTATTGCCATAGCCACAAAATCGACTCCCATGTATGCTCTATATGTACTGGCAGCTTACTATTTCATCCAATTCATTGACAACAACTATATCGTTCCAAAGATTGTGGCTTCGAAAGTGAAAATAAATGCACTTCTTTCCATTATCGTGGTACTCGCCGGCAACGCATTATGGGGCATTCCAGGCATGTTCCTCTCCATACCGCTTATAGCCATTTTAAAACTCATTTTCGACAATATTGAGCCTATGAAGCCATGGGGATTCTTATTAGGTGACACCATGCCTCCTTTAATCAAAAAGCCCGTTTTTAGGAAAAAAAAGATCATTAACAACTAAAATTATGACAAGGAGTATGTTTGTAAAAACGTCCAAGTCTATGATAAAATGGACATACGAGTTCCTTATAATTTTAGACGAAAAAATACTTATCCTATGAAATGGAAAAAATACTTATTGTCTTAAATGCTCTTCTGGTTGATGAACTCACAGTTATCAACCGTATTATGATTGATATGTTTTTTGTAAGTTCTTTCCAAGAAGTTTCAAAGAATGTATCAAATCCAACATATATCTATAAAAAGCTTGAACTATTTCAAGCAGGAAAATGTTGTATGCAAAAGAGGAAACCTTTGATTAAAATGTAATAATTAGTCTATGCTCGATTGGCAAAATTTCACAGAACGAAAAATTGTTTACCAATAATAGACGAAGACCAGTGTATTGAATGTAAAAAATGTGTAAAAGAGACCCTATGAGGGCTGCCATAAATAAAATTCAAATTAAGATGAAAACAAACATGGGTACTGTTGACAAGGTAGTCAGGATACTGATAACCATTGTAATCGTGTGTTTATATTATACACAAGTAATAACTGGTACACTGGCTATTATTTTGCTGGTAGTATCTGGTGTGTTGATACTTACAAGTATAATTGGCTTTTGCCCGTTGTATTTACTATTCAGAATCAATACCGGGAAGAAAAAGAAATAAAAGGACTTTTATTACATACAAGGTCTATATAAAGAAAGCAAAGAGAGGCCTTAAAGTATTATAGATTGGGATATTGGCTATCTGTCAGTATCCCTATATTTGTAATATTTCAGAAAAAAGCTCAAATCAGGGCCAAATACGGATATGGACAACAATGTACAGTATATTTATAGCCCAAAGATAATTTGCACTTCACATCAACAGCTCTTACCAATCAATATATGTGAATGATGTAACAATCATCAAATGTAATGTAACAGTTTTCCAGATTAAAATATCAAACTTTGACCTTATAAGGTTACTCACTGTTAGAATCGAATAATTGTATTATTATCAGCATCTTAGTAAGCTTAAAAGAGTTCTGGAATCTTGATTTTCATGATGTTAAATGGAAAAAACCATTTCGATTATAAAAAAGACTCTAAAGGTAATATTATGGCTAATAATAGGCTATGTATTATTACTTTTAGTTATTATCATTCTTATCCAAATTCCTACGGTTCAGTTAAAGTTGGCTCGTTATGCCACTACTTATGTCAGCAACAAAACACAGACAAAGGTTGAATTAAAAAAAATCAACATTTGTTTTCCAAAATCAATCGTAATTGAAGAACTGTATCTAGAAGATTCTCAAAAAGATACGTTGATATTTTCCGGGCAAACAAAAGTAGATATTGACTTTAAGGACCTGTTAAATAACAAGATACATATAAAGTCATTGGTATTTAAGGAGGTTTTTCTTAAGATAAACCGCTCGGAAAATGATTCTATTTTCAACTTTAATTTTCTGCTAACGACCTTTAGTGATAAGACAAAGCAGAAAAAGTCAAAATCCACATGGACTTTCAGCATTGATAACGCAAGTTTGAAAAACATCAGGTTGCATTTTGACGATAAACATGGAGGAATAAATGTAGCTGCAAATCTGAAGCAGTTTAAAATGAAAGGGGGCTCCATTGATTTAGAAAAACAGTTCGTTCATTTAAATTTGATAGCCTTATCAAAAAGCGTCATTCAGTACCAAAAAAAGGATAATGTTTCATCGGAGGCTGCTGTTGCTATAACCGACACTTCAACAGTCATTAACAATTGGAGAGTATCCGTAAAAATCATTGATTTAAAAGACAATACACTGTCCTACGACATCGAAAACAAGCCAAAAATAAAGAACGCATTTGATGCCTCTCATCTGGTATATAGACAGGTTACATTCAAAGCAAGCAACTTGCTTTATGCTCAAGATTTGACAAAAATATCCATAGAAAAATTTACGGCAGTTGATCAAAATGGTTTTGCCATTACAAAATTCGAAACAGATTTCAAGATGGATTCACACGCCATCACTGCAAAAAAAATAAAGGTCCAGACATCGAATTCTTCCCTGAAGGCCGATTTGATACTAAAATACACCTCCTTAAAATCATTGATTGACTCCATCCAATCTATTGGCTTGCAGGCGAATATAAAAGAATTGAGCATCAATAATTTAGATATTCTGTATTTTAGTCCGCTGCTTTCCAAACAATCTTTTTTCAAAAACAGAAATATAAATACGACCGCCTCCGGAAAAATTAGTGGAACTTTAAATCATCTGAAAGGTGAAAATCTGAAAATACAAACAGGATTCAATACCAGTTTAAAGACCGATTTTAGTATCACCGGATTACCCGATTTTAAAATGGCATTGTTTCATTTTCCAAATTTGAGAATCAGTTCAGGCCGTAAAGATATCTCAATGATGACTGGCCCTTCCCTGCCCCAAAGCGTGGAACTTCCTGAAAACATCAGCCTGCAGATTATTTTTAACGGAGCTATAAAATCTTTTAGCACAACCATGGACATGAGCAGTAGCTTTGGATCTGCCCATCTTGTTGCTGCAATTGATAAAAAAGAAAATTTTAGCGGCAAAATAAATTTTGACCATTTTGACCTTGGTCGTTTGCTAAAGGACAGAGTCATGTATGGGCCGGCTACCTTAACAGCTGAAGCCAAAGGACAAGGTCTTGATATGAAAACAATCCAGGCAAAAATCAAGGCTGAAGTTTCACAGATCTATTTAAATCAATATAATTATCACAATCTCAAAATCGATGGCAAGGTTGCAGGCCGGGAATTCGAAGGAAAAATAAATCTGAATGACTCCAATGCTGTTTTTGATTTCGACGGCCTGGTCAATTTAAATGCCCAAAAGGAATACTATAAATTTCGTCTGAATTTAAAAGGGGCCAATCTCCAAAAACTCCATTTCACAAAAACAGATACCAGGATAGGATTGATGGCGGTAGCTGACTTAAAAGGAAGTACACTCAATCGTCTTAACGGAAAAGTCAGAATCGACCATATTATGATTACACATGAAGGTCAGAAATACAGGCTCGATTCTTTCATGATCACATCCATCAATGAACCCCAAAAGAGCGAATTAAATATGAACAGTGCACTGGTTGATGTCAAATATTCCGGCAACATCTTCCCCACCGCTCTTCCGGCAGAACTGACAGCTTTTATCAATTCCTATTTTCCAGTTTCAAAGCAGGTGACACAGAAAAAGGCCAAAAAGTCTCAAAAAATCAAAACCGGGTCTCAACATTTTAATTTTGAAATACAACTGCACAATCATCCGATTATTTCAGAAGTCTTATTACCTCAATTAAAAGAATTTGTACCCGGATCGATTCAAGGAATTTATGACAGTCAAAAAAGTGTGCTGAAATTAACGGCGGCCATGCCTAAAATCGTTTACGGAACAACAGTCATCAATGACTTTTCCGTTGATGTGAATTCGGACCCCTCGGCCTTGAACTATCAGTTATCCTGCAGCTCCGTCCTAAACAATCAAATCAAATTCGACAACTTATTAGTAGAAGGGAAACTGGCTGATCAACATATTTTTGCCAACATTTCCTCCATTGACAATAGGAAAAACAAAAAACTTTTGATCCGTTCCCAGATTTTAATGGATAAAGAAAACTACAAAATCATGCTTGATCCAAAAGACTTCTACCTGATGAATGATCGTTGGGACATCGCAGCGGATAATTACATTAAAGTTGGAAAACAGGGATTCCTGATCCATCATTTTAATCTCAATAAAGCAGAAAGCCAGATCCATATCAACTCCGTCCATGAACAATTCAAAGATGATCTGAGCATTGAAATCAAGAATTTCAAATTGGATGATATTTCCAGAATCATTGAAAACGATACCAGTTATGTAAAAGGGAAAGTGAATGGAAAGGTGCTGCTTAAAAACGTAAACAACTCGTATGGTATCATTGCTGATGTCCAAATAAACGACCTGTTTGTTCGTCAAGTGCCCATTGGAAATTTATCACTAAAAGCAAAAAATCCTACTACCGAACGATTTGACATTGATATGAATTTATCGGGTGCAGATAATAATTTTTCTGCGAATGGTTATTATATTCCGAACGGAAACAACCATTCGATAAACATAAAAGTCGCTATCCAATCGCTATCCATGCAAACCGTAAAAGCCTTTTCGTTTGGACAACTGACAGAAGCATCCGGGAGTCTCTCAGGCTATTTTTCAATGGTAGGCAGTACTTCTACACCGGAAGTAAACGGCGAAATGGTTTTTAACAATGCTTTTATCACTACTGCCATGCTGAATAACCGTCTGGAACTAAAACATGAAACCGTACAAATTAAAAATGACGGAATCTATTTCAATTCATTTACCCTTTTAGATGCCCAACAGCATTCCGCTCAAATAGACGGTGTCGTTCAAATGAAAAAATTTAAAGATTTCACTTTCAACTTACATGTCAGTTCGAAGGACTTCTTGCTTTTCAACACAAAGGCTAAAGACAATAAAGAATATTACGGGAAAATGGTCCTTGACAGCAAAATAGATATCATTGGACCTATGACCTTTCCAGTAGTCAATGCCAGAATAAAGATGAAAAAAGGGTCCTATTTTACATTTGCAGTACCCGAAAATAAGCTGACTGCAGACAAAGGAGAAGGAATTGTGGAATTTGAAGATACACTCATACAAAATTCCATTCTTGATGAAGTGGTCAAAAAAGAAGTGGTAAAATCGAGCTTCACAGGATTTGATCTTTCCTCTGTTATTGAAATCGATAAACAGGCAACGCTGCGTTTATTGATTGATCCTGCATCAAGTGATTCGCTTGTTGTCAGGGGCGAAGCCGCATTAAGTTTCAGTATAGACCGAAGTGGAAAAATGAGCCTGACTGGTACATACCATTTGGATGAAGGTAGTTATCTGGTTTCGTTGGAATCGGTCATCAAAAGGAAATTTGATATTGAATCGGGCAGTACAATAACCTGGAATGGTGATCCGATGGATGCAGCTATTTCAATCAATGCTATTTATACCGTTCGAACTTCGCCCAGTAACCTGATCGAAGATCAGATCAAGGATCAGATGACCGGCCTGAGCGATGCCGATGCAAATGCGAACAAACAACGCTATCCCTTTTTGGTCTACCTGAAGTTGCGTTGTGAATTATTAAAACCGGAAATCAGCTTTGAAATAAAGCTGCCACCAGAGGAAAAGGGCATCCTGAATGGTGCCGTCAATGCAAAACTGATCCTGCTGAATGAAAATCCGTCTGCGCTAAACAAACAGGTTTTCGCTCTATTGGTCTTGGGTCGTTTCATTCAGGAAAATCCGTTGCAGACAGAGACGAATGGCGTATCCTCTGTAACACGTGCCACAGTAGGGAAATTATTATCTGCGCAATTGAATCAGTGGAGCTCAAAAATTGTACCGGGGGTAGAATTGAATTTTGACGTTCAATCCTATGATGAATACCAGTCCGGGCAATCACAGGGAAGAACTCAAGTGGATATTGGTTTGAAAAAACAACTATTCAATGATCGGTTGAGTATTCTTGTGGGTGGAGTTGTTGACGTTGAAGGTGAAAAAGCGAAACAAAATTCAGCCAGTGACATTACCAGCGATTTCACATTGGAATACAAGATAACGAAAGATGGCCGGTATCGCCTGAAAGGCTTCAGACAAAATCAATATGAAGGTGCAATAGAAGGTCAGCTAATAGAAACCGGAGTCGGTATACAATATGTGCGCAATTTCAACAAGTGGAAATATTTCTTTAGAGCTCCAAAAGTAAGAGGTGAATCATCGAAAAAAAATAAGCGCAATGAGACAGTCAAGAATAAATAAATATGGTCTGCTCCTGATATGCCTGCTTTTGGCAGCATGTAGCGGAACGAAGCATTTGCCGGCAGGTGAAAAGCTTTATACCGGAACGGTTATAAAATTAGAATCAACAGATCACATCAAGAACAAACGTTATATAAAATCGATTGCAAATAACGCCATACGCCCCCTACCCAATAAATCTTTTCTAGGTATGCGCCCCAAAGTATGGATGTATATGAAATCAGAAAATTCCTCAAAAAAAGGATTAAACAAATTGTTTAGCAAAAACGGGAAAGAGCCTGTCCTTATGAGTAATATAGAACCAGGATCAACTTCTTCCATCATTGATGCAAAATTTTTCAATATTGGTATTTTCAATAGTTTGACCGAGTATCAGGTTGTAGAAAAAAAGCATACGGCAAAAGTGATTTATATCTGTCACATTCATACACTATACACCATCAAAGAACTAACCTATTCCATTTCAGATGACAGTATCAGTCATGCCCTTTTATCGGATAAGAAAAATTCACTCCTAAAAACCGGTGACGTTTATAATCTTGATATATTAAAAGCTGAAAGATTGCGAATCGATCTCCTACTGAAGAATAAGGGGTATTTCTATTTCAGTCCTGAGTATTTACTTTTTAAATCGGATACCACCGAAGCAGACCATACAATAGCTTTCAGGCTGACTTTAAAAAAGGATGTACCGAAAAATGCCTTGACTGCATACCGCATCAACAAGGTATTTATCGATCAGGATTATTCCTTGAATTCGGACACTTCTCACAGAGTAAAAGACACTATCCGGTATCAAAATTGTATTTTCCTGGGTAAAGAATCAGAAAGGACGATCAGACCCGGCGTTATTTTAAGGTCCGTTTACTTACGTCATGGAGAAATTTATACAAGAAATAATCACGATATCACACTAAACCGTTTAATGTCAATGGGAAATTTCAAATTTGTGAGCGTAAAATTCACAGATAGTGATACTCTTGCTCGTGGATATCTGAACGTTACTATTTTAATGACCCCCATGACCAAACGTACTTTCAGGGCCGAAATCGATTTTATTTCAAAATCGAACAATTTCATGGGACCGCGTATGGACTTCAGCTACCTGAACAGAAATACCTTTCATGGAGCAGAGTTATTGAATATGAATTTAGCAGGATCCTTTGAAGCTCAGGTCGGAGGAAATAATTTATTTTCTTATTCTCTGGCACCACAGGCAGAATTGTCTTTTCCGGGAATACTTGTTCCTTTTAAAATAATCAGGACCAACAGCTTGTATGCACCAAAAACCCTATTTTCACTTTCCTACAACTATATGAAAAGGGTCAATTATTTCGATATGCAGACATTTCAATTTACCTATGGTTTTAAATGGAAACAAAACAAGGTTAAAGAGCAGGAGCTGAATCCGGTTATGATCAGTTTTGCTTCACTTTCAAACAAATCAGCTGCATTCACAGATTTGCTGGAAGCCAATCCTTACCTGAAGAAAAGCTATGAAGAGCAATTTATAGCCGGAGGAAGTTACGCCCTCACGTTCAACGAACAACTGGGTCCCGAAAGAAATTTGCAATACTATCTCCATTTGACAGCGGAAACAGCAGGTAATGTCCTTTCATTGGCCAAAGCGATAACAGGTGAAAAAATAGCATCAGATCATCCCTCAACAGTATTTGGTTCTGCCTATTCGCAATACGCAAAACTAAGTGTAGATGGCCGGGCATATTACCTGTTTTTAGATAAAAACAAATTGGCTGTCCGGTTTTTCGCCGGCATAGCAAAACCTTACGGAAACGCCTCTGTTCTACCTTACAGTAAACAATTTTTCAGTGGTGGCCCCAACAGTCTGCGGGCTTTCTCAATTAATTCTGTGGGTCCCGGCTCCTATCATCAGAATACCGATAATAGTGGATTTTCACATATGGGAGGTGATGTAAAATTGGAAACAAATGCAGAATACCGTTTTAATATTTACCGCTTTCTCAAAGGTGCATTATTTGTAGATGCAGGCAATGTTTGGTTGCTGCAGTCAAATCCTACCCTTTCTATCAATTCTTTTTCATTCTCAAAATTCGCCGATGAAATAGCAGTCGGAGCTGGAATCGGATTGAGAATGGACTTAACCTTTTTCATCCTGCGGTTCGATTTGGCTATGCCTTTAAGAACACCATGGCTAGAGGATAATCAACACTGGGTGATTAATCGGATAAATTTTTTAGATCCTATCTGGAGAAGCGATAACCTAATATTGAATGTGGCCATCGGATATCCATTTTAACAAAGGGTTCAATGGCATTCAGAAAACGTGTAAATGATGTAACATTTTCTTATAATTATGTAAAACTTTTCTCATCAAATAGGCTTAATTTTTCCGCACAAAACAAATAAGCAAAAGAAAAAGTATAACACCGACCAGCACACAGCAATGAAATAATAAATATTGAAAGCATACACTGTTTTAAGTGGAATGTGGCATTTTTTACTTTAATTTGTAAATAAAATGGTGACTCTTTCCATGTCTTACAGTTTATAAAAAAGCCTTACATGAAAGTGGAAAAGCATAAACCAACAATCTCTTCAAAAGAAAAAATATCCGATTCTAATTCTGTCAAGTTCCCAATAGTCGGTATAGGTGCATCCGCCGGCGGTTTGGAGGCTTTTGAGCAATTTTTGAGTAATGTGCCTGAAAACAGTGGAATGGCGTATGTTGTCATTCAGCATTTGGATCCAACCCAAAAAGGAATGTTACCGGAATTACTTCAGCGAATCACTAAAATGAAGGTTTTTCAGGTTAAAAACCTTATGACAGTGAAACCAGACTGCGTATATGTCATTCCACCAAACAAAAGTATGTCCATTTCTAAAGGCGTCTTAAAACTCTTTGAGCCCATAGAAGAAAGAGGATTGCGCCTTCCAATAGATTATTTCTTGCGTTCACTTGCAAAAGACAGGCAAGAGCGCAGTGTGGGAGTCATCCTTTCTGGTATGGGATCGGATGGCAGTGCCGGAATCCGTGTCATAAAAGATAACAATGGCATAGTGATGGTGCAAGATCCTACCACGGCAAAATTTGACAGTATGCCCCGAAACGCAATCGATTCGGTGCCTGTCGATGTGATTGCTTCTGCCAGCGATTTGCCTGAAAAGCTTTTATCTTTATTCCATTATATCCCTACTTTTAAACCAGATCCGGAAAAAGAGATTCAAGATCACACGGCTTTGGAAAAAATCAATAATCTACTTCGAATCCACACCGGAAATGACTTTTCGCTCTATAAAAAGAATACAGTGTATCGCCGCATCGAAAGACGTATGATTGTCCACAAAATTGATAAAATTGGTTCTTATGTCCGTTTATTGCAAGAAAATCCAAAAGAAGTAGAAATCCTTTTCAAAGAATTGATGATAGGCGTCACCAATTTTTTTCGCGATACCCTCGTTTGGGAAAATCTGAAAGATACGATCATTCCAACAATTATAGAAAACGCGGAAGCCGGCCAAACCATACGGGCTTGGGTACCGGGATGCTCCACCGGTGAAGAGGCCTATTCCTTGGCCATTGTTTTTAAAGAGGCTCTTGAAAAAGTCAATCCTCATGGAGGCATTTCATTGCAGATATTTGCAACAGATCTTGATAATGATGCCATTGAGACAGCTAGGAAAGGACTGTTCACGGCCAATATAGCAGTCGATATTTCGCCGATTCGCTTGAATCGTTTCTTTATTAAAACAGAGGACGGATATCGCATCAATACCGAAATCAGGGAAATGATTGTGTTTGCACAACACAACATTATTATGCATCCACCTTTTACGAAGATTGATATCCTTTCCTGTCGAAATCTGCTGATCTATATGGACGCTGAATTGCAAAAAAAACTTTTTGGTTTATTCTATTATAGCATCAACCAAAAAGGATTTATGATACTTGGGAGCTCTGAATCATTAGGCTCTCAAAGCCTGCTTTTTTCTCCCATTGACACAAAATTAAAAATATACAAACGGTCGGATGCATTCTTAAAACATGATCTGCTCAATTTCCCCTCATCCTTTACCCGAACCGAAATGTCCAAGATGGAAAAACAAAAACCGGTCAATGCTCACCAAAGTATAGAAATGCTTGCCAATCAATTATTATTGGAACATTTTTCACCTCCGGGTGTCCTGGTTAATGAAAATGGCGACATCGTTTATATCAGCGGACACACGGGTAGATATTTGGAGCCTGCGGTTGGTAAGGCAAACCTGAATATCTTTGCCATGTTGCGCGAAGGGTTGCGTCAAGAATTTCCAGTCGCTTTCCACAAAGCCATCCAGACCAAAGAGAAAATCGTTTTGCACAACATCAAAGTTGGAACAAACGGTGGTACCCAAAATATCAACGTGTACATTCAATGGATTGATAAGCCGGATCCTCTGAATGGTATGGTCATGATTATTTTCAGTGATGTCCCGGAAAATCCAAGCCATAAACAAAAAGCCATAAATGGAAAGAATGGGCTGAAAAACATCAAACAATCCGAACAGGAAAAAGAATTGCTGCACATGCGGAATGAGATGCAGAGTACGCTCGAAGAGATGCAAACTTCACAGGAAGAACTAAAATCAGCCAATGAAGAATTGCAATCTACCAATGAAGAACTGCAATCTACGAACGAAGAACTCACAAGTTCCAAAGAAGAAATGCAAA
>Ga0265294_10003347_pt1 | contig 20510 bp, 15 predicted proteins | sample MunlanPumphouse3_FD_192504 | JGI IMG/M metagenome (GOLD analysis project Ga0265294, IMG submission 192504) | Groundwater microbial communities from a municipal landfill in Southern Ontario, Canada - Pumphouse #3 | ecosystem: Environmental > Aquatic > Deep subsurface > Groundwater | place...
AAATTTGACTCATAACGTCAGAACTGCGGGTGTGACATGCACCCAGTGAGTGCCATGCAGTCGGCACTGCGGCATGGTTTTTGTGGCCCCTCGTCCCCGTACCCGTTCACGTACACGTACACGACGGTCTCATCGCCTTCCCGTGACCGTGTACGGTCCCTCGACTGGCCGGAGCTTGCTCTCATCCAAATCGCCATCGGGATCGGGATCGTCCATTTTGAGCCGTTTCGCGCGGCTCCTCTCGCGATTGGGGTCGAAAGATGTTCGATCCCGATAGCGATCCCGATCCCGATTTCGATGTCTACTCCCAACGTCGGCGTTGAGCGCGTGCTTTGAACGAAGAGTCGGGGGCGCGGACGGCCCCGTCCGCGATGTGAAACCTTGCGCCAAGCAGACGTGCTGACCGCCTTCCCCGCGGACGCGGCGTAGCCGCGCGGCGGGCTTAATCGTAATCGTAATCGTAATCTTAATCCTCCCTTGCATCCCTTGGCGCGTTGATTCACAGACTCCCGACACAGGCAAAGTGATCAATGCGCCGACATCGTGGGTGAAAGGCCGTAAAGACAAGAAATTAGATGCGTCAGCCTTGGCGGGCGGGCGCTGACGGGGAAGTGGTGGGGGCATCTGTTTTCGCCCGGCCGATTTAATTCAACGATGCGAATAAGCTTCGGTTGACTATCAGGGGGGCTTGGTTTATCATAAACCAACCTTCTTTAATTGCAGGAGAGGTTTTTTTAAAAACCGAATGAAAAGGGAGCAGTCCCCATGATGGAGCAAGCAGGAGTCTTTCGCGCAAGTGTGTGTGCCGTGGCCGCCGTCTGCATGACGGTTGTGCGCGCACAGGATGAGGCTCAACCGGCGGAAGCGGGTGGGCAGGCTCCCGCTGCCGAGCAACAGGGAGCGCCGGCCAAGATTTTCATGCCGTTGGTGCGTTTGGTACAGATTCGCGGCGTGTGTGAAGTGAACAATCCCGATGTGGGCGCCTTTGCTCCGGCGGTTGAGAACAAGGTTTATCCGCTCGGCTCCCAGTTCCGTACCGGTCTCAACAGTTCGGCCATGCTGGTCTTCTCCGCGCAAGAGAGCGTGCAACTTCTGGCGCAGACCGAGGTGACCGTTGCGGTTCCGGCCGCGAAAGCGGACAGCCGCGTGGTGCGTCTCGCCGCCGGAACGATCAAGACCAGCCTGCGCGAAAATCTTCCGGAAGGCAGCTTCGGCGTCTGCACCCCCAACGCGGCGTGCAAGAGCATCGAGGGGCGCGGCGAGTACTCGCTCTCAACCGATGCGACGGCCGAAACGCTGCAGATTGCCACCATCACCGGTGCCGCGCGGATTGAAGGTGCGCACTACCACATTCCGGCGTTGCGCGCGGCTAATACGGTCACCATCGTGACCTCGCAGGACCGCGCGTTCAGCCGTCTGACCAGCGTGTCCGGCGACTTCGCGATCATTTTGGACAAGGGCGAGGAGGATCCGGTCAGTTTCGGTATGTCACCCAAGGCGGTCGTCAAAATCTGGCGTGAGAATGCCCCGGTGGGCGGCCGCCCGGTCATCGCCGTGTTGGTGGTCAGCCCCACCGGCATCGCCAAGCACCGTTTCGCCTATGCTGAAGGGCGTGCGGGTGTCGCCACCGGTGAGCTGATCGATCCGGCCGCCGAGGCGGCCAAAGAGGATGAAGACCTGCCCGTGCTGCTTTCAAAAGACACCGTTGACGCTCCGAAAAACGACGCCGAAAAGGCTGAGACAAACGGCGATCAATAACGGTGTTGCGGAGTTTTTTTGAGGAACCGGCGGCCTGCGCAGCCTCCGGTTTTTCTTGTCAAGACGAGTGTTTGCGCGAGTGTTAATCCCTTCGGACTACTAGCCGTGTTTATCTATCATTTCAACCGACTCATCCGCAGCCGTATCCTGTGGGGTTTTTTTGCGATCATCATCGCCATTGCCTTTGTTGCGGTCGATTCCTGTTTCCAATCGCCGCAGGACGCGCAGTCTGCCGGCTCCATCAACGGTCAGAAAATCCCGTACCCCCAGTTCGAGCAGACGGTCCAGGCGATACGCGGCTTCGGGCGTAACCGGGACAACGAGACGTCGGCGAATGTCGTCGACCGCCGGGCCTGGGAACAGCTCGCTGCACGCCTGACGGCCGAGAAGAACGGCATGGGATCGGTCAAAGAGGAGGTGCGCAACGCCTTGCGCGAAGTGCCCGGTTTCCAAGGCCCCAACGGGTTTGACATCAACCGTTACCGCAACGTGCTTGCCGAGCAGGGCCTGACGCCGGCCATGTACGAGAGCCTGGTCGCCCACCAGCTCGCCCTGATGAAGAACGCCTCGCTGGTCGACTCCGCCACATGGGTCTCACCTATGGAGCTGAATGACGAACTGGCCGCCATGACCGACCGTTTCACCGTGCAGGCCGTGTCGGTCAGCAACCGGTACGCCGAGGCGGAGATGCGCCTCAGCGACGACGACCTGCGCACGTTCTATGAAGAGAACAAGGCCTCGTTCGCCCTGCCCGACCGCGTGGCCGTGCGGTATGTCTCGATCCCCGTCTCCAATTACGTGGCGCATGTCTCGGTGCCCGAAGAGGATCTGCTGGAGTATTACGACAGTCACGCCGAAACCTACACGCGGACCGTCACCAACAACACCACCGAGCCGATCCCCTTCGCGGAAGTGCGCGACAAGATTCTGGCCGAACTCCAGCTTGACGAGGCCCGCTATTGCGCCTCCACCGCCGTCACCTATACGATTTACGGCAAGCTCGCCAACGCCGGAGACAATGCGCTGCAGATCATGGCCGAGCAGGCTAAAATCCCGCTGAAAACCTCGCCGCTTTTCGCGGCCGACGACACGCTCTACTGGGCCGAGAACAGCAAAGAGTTTGCTGACGCCGCATTCGAGCTGGATCCCGACCGGTCCGACTCGCGCTTCGGCATCGTCAAAGGCGACACCTTTATTTACGTCATCGAGCGGACCGTGTTCGAGGCGGCCCATACCCCGACCTATGAGGCCGTGTTGAACGACCTGCGGCCGCGCGCCTTGGCCAAAGCGCGCAGTGAGGCCTTTAAGGATTACGTCAAAGAGCTGCGCACGGAGCTGCGCACGCTGATGGATCAGGGCAAGCGTTTTGCCGACGCCGCAAAGGCCAAAGCGCTCAACGTCTCCACCTCGCTCACCTATACCGTGAACGAGATCCAGAACCAAAGTTTCCCCAACAGCTTCTCGATCGCGTACGGCGCGATGACGCTTAACAAGGGTGAGCTGTCTGAGGCTATCCCGGCGTCCGCCTCGCAATCGCTGCTGGTCTACGTGCAGGACCGTCAGCCGGGTGACGCGCTGGCCGCCGAAATGATGCGCGCGCAAGTCCGCTCCGGCCTCGCGCGCCGCCGCTCCAGCACGCTCTTCTCCGACTGGCTGAGCTGGAACCTCGGTAAGCAGGACTTCAAGCCGTCCCGCCCGTTGAGCGAAGGGGACGAAGAGGATGACGCGATCACCGCGGATCCCGACGCCCCCGCAGAAAAGGAATAACTCTCCGCCTGGCGCGCAGAGGCGAGCGGAAACGAAATTCCCCGACGCCCCATTCTTCCCTCGGGTGTGATTCAACAACAGAATCACACCCTTTTTGTTTCAGGCGCTCAGCCGATCCAGCCGCAACCGCTCGCGGCTGTCAAACAGACGCCGCGCGCAGAGCTGGATCGTCAGCAGGCTGCCGAACCCGGCCCCCGAAGCGATCAGATACATGATCATCATCTGGTAGCGCACGGCAGCCAGCGGGTCGCTGCCTGACAGGATCTGGCCGGTCATCATGCCCGGCAGACTCACCACGCCGCAGACCGCCAGCGAATTGATGATCGGCGTCATGGCGGTCCGCACGCTCTCACGCCGCAGCTCCGACACCGCATCGGCCGCGGTCTGCCCCAGCGCCAGCCGGTTCTCGATCACCGCACGCTGCTTCCACGCGTTCTGTGTCAGCGTGTCCATCCCCAGCGCAATGCCGGTCATGGTATTGCCGAGAATCATGCCGAGCAGCGGGATCGCGTACTGCGGCGACCACCAGGGCCGCACGCCGACCAGCGCCACCACCGCGAAGACGGTCACCGTGAAACCGGCCGTAAACAGCCCCAACACCGCCAGACCGACGGTCCACCCCGAGGTGAACCGGCGGTGCTGCCGCCGCGCGACCTCCCACGTGCCTGCGGCGAGCATGACCATGGAGAAACAGAACGTCCAGAGCGGATGTGCATTTTGAAACACCCCTTTCAACACCACACCCACCAGGGCAAGCTGGACGAACGTTCTGACCGCGCCGACCAGCAGCGTGCGGCTGAGTCCGCAGCCCCGCCAGGCAAACACGGCCGCCAGCGCCGCCAGCGGCACTGCGGCCAGCAGAATGTCCCACCACGACAGCGCGATCACGTCCATGCTTCCGCCTCCTGCCACGCGCCGCCCGTAGCCATCCGGTACCCGCGCGTCGCCACGCGAGCAAGCTGTTCGGGATCATGCGCCACCCAGAGCGCCATCATACCTTCGGCGCAGTGCGCGGCGACCAGCGCCTCGAATGCCTGGGCGCGCGCCGCGTCCAGATGCGCCGTCGGTTCATCCAGCAGCAGCACCGCCGGCCGGTTTATCAGTGTGCGCAACAGGCCGAGCCGCTGTTTCTCGCCGCTGGACAAACGCGCCACCGGCCAACCGAGTACCTCGGACTCGAGCCCCAGCGCGCACAGCGCCGCGCTGTCCGGTTCGCCGGAAAAATGTTCGCCCACGCCGTCGAACCACCACTGGCTCTCGGCCGGCAGATAGGCCACGCGCCGCCGCCACTGGCTGGCCGGCATCGTTCCCGGCGCCAGGCCCTCCAACACCATCTCGCCTTCCCAAGGATCCATGTCGGCCAGCGCGCGCAACAACCGTGTCTTGCCGCAGCCTGACGGACCGTTCACGCCGAGGATTTCTCCTTTGCGCATCACGAATGAAACCGGGCCAAAGCCACCATACCGCAACGCTGTTGCCTCGAAGTCGCTCACGCTCATCCTTCCCTTTCACGTCCAGAACATGTTCCTTACGTCGTTTCGTAGTGTACCAGCCGGCGCCGCGCTCGACAAGCGGCGCACTTCACCCTGCCCGCATTCGGTATGGGTTGAATGGCGCTCGATGAGCATGACGCTCATCTGAGCGACGCACAACGCTCATCCGTCTCACGCGTCTCCCGGTCTCCAACCGCTTCCGGAGCGTCAAGTTTTTTTTATTTTTTTTTAAAACTGTTCTTGCATTTTTTCCGGCACGCGTTACAGTACGGTCAAAACAACATATCGATGCATTGTTTCGTGGTGCAACGATCTGTTGTGGTTAACGGGTTCAACCTAACGAAAGGATAGCGCAATGGCCACAGCAAAGAAAGCAGCTCCTGCTAAAAAAGCTCCCGCGAAAAAAGCGGCAGTGAAGGCAGCTCCTGCTAAGAAGGCGGCTCCTGCGAAGAAAGCGGTCGCGAAGGCTCCCGCGAAGAAAGCCCCTGCGGCAAAGAAGGCTCCGGCCGCAAAGAAAGCTCCCGTGAAGAAGGCGGCGGCGGCGAAGAAAGCTCCGGCCAAGAAGGCGGCGGCGAAGAAGTAGCGGCGACCGTTGAAAAGAAGTCACGCCTGCGGCGTTATGCCGCAGGCGTGTTTTTTTTTCGGGCGCCGCCTCCGCGCGCGTTCAGCGGTCGCGGTAGACCACTTTCCGCGGCCCCTTCTCAATCGTTCCGATCAGGACCGGCGCCTGGCGCAGCTTGGCGAGCAGCGTCATCGCGGCGGCGGCGTCCTTCTGGCGCACGATGATGCAGTAGCCGATGCCCATGTTAAAGACCCGGTACATCTCGTCGTGGTCGACTTTGCCTTGGCGCTCGATAAAGGTGAAGAGCGTGGGCACGCGCCAACTCGCACGGTCGATGACGGCCGTGCAGGTTTCTGGCAGCACGCGCGGGATGTTGTCCACAAACCCGCCGCCGGTGATGTGCGCCATGCCGCGCACCGGCACTTTCGCCATCAGGGCGGTGACCGGTTTCAGAAAACTGCGGTGTACCGCCAGCAGGGCCTCGGTCACGGTGTAGCGGGTGCCGGGGATCAGGTCTTGCGGCGTCAGCCCGCATTGGTCAAGGATCACCTTGCGCGCCAGCGAGTAGCCGTTCGTCTGCAGACCGCCGGAGGGCAGGCCGATGATGACGTCACCGGGCTTGATCTCTTTGCCGGTGATGACCTGCTTGCGCGGCACCGTTCCCACGATCGTGCCGACCAGGTCATACTCGTTCTGCGGATAAAGCCCGGGCATCTCGGCGGTCTCGCCGCCCAGCAGGGCGCAGCCGTTCTCTTTGCACGCTTTGCACAGGCCGGCGATCACCTCTTTGAAAATGGCGGCGTCAAAGCGCGAGGCCCCGATGTAATCCATGAAGAACAGCGGCGTGGCCCCCTGAACGAGGATGTCGTTGACACAGTGATTGACGATATCCTGACCGACGGTGTCGTGCCGCTTGGCCAGCGCCGCGACCTTGAGCTTGGTGCCGACGCCGTCGGTGCTGGCGACCAGCAGATGCTCCTTGCCCGGCGACTGGAAGAGGCCGCCGAAGCTGCCGATCCCCCCCACCACCCCTTTGGTGGTGGTGGCACCCACCATCTTTTTGATGACCTCAATGCCAGACATTTTTGAATCAATATCCACTCCGGCCTGCGCATATGCAGAAACTTTCTGAGTGTGATCTGTCTGTTTCATCATCCGTACCCTCGTACTTCGGTCATTTTTAAGAAATCGCCGTAAATTACCACAATAAATCCCGGGATTCCAGTGTAAAAAGTGAGAATGCGCAAATTTTACCCCTGAAATGCTTTGACTCCGCTCTTGGCATCTGTATGATATTGGAACTTACGGAACACGTCATGTCTGCGACGAACAGCGTACGGGGGACGCTCGGTATGAAACGGGGATGGTTGCCAGTGCTGCTGGGGTGCTTGGTTACCGGGGAGGCTGCGGCGCAGGCTCTCCGAGCACCGCTTTACGAAGAGGCCAAATGCGCCTCGCCCGAGACCGCGCTCGACCGGATCGTCTTTAAATCGTTCGCAAAAGCCGGGATCCGTCCGATGTATTGTACGGATGCGGTTTTTCTGCGGCGCGCGTACCTGGATGTCATCGGCACGCTTCCGACCGCAGACGAGGCGCGCGCCTTTCTGTCTGACACCTCGCTCAACAAGCGGCGCGCCCTGGTGGACCGGCTGCTGGAACGCGACGAGTTCGCTGACTACTGGGCCATGAAGTGGAGCGACCTGCTGCGTGTCAAGGCCGAGTTCCCGGTGAACCTCTGGCCCAACGCGGCGCAGGCCTACCACCGCTGGCTGCGCGCCTCGATCCGCGACAACAAGCCCTACGACCGGTTCGCCCGCGAGCTGCTCACCTCGAACGGCAGCAATTTCCGCGTCGGGCCCGTCAATTTCTACCGCGCTATCCAGGACCGCTCGCCCGAAGGCATCGCCACCGCCGTGGCGCTGACCTTCATGGGCTGCCGCGCCGAAAACTGGCCCTCCAACACCCTGGCCGGCATGTCGGTCTTCTTTTCGCAGGTCAATTACAAGCCGACCCGCGAATGGAAGGAGGAGATCGTCTTCTGGGATCCTGACAAGGCGGCTGCCGGCGCGCCGCAGGTCGGGGTGCTGCCGGACCGCACGCGCATCACACTGACGCCGGGGCGCGACCCGCGCGAGGTTTTCGCCGACTGGCTGATCACGCCCAAGAACGAATGGTTCACCGCAAACATCGTCAACCGCATCTGGTCCTGGCTGCTCGGCCGCGGCATCATCCATGAGCCGGATGACATACGCGCCGACAACCCGGCCAGCAACCCCGCGCTGCTGCTCTTCCTGCGGCGCGAGTTCGCCCGTTCCGGCTGTGACACCAAACACCTCTTCCGGCTGATCCTGACGTCGCGCACCTACCAGCTCTCCTCGGTCGTCGCTCCGGAGAAGATGCAGCAGGCCGCGCCGCTCTTCGCCTTCTACCCGTTGCGGCAGCTCGATGCCGAGGTGCTGATCGACGCCATCAACGCGATCACCGGCACCTCTGACCTCTATACCAGCGCGATCCCCGAACCCTTTACGTTCATCCCGGCCAACAAACCGGCGATCGCCCTGCCGGACGGCTCCATCACCAGCCCCTTCCTCGAGCTGTTCGGCCGGCCGGCACGCGCCACCGGTCTCGAAAACGAACGGGTCAACAAGCCCAGCGCCTCGCAGCGCATGCACCTGCTGAACTCGAGCCATATCCAGCGAAAATTCGAAACCGGCCCCAACATGAAGCGGCTGCTCGACCCCGCGCGCAAGCCGAAAGAGACCATCGAGGTGCTGTACCTCTCCATCCTCTCGCGGTTACCGACTCCGGACGAGATCGCGGCTGTCGAATCCTACATGAAGTCGGGCGTCGCGAAAAGAAACGAGGTCGGCATCGACCTGGCCTGGGCCTTGATCAACAGCGATGAATTCCTGTTCCGGCATTGAGCGGCTCAGCGCCGCCCCCCCTTTTTCCCGCTGAAGCATGATGTCACAGACACAGAGCGAGAGGAGCCAACCATGAATACCTACACCCCCGACGCCGGTCACGTTCGCGCGCCCCGCGCGCGCCTCACGCGGCGCCAGGCCCTGCGCCGCGGCTTCCTGGGCGCGACCGGACTGCTGCTCAGCGACCGCCTCGCCCATGCCGCGCCACCCGTGCCGCTCAAGGCCAAAGCCAAATCCGTGATCCAGGTCTTCCTCTGGGGCGGCATGTCGCACACCGACACCTGGGACCCCAAGATGGACGCCGGCTATGACTACACCGGCCAGTTCAAAGACGAGATCGCCACTTCGGTCAGCGGCATCAAGATGGGGTCGCTCTTTCCGCAGCTCGCCAAGCAGGCGGACAAGTACTCCATCATCCGCAGCATGACCCACCGCAACAACGGACACGAGACGGCCGCCTACCTGATGCAGACCGGACACCTGCCGGGCGAGCGGCTCGCCTACCCCTGCATCGGCGCGATCTTCGCCCTGCTGAAGGGATACAACGCCGGCTACAAGGGCCTGATCCCGCCCTACGTGGTGCTGACCCAGCCGCAAGGACGCTTCTCCGAAGCCGGCTTTCTGGGATCGCGCTGCAAGCCGTTCGCCACCGGCGGCGACCCCAACGCCGGCCGTTTCGAGGTCGAGGGCGTCATCGCCCGCGGCATCACCGACCGGCGCCAGCAGGCGCGCCGCAGCCTGCTCTCCTCGCTGAACACCTTCGGCCACTCCCAGCCCGCCCACCCCGAACTGCGCATCGCGCGCGAGGTTGAGGAGAAGGCCTACAACCTCATCCTTGGCGAAGGCAAGGAGGTCTTCGATCTCGCCAAGGAGGACGCCAAGCTGCGTGACCGCTACGGCCGCCACACCTTCGGGCAGGATTGCCTCGCCGCGCGCCGCTTGGTTGAGGCGGGCGTGCCTTACGTCACCATCAACTACCCCGGCGGCTGGGACACCCACTCCAACCACTTCGCCACCATGAACCGCCAGTGCCCGCAGCTTGACCAAGGCCTCGCGACCCTGCTCCAGGACCTTTCAGAGCGCGGCCTGCTGGACAGTACGATCGTCTGGTGTTGCGGCGAGTTCGGCCGCACCCCCAAGGTCGACTGGCAGCCGCCCTGGAACGGCGGCCGCAACCACTTCGGCAATGTTTTCTCGGTGCTGGTCGCCGGCGGCGGCTTCAAGGGCGGGCAGATCGTCGGGGCCTCGGACGCCAAAGGCGAGGAGGTCAAGGAGCGCCCGGTCTATCCGATCGACCTGTTGGGCTCGATCTACCATCTCGCCGGCATCGACGCCCGGACCCGCCTGCCGCACCCCGAAGGCGCCGAGGCGTATGTCCTGCCCGCCCCCACTGAAAAAGGATACAAAGCCGAGGGACTGTTGAATGAGATCATGTAAGCCTTGTGCGCCAGCGATGCTGCTCGCCGCGCTTCTGGGCGCGGCGGGACTCTCGTCCGCGCAGGCCCAGAGCTATATCGGTTTTGTTTACCCCGCAGGCGGCCGCCAGGGCACCACCTTTGTCTGCACGCTCGGCGGCCAGGCACTGGATGGCGTCGAGGGCGTCGTGGTCGCGGGGCCCGGCGTGACCGGACGTATCGTCGAGTATAACAAAAAAATGAATCCGCAGGAGATGCAGGTGATCCGCGAACAGCTCACCGAGCTGAAGCGGATGCCGGCCCCTGAGCGCGACGCGTCCGTCACCAACATGCAGACCCGCATCGAGAGCCTGATCGAGGCCTACGTGCAGCAGCCACAATGCGACTCGATCGCCAATCTGGTCCTCGCCGAAATCACCATCGCCAAGGACGCGCCGCCCGGCCCGCGCGAGATCCGCCTCTTCACCCATCGCGGCCTTTCGAACCCGATGGCGTTCCATGTCGGACAACTGCCGGAATTCACCGGCGACCCCCTCCCGACCAGCCACAAGCAGATTCTCGGCAAAGAAGCCCAGAGCCTGCGCCGCCGCAAGCGCGAACCGGCCAAAGATGGGAAAAAAGGCGATATGATGGGCATGGAATCGATGCAGATGTCCATGGGCATGGCCGGCCCCGGTGCCCAGAGCGATGTCGATGACGACGAAGTCGCCATCTCGCTGCCCTGCACGGTCAACGGCCAGATCGCCTCAGGGTCGGTCGACCGCTACCGCTTTATCGCGCGCCGCGGCCAGCGCCTGGTGATCACGACCCTCGCCCGCTCGCTCGTCCCCTACATGGCCGACGCCGTGCCGGGCTGGTTCCAGCCGGTCCTGGTCCTGTGCGACGCCCGCGGACGGGAAGTCGCCTACAATGACGACTTCCGCTTCAAGCCCGATCCGGTCATCGGCTGTGAGATCCCTATGGACGGCGAGTACATTCTGGCCATCCACGACGCCATCTTCCGCGGGCGCGAGGACTTCGTCTACCGCATTTCGATCGGCGAACTGCCCTTCGTCACCAGCGTCTTCCCGCTCGGCGGGCAGGCCAACATCCCGGCGGGCGTGGATGTCAAGGGCATCAACCTCGCCGAGAGCCACCTCACGCCCGAGACCCGGGACCGCGCGCCCGGCATCTACCCCCTCTCCGTGCTCGGTAAGGGCGGCCTGATCGCGCCGCCGGTGCCCTTCGCCATCGACGCGCTGCCGGACGGCCTTGAGCAAGAGCCGAACAGTACGCCCAAACAGGCGCAGCGCATCGATCCGCCCGTGATCATGAACGGCACCATCGGCACCCCCGGCGACCGCGACCTCTTCCTGATCGAGGGGCGCGCAGGACAGGAAATTGTGGCCGAGGTCAACGCCCGGCGCCTGGACTCACCGTTGGACGCCACGCTGAAGCTGACCGACGCCAGCGGGGCCTGCCTCGCGCAGAACGATGACCAGGAAGACATCGGGTCCGGCATCAACACCCACCACGCCGACTCCTACCTTCGCGTGAAACTGCCTGCCGACGGCACGTACACCCTCACGCTGGCCGATGCCCAGCACGCCGGCGGTGCCGCCTACGCCTACCGCCTGCGCGTGTCCCCGCCCCAGCCCGACTTCGAGCTGCGCGCCGTGCCCTCGCGCCTCGTCATGGCGGAAAAAGGTTCGGCCGGCATCACCGTCCATGCCATCCGCAGGGATGGCTTCACCGGCCCCATCCGGTTCCAGATCAAAGAGCCCGCTAACGGCTTCAGCGTGAGCGGCGGGCCCCTCACCGGGACCCAGACCGTGGCTCGGGTGACCGTCAAAACCACCCTCGCCGCCACTGACAAACCGATCCCTCTCGTCATCCAAGGCGTGTCCACCAATGCCGGCGCCACCTGGGTGCGCGATGCCGTCGGTGCCGAGGACCGCATGCAGGCTTTCCTCTGGCGCCACCTCGTGCCCGCCCAGGAACTGATGGCGTTGGTGCACGATAAGCAGCCCCAAGACAAGAAACCCTGGAAACGCCGCCGCTAGAGCGATGGCCTGCCTTGTTTTTCAGCCTCTTCTGATCGCGAAACCCACGCTTCTCTATTACGTCGCATAACCTTCGCTCTCGGCCCGTATCCGTGCCTCAACTCACAGGTGCCCGCGCTTGATGATCAGCGACAGCACGGCAACATCCGCTGGGTTGACGCCTGGAATGCGCCCCGCCTGACCGAGATTCTCAGGCCGCACCCGCAACAGCTTCTCCCGGCTCTCAAACCTCAGGCTCGAAACCGCACGGTAATCCAACCAGTCAGGAATCGCGACCGACTCCTCGCCCTTGGCCCGCGCTGCGGCCCGCTCTTCCTGTGCGATATATCCCTGGTATTTAGCCTGCACTTCGATCTGCTGGACCACAGCATCCGGCAAGTCTGCACGCCGCCCGCGCAATGACCCGTACCGCATCTCAGGGCGCGCCAGCAGCGTCACAGCCGACACCCCCCCTTCACGCAGTCCCTGCAACCGCTCCAGTTCCTCCTCGACCTGACGTGCGTAACAGCGCGTTTGAGCCAGACAAGCCGGCGGGCTCACGCCCAGTCGCTCAGCGTGAGCCAACAGACGGTAACGGGCATTGTCTTGCCGCAAGATCAGGCGACGCTCCGCCCGAGAGGTGAACATGCGGTAGGGTTCATTCGTACCCTTCGTAACCAAATCATCGATCAGCACGCCGATATACGCGTCCTGACGGCTGAGCGTGAAGGGCTCCCGCTCCTGAACCCTCAGTGCAGCGTTGGCACCGGCCATGAAACCCTGAACGGCCGCCTCTTCATATCCCGTGGTCCCGTTCACCTGACCGGCCAAATAGAGATTTTGGACGCGCAGGCTCTCGAGCGTATGCCGCAACTCGCGCGCATCCACGCTGTCATACTCGATCGCATACGCGTCGGCCAGAAATTCCGCCTGTTCGAGCCCAGGCACACTCCGAACCATATCACGCTGTACGTCGCGCGGCAGGCTGTTCGAGAGCCCATTGGGGTAGATCAGCGCATCTGATTCCCGTCCTTCTGGCTCAAGAAACACATGATGGCGCATAGCCGCCGTGAATTTGACGATTTTATCCTCAATCGACGGGCAATACCGCACGCCTGTACCAGTGATCGAACCGCCGTAGAGCGAACTACGCGACAGGTTTTCTCGAATAATGGCGTGTGTGCGGTCGGTCGTATGGGTCAACCAACACGGGATCTGGCCTGTGCCTGGCACCCAAGGCCCAGGAATGTTCCACGTGGAACATTGCGTCTGAACCGAAAAAAACGGCGGGGGCTCCTCGCCGGGTTGGATCACGGTCCGCTCCCACGCGATGCTCGCCGCTAAAAGCCTGGGCGGCGTACCTGTCTTCAGCCGAATCAGCTCAAAACCAGCCGACTTTAAAGAACATGCGAGCGAATCCGCCGCCGGCCGCCCATCGCCGCCGCCTGCTGTGACCTCTTCACCGATATGAATCCGCCCACGCAGCGCCGTGCCGGATGTCAACACCACCGTCCGCGCGGACAGGGTGCCCTGCGCCGCACAGGTGACGCCGTGTACAGCTCCACGTTCTATGATAAGTGCCGTGACTTCATCTTCAAGAACCGTCAGATTCGGGGTTGTCGCGATAACCTGTTGCATCCGCAGCGCATACTGGCGCTTGTCGCATTGCACGCGCGTGGCCTGCACCGCGGGACCCCGGCTTGCGTTCAGCGTCTTGAACTGTAGACCGCACAGATCTGCGTTGACGCCCATTTCGCCGCCCAGCGCGTCCAGTTCACACACCAGATGTGATTTGGCCAGCCCGCCAATTGAGGGATTACACGGCATCCTCGCAATCGCTGCGCGTTGCCCCGTGATCAGCATCGTGCGACACCCCATACGCGCCGCCACAAGCGCCGCCTCCGCGCCCGCATGACCGCCGCCAACCACTAGGACATCAACCGCAATCGCCTCACCGCCATGACCGGAAATAAAGGAAGGGGATTGATTCATAGAGCCCTTAGTATACACGGTCATCTGACAGACCGCAAACCTCAGGGGGAAAAACAAGAAAGGAGAGGGGAGCAGGAAGTCGGGAGCGCGGGCGTCCTCGCCCGCAACAGCGTTTCGTACAAAAGGCTGGGCGATCAGGGTTTAAGCGCCAAACCGCGCATCTGGATCGCGTACGGACTTTCACCTTGCGGGCGGGGACGCCCGTGCTCCCGACTGTGCTTCGCATCAAATACGCGCTCGACTCGCATGCCCCCTGTCACTGTCACTAACCGATTACACTCGCCCGTCGTAAAACTATTGACAAGCGTGAATAGGGTAAATCGATACTCATATATCGTATTTTAGGTCGGCTAATTATATCGTAAGTTGTTTATAATAAACATGTTATATATTGTTAGATCAGGATAGGGCTGACGAATCAAGAAAATTGGATCAACAGTTATCGACGGGTTATGAACAGGCGGTCTCGACGCGGTTTCGCAGCTATTCTGACAAAAAAAGAAGGCCCCTTTTTCAAGGGGCCTTCGCTTTTCTGCGTTTTGGCGCGCTTACAGGCGCAAGTCATCCGCCGGCGGCGGCGGGGGAGGCGCCTGCTCTTTCACCGGTTCAATGACTTCCGGCTCACCGCTGAAGAGCGTCTCGTAGCAGCACGCCATCAGGCAGTAGGTGAGCGGGAGCGTGAATAAAACGCCGATGCCGCACGCGATCGCGCCCAGACCGCCGACCAGGCTGGCGATGACGGCGAACACCAAGGGCACGGTGAATTCTCCGCTCTTCGTGAGTTCGAACACTTTTTTGATCGCATCGACAGCCGTCGCCTTTTCGAATGCGATAAAGGCGAGCGCCCACATCATCACGGCGCTGACCACCAGACTGGCCAACTGGCCGATGATCGGCAGCATGCTCAGCACCATGACCGCGACAATCACGATAACCATCAGTAGCAACGCCTGCACAAATGAATCAAAACCCTTGAACACATCGCCGGCCTGTGGCTTGACAGGATCATTTTTCAGCAGGCGTTGCGCCATCAGCAGCAAACCGACCATGAGCGGACCGGACAGCAGGCCGCAGGTGACCGCCGACACCACCGCCATCAAAATGCCGCCCACGATCAGGACACCCATGTTCGCCTGAAACAGCCGCCATCCCTTACCGAACTCCGCGCCGATCTCCATCTTTGCAATAGCCATTGCCGACTCCAATCCGTGCTTTACGCACACTACGGGTTTACGTCAGGTTATCCTGACCCATCATCATGCTTTTTTAGTATACGGCATGGCGCGACGCTTGCCAATCCCTAGAACCGACAAAATCATTTGCCGACGCAGAACCGGCTGAAGATGGTATCGAGCAGATCCTCGGTGTAGACGCGTCCGATCATGCGGCCGAGCGCCTCGGCCGCCGCACGCAGGTGGCCGGCGGCCACCACCAGTCCCGTCTCCCCGGCGCTCAGCGCGGCGCATGCCTCCCGATTCTGTTCAACCGCTGTCCGCAGCTCGCTGACATGCCGCAGCGATACAATCGGGTGCCCGTACGTCTCTTCGGTTACGCCCAGCTTTTCCGACACCCTTCGCTTCAGCGCGTCCAACCCCTCGCCGGTCCTTGCGGAGATGCGCACATGGGGCAGCTCTGGCGGCACATCCACAGAACCCGACGCCGGCAGATCACACTTCGTGACGGCCACCATCACGCGCCCTGCCGGCAACGCCGCGCACGCTGCCGCCACCGACTCCGGTTGCGACACTGAAGCGTCAACCACATAGATCACCAGGTCAGCCTGGCGCATCACCGCGTGCGCCCGTTCGATCCCTTCGCGCTCGACACCGTCCTGCGTGTCGCGCAAGCCGGCGGTATCAACCAGCCGCACCGGGACGCCGTGCAGCGCGACCGATTCTTCGATCACATCGCGCGTGGTGCCGGGCAGATCGTGGACAATCGCACGGCGCGTTCCGAGCAGTGCGTTCAGCAGGGACGACTTGCCGGCGTTCGGGCGCCCGACCAGCACCACCAGCGCACCGTCGCGCACCAAGTGGCCTTCGTTCCACGACGACGCCAGCCGCTCCATCTCAGCCTGGCACGCAGCCAGACGCTCGCCCGCACGTTCTATGAAACAGGTCGGCAGCTCGCCTTCATCGAAATCCAGCAGATGCTCCACCTCGGCGCAAACCGCCGTGACCGCCTCGTAAAGCGCCGCCACGTGCCCGCCCAGCGCACCGTCAAGCTGGGCACGGGCCACATGCGCAGCCCGTTCCGTGCGGGACTGGATCAGATCGCACACGGCCTCGGCCTGCGTCAAATCCATACGGCCGTTCAAAAACGCGCGGCGTGTGAACTCGCCCGGCTCGGCCAAACGCGCGCCGGCCGCCAGCACCGCCTCCAGCAGGCGGCGCGAGGGCAGCGCGCCGCCGTGTCCCTGAATCTCCAGTGTGTCTTCGCCGGTATAGCTGTGCGGGGCGCGGTAGACCAGAAACACGGCATCATCAATCACTTCACCGGTTGCCGGATGGGTCACGCGCGCGTGAAAGAAAGACCCCGCCGCACGCTGGCTCGGCGGACGGCGCACGCCCGGCACCAAGCGGTCGCCCACCGCCAGCGCGCCGTTCCCGGAAACGCGCACGACGCTGACGCCCGCCGGTCCCGACGCAGTGGCGAGGGCAGCGATCACGTGAGCGTTGAACGTTGAAAGTTGTGGGTTGAAAGTTATCGTCCTCGATCATTCACAGCGCGTCCACGCGAGGGGGCATTTCTCACTTCGCCCTACAATCCGGCAAACGGGTTCACCGCGAACCCGCCGCCGGAGGAGGCGCGCCCGGCTGAGAAACCCCCGCCGCGCGGCGGTCCGGGGCGGCGGTCGCCGGCCTCACGCCCGCCTGCCGCCGCAGGCCTCGGACCGGCGGGCCGCGCCGACGCAGCCTGCGTCTTGGCGCTCAGCGCGATGCGCCGCCGTGCCTTGTCCACGCTCAGCACGCGCACCTTCAGCTTGTCGCCGGCTTTGACAACCTCGGACGGATCGCGCACAAAACGGTCCGAAAGTTCCGACACATGCACCAGGCCGTCCTGATGCACGCCGATGTCCACAAAGGCACCGAACGCCGTGACATTGGTCACGATCCCCTCCAGCACCATGCCCTCCTTGACATGCTCGAACTCGGTCACGTCGTCGCGGAAGGCCGGTTTTTCGAACGTCGCGCGCGGGTCGCGACCCGGCTTCTTGAGTTCGGCGATGATGTCGCGCAGCGTCGGTTCCCCGACGGCCTCCGACACATACTTGGCATAAGCGATCTGATCCACCCACGCGCTGTTCCCGATCAGTTCCTTCAGCGCCACACCCAGATCTGCGGCCATCTGCTCCACCAGCGCATAGCGTTCGGGATGTACCGCCGAGGCATCCAGCGGATGGCTGCCATCGCGGATGCGCAGAAAGCCGGCGGCTTGTTCAAACGTTTTGGGTCCCAAGCCAGGCACCTTGCCCAGTTGGCGCCGGCTGGTAAAGGGGCCGTTCTCGTTGCGGTAGGCGACGATCTTCTTGGCCATCGTACCGCCGATGCCGGAGACGCGCGTCAGCAGGGGAGCGCTGGCGGTGTTCAACTCCACGCCGACGTGGTTCACGCAACTCACCACCACGTCGTCCAGCTTGTCGGCCAGCAGCGGCTGATGCACATCGTGCTGGTATTGGCCCACGCCGATCGCCTTGGGATCGATCTTCACCAGTTCCGCCAGCGGATCCTGCAGGCGCCGCCCGATCGAGATCGCGCCGCGGATCGTCAGGTCGAGATCGGGGAACTCGTCACGCGCCACCTCCGACGCGCTGTAGACGGACGCGCCCGATTCATTGACGGCAATCACCATGACGTCTTTGATGTTCGCCTCTTTCAGCACACCGCGCACAAACGTTTCCGTTTCCCGTCCGCCGGTGCCGTTGCCGACCGCAATGGCCGCCGGGCGGTGCTTGGCCACCAGTTTGCAGATGTCGACTTTCGCCTCGATCTCGCGCCGCTCGCCCTGGGAAGGGAAAATGGTACAGGTCTCCATGAATTTCCCGGTCGCATCCAGCGCCACGCATTTGCACCCGGTGCGCAGGCCTGGATCGATGCCCACAACCTTTTTCTCGCCGAGCGGGGCCTGCAACAGCAGGTTGCGCAGGTTCTGCGCGAAGATATCCACCGCTGCGCGATCGGCTTTCATCTTGGTCTCGACCATGACATCGATCTCGACGCTCGGCGCGATCAGCCGTTTGTAGCTGTCCTCGATGGCCTCTTTCAGATGCGGCGCAAAGCGCGAGGCGGGATTCAGCGCAACCATCTCACTGATGCGCGCCAGCAGCGGGGCCGCATCGCACGTCACGCGAACGCGCAGCACACCCTCGGTCTGGCCGCGGCGGATCGCCAGAAACCGGTGGGAGGGGATCTCGCACAGACGCTCCGAAAAATCGTAATACTGCTCGAACTTGGTCGGTTCCGCCGGTTTGGGATCGACCACCTCGGACGCCACCACGCCTTGCGCGGCAAAAGCCTGGCGCACCAAGCCGCGCACGTCGGCGTTTTCGGCGACGGTCTCGGCCACGATATCGCGCGCGCCCGCCAGCGCGGCATCAGGGTCCGCCACGCCTTTTTCAGCATCCACAAACGCGGCCGCAGCTTCATCGGGACATGCGGCGGGGTCTTGCGTCAGAATCAACTCGGCCAAAGGTTCGAGTCCCTTTTCGCGCGCGATCATGGCGCGTGTGCGGCGTTTGGGCTTGTACGGCAGATAAAGATCTTCGAGCACGGTTTTGGTGGTGCAGGCCAGAATCTTGGCTTTCAGTTCCGGCGACAGCTTGCCCTGTTCCTCGATGGAAGCCAAAATCGTCGCGCGGCGGTCTTCAAGTTCCCGGTAATAGGTCAGTCGCTCCTGAATCTTTGAAATCTGCACTTCATCGAGGTCACCGTGAACTTCCTTGCGATAGCGCGCAATGAACGGGATGGTGTTGCCTTCCGCCAGCAACCGCGCCACGGCCGTGATCTGCCGCGGCGTAATGGAGAGTTCTTCAACCAATCGGGGCAGCGATTCCAGCCCCGCTTCCTGGGTATTTGCCACATCAGCCATCGTTCGTCCGCCTCATTCGTCCGCATAAAAAAATAAACCCGAAAAACCGCAAGAAGAGGTTGTTCGGGTTTGACATGGTTGCCTCATTAGGATTCGAACCTAAACAAGCAGTTCCAGAGACTGCTGTGCTACCGTTACACCATGAGGCAAAAAATCGTTTCCTCAAAAAGAGGTGGAGAGCATGATACCTAAGCCGGCTCGGTAAAAGCAACTCCGTTTTGTCTCTTTTTTCAACTGATGCGCAGCGGCATCAAGACATACAAGAACGGCACATTGCATTTCAGCAACGCCGGACTGTGGCCGTCGTTCATCTCCAGAAACACTTCATCGTCATCGATGTTCTTCAACGGATCCATGACGTACTCCGGATTGAAAATGATCGAGATCTCCTTGCCGGCATACTTGACGGGAACGGTGTCGCGCCCTTCGCCGACATCCGGCGTGTTGATGCTGATCGTCAACTGATTGGCAGAAAACGTCAGCCGCATGGCATTCGACTTGTCCGTCGTCACGACTGACACGCGACGCAGCGCCGACAGCAGCGCTTCACGCTCGATCACCACGCGTTCATCGCACGCCCCCGGGATGACCTGTCGGTAGTTAGGGTAAACGCCGTCTATCAGCTTGCTGCTCACCATCGTCGTGCCGATCTCGAAAACAGCCTGATTTTTCTGGGCGTACACTTTGAGATCGCCTTCGTTGCCGAGCAGGCGCATGAGTTCGCTCACGGCCTTATTGGGCAGGATCAATTCGGCTTCTGCCTCCGGCGGAAACTCAATCTCATGCTCGACCAGAGCCAGACGGCGCCCGTCAGTCGCCACCATGGTCAGCTTGTTGTCCTTGAACGCCATCAGCACGCCGTTCAGCACGCGGCGCGTTTCGTCCTGCGAGATCGCATAGCTGGTTTTTCGCAACATCTCGCGCAGCACACCTTGATCGACGCGGTAGCAGAACTTGCCTTCCGTAGCCGGCACCGGCGGAAAATCGCGCACCGACATGCCGATGATCTTGAAGTACGAGGACCCGGACTGAACGGTCGCCACGTCGTCCTCGTTGACCTCGATCATGATCTTGCCTTCATCCAACTCGCGGATGATGCTGGTCAGCCGGCGGATCGGCAGCGTGGTGCTGCCCGCTTCTTCAATCTCGCACTCCACATAGCAGCGCTCCGAAATATCGAGATCCGTGGTGGTCATGCAGAGGCGATTGTCCTCAGCCTGAATCATCGCATTCTGAAGAATCTGCAACGTTCCTTTGCCAGAAACCACATTCTGAATTCTCTGCAAACCATCGAGAAACTTGGACCGGACAATGGAAAACTTCATTTCCTACACTCCTCTAAGACTGTCCCAACGATTTCCGCTTTCCGAGACATGAAGGCTCCAGTTTAGCTGATTAGGGGTATTAAAGTAAAGAATGATTAGAAGTAATATTAGGTCGTCTGCATCCTGTGAATAAGGTCATAACATGTTGAATCAGAAAAAGTAAGT
>Ga0265294_10003349_pt1 | contig 20508 bp, 17 predicted proteins | sample MunlanPumphouse3_FD_192504 | JGI IMG/M metagenome (GOLD analysis project Ga0265294, IMG submission 192504) | Groundwater microbial communities from a municipal landfill in Southern Ontario, Canada - Pumphouse #3 | ecosystem: Environmental > Aquatic > Deep subsurface > Groundwater | place...
AATGGAAAAGTCCTGCATGAAGTACAATAGAATCATAAAGTTGTACATTAACTGCAAAGTTTACTATTCCATCAAAGGTTTCAAGGTCAGTTCCTCCAAAAGCATCAAAAACAGTGTTAAAAGCTGACTTTGCCTGAAATTCAGTAGCAATAATGTCTTTATAAGAAAACCTCATAATACTACTATTAAATCCCAATCTTCCTTGAAAGAATATATTATCCTCTCCCCATTTTTCTTCCATCAAAGTATTAAGAAATACATTTTCATATCTACCATCTGAAGCTTTAACTGAATTTACTTTCACCCTATCAGTATTAACATGAACATCCTGCATAATTATTATGCCTAAAGTTGTATCTGTAGAATATTGATCGGCATAGTAATTCGGATACAAGGTATTTTTTGGCATAAAAGTAAAAGAAAAGTCACCTTCAGCAAAAACTGATAAAACAAAGATAAAACAAATTGATAATAATGCTAATTTTTTTTTCATTCGCTCATACTATTAGGTTTGCTAACCTATTACAATATAAAATTAATCTTTTTTTTATTTTACACTAAAAAGCAACTGTTCATAATCTGGATAAGGCCAATAATCATTAGCAACAATAGTTTCAGCTTCATCACAAATTAATCTAAGTTCGTTTTCCAAAGGAATTACTGTTTTAGCCAAATAAAGGCAAGAATCAAAGCTATCCTGAATTTGTTTAAATTTTAAGCTAGATTCTTCAATTTCTCTAAGCTTTATATCAAGATCATTGATTAAAGTAGAAAGTTTCTCAATAAGAGAAATTTCAAATTTACAATTTAAATTTTTACTAACCTCTAGTTTTGCTTTTACATTTTCTGCAATAAAACCACTGTAACCAATAATAGCAGGCATAATATCTTTTTTAACCATTTCTCTAAGAACTTGGTTCTCAATCATAATGGTTTTACTATACATTTCCAAAGTAACTTCATATCTTGAATAAAGTTCAACTTTAGTTAAGATTTTATTATCCTCAAAAAGACGAACATTCTTCTCAGCTATTAAAGCAGCCGAGGCCTCTGCAGTCGTCTTAAAATTAACCAAACCTCTTCTCTCTGCCTCTTCAATCCAATATGCACTATAGCTGTTACCATTAAAAATAATAGACTTATGGTTTTTATAAATTTTAGAAATAATAGCATTTATAGCCATCTTATTTTTTAAACATTCAGCAATGTAATTTAGAGAATCGGCAAAAATTGTATTAAGCACAGTATTTGAATCTGAAGCATTAAAAGAAGAACCAAGCATTCTAAATTCAAATTTATTGCCAGTAAAAGCAAGTGGACTAGTCCTGTTCCTATCACTAATATCCTTTGGAAACTCTGGAAGAACATGAACTGATAACTCAATCTTAGTTTCTTTATTTTTACTTCCCTCTTTTCCAATAGAAATTTCCCTAAAGATTCTATCAAGTTCTTCACCAAGATAAACTGATACAATTGCTGGAGGAGCTTCTGCAGCTCCCAATCTATGGTCATTAGAAGCGCTAGCAACGGTAAATCTTAATAAATCTTGGTATTTATCCACAGCTCTTATCATAGCAGCTATAAAGAGCATAAAACGCGCATTATCAGAGGGAGTCACTCCTAGTTCAAAAAGATTAACTCCTCTATCAGTACACAAAGACCAATTATTATGCTTTCCAGACCCATTCAAACCTTCAAAAGGTTTCTCATGTAAAAGACAAACCAAATCCATCTTATTAGCAATTCTTTTCATCATGTCCATAACAATAAGATTTTGATCAACTGAAAGATTGGCAGTTGTGTAAATAGAAGCTAGCTCGTGTTGAGCAGGAGCTACTTCATTATGTCTTGTCTTAGCATATATTCCCAGTTTCCAAAGTTCTACATCAAGTTCCTTCATAAAAGTACTTACTCGACTTTTTATTGTTCCAAAATAATGATCTTCTAATTCTTGACCTCGAGCAGGAGCAGCTCCAATTAAAGTTCTTCCACAAAGTTTTAGGTCTTTTCTTTTTTCAGCAATTTTTTGATCTATCAAAAAATACTCTTGTTCTAAACCAACTGAAACATGAACTCTTTTACTCTTTTCATCCCCTAAGAGCTTTAAAACATTAATAGCCGAATCGTTCAAAACTTCCATTGATTTAAGTAGCGGAGTTTTCTTATCTAAAACCTGTCCACTGTAACTACAAAAAGCAGTTGGAATAAAAAGTGTCTTTTCTTTTATAAAAGCATAACTAGTGGGATCCCAAGCAGTATAACCCCGAGCCTCAAAAGTCGCTCTAAGTCCTCCAGAAGGGAAACTAGATGCATCAGGTTCACCCTTTATTAATTCTTTCCCGCTAAATTTTAAAATGGCTTTACCATCTTTTAAAGGAAAAATAAAACTTTCATGTTTTTCAGCAGTAATACCAGACAAAGGCTGAAACCAATGAGTAAAATGTGTAGCACCTTTTTCAACCGCCCAATTCTTCATTGCATTGGCAACTGAATTTGCAATATCAAGGTCAAGAGTTTTACCTTCTTCAATTGTCTCTTTTAATTTTTCATATACTTCTTGAGAAAGATCTCTTCTCATTATTTGATCATTAAAAACCAGACTTCCAAAATTATTGCTAAAATAGCTTTCATTGCTTTCCTTCATTCTTTTACTCCAAAAAAAAAGACACCGCGGATAAATCCACAGCGCCTTTGCTTATCTTAGATTAGAAAAAGCCGATGTTTTTGTCAACTAGTGAACGAAAAAATAACAAAATAGTTTTGTCACAACTAAAACAAAATAAATACCTTCATTTTCCCAACTTTATGACCTTGTGTCATATCAACTCCAAATAAAATGTTAGAAATATGTAGTATTTTGTAACAAGTTCTAACATAAAGAACTTAAAAGTTTAAACTTTTTGTTAGAGATATCAAAAAAACAACATTTAAAGTATTTAAAATCCTTGTGACTTATGCATTTTTAAAATCCTTTTTAAAATTCCTTCATCATTCTTTACAAATCCTATTTATTCTTTTATTATTTTAAGGACAAAGACGTCTATTCTTTTTTTTTTCCAAAAAAAAAAGGAGTGGGCGTCTTTATTTAAATTTAGGGAGGGGAAAAATGGCACTAACAAAAAATGAAGTCATGCAATTTATTGAAGAACAAAACGTAAAATTTGCAAGACTAGCCTTTTGTGACATACTTGGAAACTTAAAGAATATCTCAATCTCAATTAAAGAATTACCAAAAGCTTTTGAAAGGGGAATTGGTTTTGATGCCTCAGCCATAAAAGGGTTTTTAAACATTGAAGACTCTGATTTGTTCTTATTCCCAGAACCAGATACAATTACAATTCTCCCCTGGCAAACAAGTCAAGGCCGAGAAGTCAGATTCTTTTGTGTAATTAAAAGAGCAAATGGTGACATCTTTGAGGGTGATTTAAGATACAAACTCAGAGAGACTCAGCTAAAAGCTTTTTCAAATAACCTGGAATTTAGTTTTGGACCTGAATGTGAATTTTACCTTTTTAAAACGGATGAATATGAAAATCCAACTTTAACACCCGTGGATGAAGCAGGTTATTTTGATATAGCCCCACGTGATCAAGGTGAAAATGTTCGACGAGAAATTTGCCTTACTTTGGATGAAATGGGGTTTTATACCGAAAGAAGTCATCATGAACAGGGACCAGGACAAAATGAAATTGATTTTAGATTCTCTTCCCCACTAAAAGCTGCGGATAACTTTATAACCTTTAAATCAGTTGTTCAAACAATTTCTTCTAGATTGGGTTTGTTTGCTTCATTTTTACCAAAGCCTTTAATTGACCAAAGTGGAAATGGGCTTCATATAAACATTAGTGTCAAGAATGACCAAGCTCTAAACAGTTATATGATGGCAGGAATACTCAAACATATAAAAGAATTAACACTCTTTTTAAATCCACTTACAAATTCTTATCTTAGACTAGGAAACTTTGAGGCCCCACTTAGGACAGATTTTGGTCCCGCTAATAGATCTCTTTTAGTAAGAATCCCACCTTCAAGCCAGCGTTTTGAAGTAAGAAGCCCAGATCCAAGCTGTAACCCTTATTTAGTTTTTAATCTTCTACTTAAAGCAGGTATCCAAGGAATTCAAGAAAAGCTTGATCCTAATGAAATTAAATCACAAGAATTGCCTGCTTCCTTGGAAGAAGCAATTAAGATAGCTGAAAATAGTGACTTTGTAAGAAATAATCTCAATGAAATTACTTTCAATAAATTTTTAGAAATCAAAAAAGCTGAAAGTGAAAGTCTTAAGGACTTTTCAAGTCAACTTCACCATTATTTTTCAATAGTATAAGGAGGATAATAATGAGTAAAATATTACTGGTAACCCAATCCGGCAAGGCAGAAGTTGCTTTGTCTAAATTGATTGCCACCTATTTTACTCAATATCCAGAAAAAGACCGCTCCACTTTTAATCAATTAATAGTAGCAAATAATGCTTCTGATGCTAAAAGAAGGGCATTTGAAAATGATTTTGATACAATCATAATAAATTGTCCTTTAATTGAGGGAAATAGTGAAAATCTTGCTTGTGATTTGACCAAAACAACTTACAGTACTATTATCATGCTGGTGCAGGCAAAAAAGGCCAAAGAAGTAGAAGAAATTGTCATCTCAGAAGGAATTTTTGTTTCATCAAAACCAATAATTTCTCAACTTTTTTTTGAAAACATAAGACTTGGACAAGTAACAAGGAAAAGATTACTTTCTTTAAAGAAAGAAAACCTTGACCTTCAAGTCCGTCTTGAACAACTTAAGACCATTAATCAGGCAAAACTGGTATTAATACAAAAGAAAGCCTTAAGCGAAGAACAGGCTCATAAATACATAGAACAGCAAGCAATGAATCAAAGAAAGCCAAAAATTGAAATTGCTGAATACATATTAAAAACCTATATATAAAGGAAGGCTATATGACAAAATATATTTTTGTAACAGGCGGTGTTGTTTCCGGATTGGGAAAGGGCATAACGGCAGCAAGTTTAGGAAGACTGCTCAAGAACAGAGGTCTCAAGGTTACTTCTCAGAAACTTGATCCCTATATGAATATTGACCCTGGAACAATGAGTCCTCTTCAACATGGAGAAGTTTTTGTTACAGAAGATGGAAGTGAAACAGATTTAGATTTGGGACATTATGAAAGATTTATCGATGAAAATCTTAATAAATACTCAAATTTAACCAGTGGAAAAGTATACTGGAACGTATTAAACAAAGAAAGAAAAGGTGAATACCTTGGAAGTACTGTTCAAATAATACCCCAAGTGACCGATGAAATAAAAGAATTTATTTACAAAGCAAGTGAACAAACTAATGCTGATGTAGTTATAAGTGAAATCGGAGGAACTGTTGGAGATATTGAAAGTCAACCATTTCTAGAAGCTATTCGTCAAATAGGCCAAGAAGTCGGTCAGAAAAACAGACTCTATATTCATGTTACTTTAGTTCCTTACCTTGCCTCCAGCAAAGAACATAAAAGTAAACCAACTCAGCACTCTGTTAAACAAATGCAGGCTCTTGGGCTTAACCCAGATATCATAGTTATGCGAAGTGATTTTGATATTGAACAACCAATTAAAGATAAAATTTCACTTTTTTGTAATGTTGAAAAGGAATGTGTTATTGAAAATAAAACCCTAAGCAGTCTTTACGAAGTTCCTTTGATGCTAAAAGATCAAAACTTCGACAAGATAGTTTGTAAACATTTAGGCCTTCCTGATGCTGAATGCAAAATGTTAAAATGGGAAGCTTTGGTAAAGAACATAAAAGAAACTAAAGAAACAGTAAAAATTGGATTAGTAGGTAAATACATAGCTCTTCATGATGCCTATTTAAGTATTGTAGAATCTCTTTCTCATGCTGGATATGCTCAACTTAAGAAAGTTGAAATAGTCTGGGTAAATTCAGAAGAACTCATCAATGAAGAAATAACAGCACTTAAACTTAAATCTTGCCAAGGAATAATTGTTCCAGGAGGTTTTGGTGATAGAGGTATTGAAGGAATGGTTCAAGCTACACGTTGGGCTCGTGTTAATAAAATACCATTTTTAGGAATATGTCTTGGAATGCAAGTTGCTGTAATTGAATTTTCAAGAGATGTAGCAAACCTAGTTGAAGCAAATAGTATTGAATTTAATCCAGAAACACCTGATCCAGTAATCAACTTAATGGAAGACCAAATTGGAAAAGTTAAAGGTGGAACCATGAGACTTGGCTCCTACCCTTGCAGTGTTGAAGAAAATACTATTCTAAAAGAAGCCTATCACGCTGAAGAAATCCACGAAAGGCATCGACATAGATATGAATTTAATAATAACTATAGAACTCTTCTTGGGAAGTCTGGGTTAGTCTTTTCAGGACATTCTCCAGACAATCGTTTAATAGAAGCGGTAGAACTTAAAAAAGAGAACCATCCATTTTTTATTGGAGTACAGTTCCATCCTGAATTTAAGAGCAGACCAATTAACCCACAGCCACTCTTTTTAGAATTGGTTAAGCAAAGTTCTAAACAGACTATTTGGTAAAACTTCCAACTCCAGAAGAAGTCCCACAGAAAAATACCTTGAAACTATTCTTGTACTCAGGAAAAAGTTTCAGGTAGGACTTTGTTATGGAGTCTTTTATTTGATCCTTATATTTTGGATTAATTAAAGCCATACAACACCCTTTGAAGCCTGCACCACTAAATCTTCCACCATAGACCCCTGGAATTTCTTTTAATTCTTCATAAAGGGCAATAAGTTCTTTTGAACCTGTTTCCCAATTATGGATTGAACTATAACCACTTTCTCTCATGAGAAAACCAAATTCAGTAAGGTCACCTTTCTTCCAAGCTTCAATTCCTTTTTTTACATTATCCATCTCTTGATAATAGTGCTCAGCTCTTTTGGCAAACTTGAGGGGAAGCTTATTTTTATAATCTTCAAATATTTTTTTTGGAACATCACGCATAACACTCTTTTCATAGGTTTCATAAGGAAGATTAGCAAAAGCTTTTAAACAATAAGATGCTGATTTGACTTCATCAACACGAATATTATAACCTTTACCCAAAGTTCTTGAAACTCCAGAATAGAAAATTCCAATCTCATAATCTTCCATTTTTTCTGGTTTTCCAATATTTGAATAACTTCCATCAAGTGTGTCCAAAACAAGAAGTTTATCCTTTTCACAAAGGACAATACAACTTTGATCTAAGGTACCACTATTTACACCAACATATTTATTTTCAGCATATTGAGTGATTTCAATCATTTCATCATTGCTTAATGAAATTTCATTGACTTTACAAAGTGCTTGTAAAATACAAAGAATAACAGCTGAAGAAGAGGAAAGACCACCAATTGGAACTTCTCCATAAATAATTCCAGAAATTCCTTTTTTTAGAACAATTTCTTTTTTTACTGATAGAGACCAAGTTGCAGCTCTAAGATAGTCACACCAATCACCTTGTTTGCTTTCAATTTCAATACTGTCAAAGACTTTTTTATCATCAAAATTTAAACTTAAAAGGGACATGGTACTATCAAAGTTTTTCTTGTAAACCATGTTTATACCAAGATCAAGAGCAAACCCCGTTACAATACCCCTCTGGTGGTCAATATGAGCACCAAGAGGACAAACTCTGTAGGGAGAATAACAACTTAATATATCTTCTTCTTTAACCTTAGGGTACAAATCCCTGAACTTTTGATAAAGCTTGCTTTCTTGATCCATGGTTTTAACTCCTAAATTACTATTCCTTTAAAATCTTTTTTTACTTGTTCGTAGCTTTGAACATTCCCAATATCAAATCTTTTTCCTGGCATGGAGTAAGCATATACAGTTGTCTGAGTACAAAGCCATTCAATAAAACTTCCTGGAGCATCTGTTTCACAACCATTATTGATTGCTTTATTTATCATTGGAACATCTTCTCTCTTGTAAATATAGAAAGGTGGAACGGCCCAATTGCTATCAGGATTTTGAGGTTTTTCTTTAAAGTTAAGAATTTTTGAATTTTCATCAACTGTTGCAATTCCATATTTGGATAAAGTACTTTTATCTTCAACCCAGTATCGCATTACTGATGTTGCATTTTTCTCTTTGTAAAAATCATAGAAATGCTTTAAAGAAAATTCTAATACATTATCTCCGGCTAATACCATTAAATCATCGTCTAGTTTTAGCTTATCAACTGCAAAGGCAATATCTTTTACAGCTCCAAGTCTAGTAGAATTATCAATACTTCCATCATCAATAACTCGAATTTTTTTAGTAAGTTTATTATTTTTACTCCATTTCTCAAAATGTTCATAAAATTTATGATTTGAAATAATCACATATTCTTTAATTTCATCAATACCATCAACATCTTCAAGTAACCAATCAATAACTGTTTTTTCATTAACATCAAGAAGAGGTTTTGGAAAATTCTTAGTAATAGGATAAAGCCTTGTGGCATACCCTGCAGCTAAAACAACACAAATCATATTTGTCTCCTATTTTACTTTATAATAATCTTTATACCACTGGTAATATTTTGTTAAACCTTCTTCAATTGTAGTTGAAGGTTTAAAATTAAAATCTTCAATTAATGGAGAAACATCGGCATAAGTTTGATAAACATCGCCCATCTGCATACCAAGGAATTCTTTTTTTGCTTTCTTTTTAATAACCTTTTCAAGGGTTTCTATGAAATCCATTAATTTTACAGGTTTGTTATTTCCAATATTGTAAATTTTGTATCTCGTATGGGCTTCATTTTCTTCAGGAGGATTGTTAAGCATATTCTCAATTCCTTTTACAATATCGTCAACAAAGGTAAAATCTCTTAACATATCGCCGTTATTGAAAACTTGAATAGTTTCATCATTGAGTATTTTTTTTGTAAAAGAAAAATATGCCATATCAGGTCTTCCAAAGGGGCCATAAACTGTGAAAAATCTTAAACCTGTTGAAGGAATTTTATAAAGATGACTATAAGTATAGGCCATTAGTTCATTTGATTTCTTAGTGGCTGCATAAAGGCTAACTGGATTATCAACTTTATCATCGGTGCTAAAAGGAACTTTCTTGTTCCCACCATAAACACTTGAAGAGCTAGCATAAAGTAAATGCTCAACAGGATGAAAACGACAAGCTTCAAGAATATTAAAAAATCCAATAATATTGGAATCAATATAAGATCTAGGATTAGTAATGGAATAACGAACTCCTGCCTGGGCAGCAAGATTAACTACTATATCAAATTTATTATCATTAAAAAGTTTATCAACGGCTGTTTTGTCTGCTAAATCACCTTTTATAAATGTGAAGTTCTCATAATTGCTTAAAGAATTAAGTCTTCCTTCTTTAAGACTAACTTCATAATAATCATTAAGATTATCAAATCCTACTACCTTTGCACCTAAACTTAAAAGCCTTTTTGAAAGATGGTAACCTATAAATCCTGCAGCTCCCGTAATTAAAAAAAGTTTATTTGAATCAAAATCTTTATATCCTGGTTTCATTGTTTCCTCCATAAATCATAATTCTATTTTAACAACAAATTTTTCTTTTGGAAACACCTTTTGCTTATAATAACGAAAGAAAACGAAAGTTTTTTAATATATCTACGTAAGTAAAGTAAAGTTAATGATTATATTTTCTTTCAAAAAAAAACTGCACCCGATTAGGATACAGCTTTTTATACTTCTGAAAAATTTATTCTTCAGATTTACGACCATAACGTTTATTAAATCTTTCAACACGTCCAGTTGTATCAACAAGTTTCTGATTACCAGTAAAAAATGGGTGGCAAGCAGAACAAATTTCAACATTCAAAGACTTAGCTGTAGTTTTTGTTTTAATAACATTACCACATGAACACTTTACTTCGCAAAGTTCATATTTTGGATGAATACCTTTCTTCATTATTATTTCCTCCGTTACGCTATCTGCTGATACGGACTAAACCTTGACAGCAGACAAATTTAATTATTACCTTCCCCGTTGTCAAACTCCAGAACTGCCGCCTGAATTCATCGAACGCAAGAATAACTCATTATTTTTGGTTTTCCTCATTTTGTCAAGGAGTAGGTCAATGATTTCAACATCTTCAAGGTTATTTAACGCATTTCTTAACAACCACATTTTGCCCTGTTCTTCTTTACTTAAAAGAAGATCTTCTCTTCTGGTTCCAGATTTCTTAATATTAATTGCTGGGAAAATTCTTCTATCAGCTAATTTTCTATCAAGGACAATTTCACAGTTACCGGTACCTTTGAATTCTTCAAAAATAACCTCATCCATTCTAGAACCTGTTTCAATCAAGGCACTGGCAATAATTGTAAGACTTCCGCCGCCTTCAATATTTCTTGCAGCACCAAAGAATCGTTTAGGTTTATTTAAAGCATTAGAATCAACACCACCACTTAATACCTTTCCACTTGCTGGAACAGTTTGGTTATAAGCACGAGCTAGTCTGGTAATAGAATCTAAAAGTATTACAACATCTTTCTTATGCTCAACAAGACGCTTAGCTTTTTCAATTACCATCTCTGCCACGTTAACATGCCTTGAGGCCTGTTCGTCAAAGGTTGAAGCTACAACCTCACCCTTAACGTTTCGTCGCATATCAGTAACCTCTTCAGGCCTCTCATCAACCAATAAAACCATCAATTTAACATCTGGATGATTGGTTGTAATTGCATTTGCTATCTGTTGAAGCAATATTGTCTTACCAGTTCTAGGAGGAGCTGTTATTAAAGCCCTCTGACCTTTACCAATAGGACAGAAAAGATTGATTATCCTCATAGATACATCTTCTTTTTCCTGGTCTTTATCTACCCAAAGAGTTTTCTTTTCCACTGCACCTTCTTCAACAATTTCAAGATTTAATCTTTCATTTGGATAAAGAGGAACAAGGCTATCAAAACTTTCTCTAGTCTTTGCTTCAATAGGTAAAGCATCATTTACATAGATTATTTTACTGATAGCAAAATATTTTTCATTTTCTTTAGGAGTCCGAATCATACCTTCAACAGTATCTCCAGTCTTAAGATTTAAGAATTTAATATGCATTGAAGAAACATAGACATCTTCCGGTCCGGAAATATAACTATTGTTTGCAGCTCTTAAAAAACCATAACCTTCGGATAAAACTTCCAAAGTACCTATAGTGTATGCAACCCCGCCATTTGCAATATGGGCCTTTACAATATCTACAATTACCTCTTGAGTTTGATATTCATAAAAAGAATCAACAGTAGTATCAAGCAAAATAGAAAGCTGTTTTTTTAGGTCAATACTTGATTTTGAGCTTAAATTACTAATAAGAAGTTTATTCTCTTCCTGAGAATGATATTCTTCCTCAGAAATACAAACATCTTCCATGGTTACATTTCTTTTTTGATAGTTAGTTTTGAAATTTCCGTTCTTTTTTGGATAGCTTTTCTTTTTATTATTCCGTTGATTCCTATAATTATTGTTATTGTTATTGTTATTGTTATTTGAATTATTATTAGGAATATTACTATCAGATAGATTATTATTTGGGGTATTGTTTTTATTTATTACCTCAGATTTTTCTTTGGAAACTAAAGTCTGATTTTCAGTTTTATTCTCGTTTCCACCCTTTGTTTCATCAGTTTTTGAAGGTTTCTTGATATTCTTTTTTCCAGTATTTTGATTCTTTTCTTTCTTTTCTTCTTTTATATTTTCTTCTGGTTTTTCTTCCTTCATTTCTGTGTTCGCATTTTCTTCCGCCGCTTTGACAGTCTTTACGTGAGTCTTTCGAGTTGTGGTTTTTTTCGGTTTCTCTTTTTCACCGTCAACAACCTTTACAACTTTCGATTTTGATTTTGCACTTACACTTTTTCTTTTAACTACTACTTTTTTAACAGAGTCATCAGAAACTGGTAGAACTTGTGCAGAACCCTTTTCATTTAGGTCTTCTGACATTCATTTTTCTCCAATTTTTTTTGATTTTCTTAACCTAAATTAAAACAAATATATCTAGGATTTAATAAGTTCGAGATTTTTCACTCATCTATTTAAATATATTGCCAGTCGCAAACTATGTCAAGTAAAGAGGCACCTCTTATATATTCTAATGCTAAAATACTACTTGCAACTACGGCTCTTTTCCTTATGGAATCTCTAGTATAAGAATTGAATTTTAATTTAACCGCCTGACTTTTCATCCCTTTTCCAGCAAATCCAAAAATAACAGTGCCAATTGGATTGTCCTCATCACCACCTGTTGGTCCTGCATAACCTGTAATTGAAAGGCCAAAATCTGTATTTGAATTCTTTAATATTCCTTCTGCCATTGATAGAGCAGTCGAAATGCTTACAGCAGAATTATCAGAAAGATTCACATTAAGCATCTTCTTTTTTGCCTCATCAGCATAGGTTACCACTCCACCCCAATACCATGAAGAACTCCCACTTTGATCAGTAAGAAGCTTGGCTAACCAACCAGAAGTACAACTTTCAGCTGTAGAAACTGTAAATTTCTTTTCTTTTAGCTGGTCAATAAACATATCAATAGCATGCTGATCTCCATCTACAAGCAAATTTTTTCCAATATTTTTCTTAAGGTTTTCTCCCATTAATTTACGTTGATCAGAGGTTCCTCCAGTCAAATAAAGGCTAATTCTTAGGTTTTGAAACCTTGTTCCCCATTCAACAGCCCCAACGCGACATTTCTGACAAACTTCTTCTAGCTTTGATTCAGGTGTTAAGAATGATGAGAACTCTGTTCTCCCAAGAGGTTCACCACCTTTTAACTCTGCTATATATGGTAAAATTTGATGATAAAACATTTCCTGCATTTCTACAGGAGGTCCTGGTAAAGCCATGCAAAGAACTTTTTGTCCATCTTCTCGTTGAATAAAGCCTCTAAAACCTGGAGCTGTTCCTTTAGGATTTGGAATTCTTTCAAAACCTTTTGGAATTAACGTTTGGCTCTCATTTGCTCCATAAATTTTCTCTCCAATCCTAGAATAAAGCTCATCCCAAGCTTCTTGATTTTTTTCAAGAGGGACTTTTGCACTTTTTGCAATTACACTTCTTGTAAGATCATCACAAGTAGGTCCCAAACCACCAGTAAATATTATGATGTCACTATCTTTAATATATTCGTTCAATTGCGAAAAAATATTAGCATCATCTGGAACAATTATTATTCTACGAATTTCATATCCTAAATTTGACAATTCATGGGCTACAAGTTGTCCATGACCATCTTTAATCACACCCCTGGTCAACTCACTACCAATAATAAAAAGCGAAACTTTATTATAATTCATTATTTATCTCTTTTTTTTAATAACTTTAAAACAAGACCAAAACCTAACAATAATAAGCCAATAATTCCCATAGCTTTTCCAAACCAATCATTGTACCTAGTATAAAGTGTTTCGGATTTTTCAGTAAAAACAGGAACATCATATATGTGCCAATAAGCTTTAAAAGGTGTCATTGGGTCAATTATTTTTCCAATTGGACTTATCATACAGGAAATACCTGAATTGGTACTTCTTATTGTGGTCTTTCTATTTTCAATAGATCTAAAGGTAGCCATTGCTGCATGTTGCATTTCTGCACTTACTACTCCAGACCAAGAATCATTAGTCATATTTAATATAACATCTGCACCATTTTTTACAAAATTTGCACAGACATCTCCAAAAACATCTTCAAAACAAATTGGTGTTGAAAATTTAACACCTTCAGCTGTTGTAAAAACTACACTTTCATCACCTTTTTCCCACCAGTGAAAGTCGTTTGCTTTAAGAAGTTTATAAAGCAATGGAAGCTGTTTTTCATAAGGAAAATGTTCTGTAAAAGGAACAAGATGCTGCTTTCTATAAGTTTGTTTAATTTCACCTTCATCAAAGAAAATTACTGTATTGTAATTTTTTCTATTCCAATTATCATCTTCATCGTAAGCACTTAAACTTGAATCATCAATAACACCTTCTGGATTTCCAGTAACAAGTGGAACAGGGAGTCCTTTTCCAAAATTCACAAAATCATCTACTAGTTGAGTTGTTTTAGGGTCTTTCTCATTAGGATGTTTTGTATGCCAATTAACAGAAGGTACAAAAGCTGTTTCAGACCAAAGAATGATATCTGGATCTTCTCTTAAAGCTTCTAAACTCATTCGAGAAAGATTTGTAAAATTCATCTTATAAGTTGAATAACCACCTTCCCAGGAATCGGCATTATGTTGTACGGTTGCAACTCTCCAATTCAAGTCCGGTTCTTTATTATTCCAGTAAGAAATTGAAAAAAGTCCATAAACGATGGTAATTAAAACAAAAACTGCATAACTTATAACCGCTATCTTTTCTTTTTTTATGGTTTGCCACAAGCCAAATTGCCTGTTGTTATAATAATCACTAAGCCAATTTCCAAGGAATATCTGTGGAAGTACTAACATAAAAGTTACACCCCAGACTCCTGTGATATCTGCGATTTGAATTAGAATCCTATATTTGTAGATTGCATAACCTAAAGTTCCATAGGGATATCCTGCAAACCAAGATTGGCTTAAATAGGCATAAGCTACCCAAATTACTGCTTCAACCAAAAATGCCCACTTTTTGAAAAGTGTCAATGCTGCTTTCAAAGCTAAAAAGGCAAAAATTAACTCAACACCCTTAATTAGAGGTGCTATCAAAATTGCCAAAGGATGAAAAGATTTGAGCCAGTAATTAAAGCATAAATAAAAAATAAAGCCAAAAAGAAATCCATAAAATGGAATCAACTTCCAAGTTGTATTTTTTATTACAGCAAACATTCCAACAAGAGAAAAAAAGGCAAAAAAACAAAGCCCTTTATCCGTTAAAAATCCTGGAAATGCAAAGGAATAAACAAGAGCCGTAATTACCAATACTAAAACCTCAGAACATAAAGTCCTGAGGTTTCTGCTTTGAGGTCCTACTTCGTTGGAAATAGAAATTTTCTTCATTTATTCAGGCTCTCTTAAATTCCAAACCTCGTCTTTAATTTCCTTTCCCGGTCTAAATACAGCAACACCATGTGTTTGTACCTTTACGGTATCACCAGTTTTTGGATTTCTTGCCTTATCTCTACCCTTACGAGTTTTGATTTCAAAAGTTCCAAATCCTCTTAATTCAATAATCTGTTCTTTCTTTAATCCAGATTTTACTTCTTCAAAAAAACTGTCAATTATTTCATGAATATCATTTCTATTCAATCCAAGCTGATCATGTAAACTTTCAATAATTTCAGCTTTAGTTAATTTATCTTTCTTCATTTAATTCTCCTGAACTTAAACTTAAGCAAGTTTGTTAAATCTTACACTCATTCTTGATTTTTTTCTATCAGCTGCACTTGCATGAAATACACCATGACCTTTTGCTGAATCAATTAATTTTGCACTACTCTTAAGCAATTCACCTGCCTGATCCTTATTAGCTTGTTCACAAGCTAAATTAAACTTTTTTACTTCAGTTCGAATCTGACTTTTTGCTTCTTTATTCCTAAGTCTTCTAACCTGACTTTGGCGATCTCTTTTCTTTGCGGAACGATTCACGTATTACCTCCAAAACAATTTATAATATTTTCTTAAATTCTTATTGTCTAATCGACCGTTAAACAACATATCACAGTATATAAAATCGGTCAATACAATACTTTACATTAATTTGATAAAAACTCCTGCTGAAACTCTTTTGTTATCTCCCAACGATTGTTGTCAGAAGAAAACTCCAAATGCTTCCTTGGAATAAATATCAACCCTCCATCCTTACTTAACAAAGTTATCTTTTTTGAAAGAATATTAACTTCAATTATCTTTAATAAATCCTTTCCCATTCTCAACCGACTTCCCTCTGGAGGAAAGTTAAGTTTTTCCTCTGTATAAAAATCATATTCATAGGAAAGACAACACAAAAGCCTCCCACAAGGTCCAGAAATTTTTGTCGAATTCAAAGAAAGGTTCTGTTCTTTTGCCATTTTTATGGTAACTGGATTCATTTTATCCGTAATACAATGGCAACAAAAATCCCTTCCACATACTGCTAATCCACCTAAAACTCTTGATTCATCTCTTACCCCAATCTGCCTAAGCTCTATTCGAAGTTTAAAAACAGAAACTAGATCTTTTACTAAATCTCTAAAATCAACACGATCATCAGCTGTAAAGAAAAACAAAACCTTGGATTCTTCCAAAAGAAAATGAGAAGTTACAAGCTTCATGTTAAGCTTATGATTCTTTATTTTCTCACGGCAAACTACCATTGCTTCCTGTTCTCTTATGATGTTTTTATAATATATAGAAAAATCTTCACGAGTAGCTAATCTATCAATCCAAAGAACATTTCCAGTCAAGTCAACTTCTTCCGGCTTAGTGTATCTTGGGTCCCAAGAAGCTGAATCATCACACTCCTCAGTTTTATCAAGCTTCAAATCTTTAACGTCAGTTTCGACAAATTCGATTTCTCCTAAAATCTCTTCTTCTTTATTATCTTGAAAAATAATTTTATTCTTTTCATCAAGAAAACCACAAATATAGTGATCTTCTTCATCAAAACCAACATATTTTCCAAAATTACAAGCCCCTTTAATGTAAGGACAACCAGAATTATATTTTACATCTTTTGAAGATACAGAGCCTATAACAACACCAATATCAAGTCCATATCTAGTTGGCGCAACAACATGAGTTCCTGGGTATATAATCGAATCCCACGCACAAATTGAAATTTCATTTGAACTTGGATTTTTAACTAAAAACAAAAACCCTCTTTCTATTTTTGAAGTTTGTTCAACCTCTGTGGTTTGAATTTTATTTTCAATTGGATTTTTTTTATTAATCCTATTTTTTTTATTTGGTCCATTATTTTTTTTATTCATATCTAATTATAGAAATTATCACTAGTGTGTACAATTGTCAAATACCCCAATAAGTAATAAAAACTAACAAAATCACTTTTTTATTTGATTTTTAATTATTGGTATGTTATTTTAAGGTATACTTGAAATTATGAGGAAATCTAATGCGTCTATTTGATACACATGCACACGTTGGGCTTATACACACCGAACAATTAGAACAGCTTATGGCTATTGAATATGCTAAACGGGTTGGAGTTAAACATATCGTATCAATAAGTAATTCTTTAACAGATTTTGAAAAAAACTATCAAAATCTCAAGTCATCAAAATCGATTTATCATGCAGTTGGGCTCTCACCTACTGAAACAGGTGGCTTTCGTCCACATTGGGAGGACAGACTTGTTCCTCTTGCTCAAAGAGATAAAGTAATTGCAATTGGTGAAAGTGGTCTTGATTACGTTAAAATGAGGGCATCAAAACAAACTCAAATTGAAGCCTTCTTGATACATTTAGAGGCTGCAAGAAAACTAGATTTGCCAATTATAATTCATAACAGGGAAGCAGGGTATGATATTCTTAATATCCTAAAAACCAAAATACCCGCAAGAGGGGCTATTTTCCACTGCTATAGTGAAGATGTTAATTTCGCTATGGAAGCAATGGAACTTCCTGTATACTTTTCTTTTGCTGGTAATATCACCTATAGAAGTGTTAAACCTTTAATTGATACTGTAAGGATGTTACCTTTAAATAGAATTTTAATTGAGAGCGAATCTCCTTTCATGGCTCCAAGCAAATACTCAAAAAAAAGGAATAGACCTGAATATATTGTAGAAAATGCAAAAGCAATAGCCTATATTAAGTCAATTCCTTTTGAAAAAATGACCGAAATACTCTATGAAAATAGCTTAAAAGCTTTTAATTTGGAAGAAAATGAATAAAAAAAATTTGTACCATCCTCTTAAAATAGGTTCTCTTGAATTAAAAGGGAATCTTTTCTTAGCTCCGCTTGCCGGTTATAGCGATAAGAGTTTTCGCTATTTTTGTATTGAAAATCAAGCAAACCTTTGCTACACCGAAATGGTAAGCAGTGAGGCTTTGTATCGAAATCAATCAAAAACACTTTGTCTTTTAGAAAGAGCAGAAAATGAAAAGACCTTGGCTTTTCAGATTTTTGGGAACAATCCTGAAATTCTAGGAGAAGTCCTAAAAGCTGTAAAACCATACAAACCGGACTTGATAGATATCAACTGTGGTTGTCCAGTTACCAAGGTTGTTAAGACTGGTTCTGGAAGCTCCCTTCTTTTACATCCTGAAACAATTTACAAAATGGTCAAAGAACTAAAGAACAATACTGATTTGCCAGTTACTGTAAAAATCCGTTCTGGGTGGGATCAAAACTCCATTAATTTCTTAGAAACAGGTCAAGCTGCTCAAGAAGCTGGATGTGATGCGATTTGTCTTCATCCAAGAACAAAATCACAAATGTATTCCGGTTCCTCAGATTGGTCTCATCTTAAAATTTTAAAGGAAAAAATGAATGTTCCAATACTAGGAAGTGGAGACCTTTTTTCTCCAGAAGATGCACAAAAGATGCTTTTTGATACTAAAATTGATGGGGTACTTTTTGCTCGTGGAGCAATAGGAAATCCATTTATATTCAACCAAACTAAAGATTTACTCACTAATGGAGAATATTCATTAATTCCTCTTCGCCAAAAGATTGAAATGCTTATAAAGCATTTACAATTAACAGCAAAAAATACAAACGAAAAAATGGCTTGTAAACTACTTCGCAAACATGTTGGTTTCTACTTAAAGGGAATTTCTAATTCTTCAACAGTTAAACAAGAACTAGTAAAAGCTGAAACCATTAATGATTATTTAAAAGCATTGGACAAACTCGATTTAGACGGCGATTCCTTTTCAAATTGAAAAGGGGGAGTTGACCACCACCACCAATTAAGGTAAAATTTTTATCACAGTGTTAGGAGTTGCTATATGAAAGTACTAGTATTAGGTTCTGGAGCAAAAGATCATGCAATTGCATGGTGGTTTTCACAAAGTAATTTAATTGAAGGACTTTATATTGCTCCTGCAAATGTAGGAACAACCAAAATTGCTGTAAATCTTTCAGATGTTGACCCATCAAATCCGGAACAAGTTTATAAAGCTTGTGTAAAATACGATATAGATTTTGTTTTTATTGGTACAGAAGCACCTCTTCTTACCGGAGTAGTTGATTTTCTTAATAAAAAGGGAATTGATACTTTTGGAACTCCAAGTTTTGCTTTAAAACTCGAAAATAATCGTGACTTTGCTAGAAAATTTATGAAAAAATATAAAATTCCTAACAGTGAATATCAATCTTTTTCAAATATAGAAGATTTGGAAAAATTTCTTGAAGAAAATTCTGGGAAAACTTTTGTTGCAAAGAAAAATAACTTATCTCCAAGTAGAATGATGATTGAATCTTCCTGCAAGAAAGAACTTTTAGAATTTTCAAGAGAAATGTTGAAAACTGACAAAATTATTCTTGAAAACTTTATTAAGGGTTTACCTATTACTTTAAGTATTCTGTTAGACAACAAAGGGTATCTTCCTTTGCCTTACTGTAGTGAATATTCAAAGAGTGAAGAAAACGATACTGGAAAAGCAACCGGTGGTATGGGCTGTATTTGTCCTATTCCACTTTCCAAAGAACTTAAAGAAAAAATTAAAGATCAAATTGTTGAGCCAACTTTAAGGGGATTAGCTTCGGAGCATCTCTCTTATAAAGGTGTTCTTACTTTTAGTATTTTAATAAAAAATTCAGATAATTTAAAAAGCCAGCCTTATCTTGTTGACTATCATGTAAGATTAAATGACCCTGCTACACAGGCTTTCGTACCGACAATTAAAACCGATTTGGTTGAATTAATGGAAGAAATGAAAAATGATACACTCTCTTCTTCAAAACTCGAGGTAACCGACCAGACAACCGTTAGCGTAGTAGTTGCTAGTAAAGGTTATCCTGAGAATCCAGAAATTGGCAAAACTCTTGCCTCAATCTCTTCTATTGAAAAATACAATTTAGATAATTCAATTCCTTACTTCTTCTTTGGAGCTGTACATGAAGATAATGATGTAATAAAAACAACTGGTGGAAGATGCGTTACAGTGGTTGGTAAAGGAAGCAATATTATAAATGCCAATTCCAAAGTATACAAATACATAAACAAAATACAATTTTGTGATTCTTGGTATAGAAAGGATATTGGCAATAAATTTTTTGAAGAAACCTAGTTTTGGTTTCTTCTTACTTCATAAAGCAAAATTCCAGCAGCGACTGAAACATTCAAAGAATCAATGTGCCCTGACATTGGGATACTAACAATTTCATCACAATTCTCACTAATAAGTCGGCTTAAACCAGCACCTTCACTTCCCATCACTATAACAGATCTCAAAGCAAATTTAGTTTTGTAACTTGTAGTACCTGCCATATCTGCACCATAAATCCAAAAACCGTTGTCCTTCAAAATTTGAAGTTCACGACTAAGATTGGTCACAGTAGCAATATTAACATATCTAGCTGCTCCAGAAGAAATCCTTAAAACTGTTTCATTTACACTGGCACTTCTTTTTTGTCCGGTGATTACC